>Ga0182738_1001417_pt1 | contig 30132 bp, 33 predicted proteins | sample eDN5th30CBELigMG_FD_128876 | JGI IMG/M metagenome (GOLD analysis project Ga0182738, IMG submission 128876) | Enriched Miracle-Growth compost microbial communities from Emeryville, California, USA - eDNA 5th pass 30_C BE-Lig MG (version 2)... ...
AGACAATCGAGCACAGGCGCTTGCAGCACCGCAAACTCGCCGCTTAACATCAACCAAAGATCGAGGCCGACACTCCGCTAAATCAAGCAGCCATCAGCGCCAAATGTTCTGACGACGGACAATAGTCCGTACCTGCCTGAAAGTCGTCGACGTCAACGAATCCGTCCTCTCGCGCCCGCATTCCGATCCGGTCGCGAGGCTCAATTGCCGAGATCGACTCGATCGCGGCAATGAATGCGGCGTAGGCTGGATTTTTCTGCCCTGCAGGCGTGCCCCTGCCGTAGGCCTGAAGCCTGTCTCGAAACGCGGCCATCTCGTCGGTCGAGGAGAAGAGAACGAGCGTCCGATCCTCGTCGCTCGAAAGCAATGTCAGACCGACGCGGTTCCATTCCTCTTCCTGGAGTGCGCCCGTCATTCGCACCCTGAGGATAAGGGCGGGATTGATCGCATCCGGCCTTCTCCGGCGCTGTTGTGTCGCGACGGCCTGATCCAGTTCGGTACGTAGCTTTTGGCTGTATTGGTCCGGATTGCGTTGCGGCGGACCGCCGCCGCCGCCCGTCTTGCGCCGTTCGAACCGCTCCGGCAGTCGAACCAGTTGCAGATGATCGTAACGCGCCATGCGAAAAGGCTATGTCGCTTGGGTCAGTCTGGCGCTTCGATGCCTGCGACGGCGCTCGTCTGCCAGCGCCTCGCGAAAATCCCCCTCCCTGACTTCTTTTCTCTTGTCGATGATTGCCGTCTTGATGGCCTGGAGACAAATCCGCTCTATTTCGGCGAAAGAATAGCCCTCAAGATCGGACGTATGTATCGTTGGATCGAAGCCAATAGCGACGTTCTTGAATTTCATCCGCAGAAAGCGCTCGATCATGCGCCGGTTTGGTCGATCGAACCAGATGACCTCGTCAAAGCGGCGCCACAATGCCGGATCGAGAGCCTGGTCCAGATTTGTTGCGGCGATGAGAAACCCTTTTGGCGTAATCCGGTCTATGAAGATCAGAAGGCTGTTTACGACCCGCCGAAGCTCATTGTGCTCGCTATCGTCGCCGCGTGCCCGCCCCAAGGCGTCGAACTCATCAAAGAACAGGACACAAGGCTGCTTCCGGGCAAACTCGAAGATTTTCCGGACGTTCGTGGCCGTTTCGCCGAGATAGGACGAAATCAGGCGATCGATCTTCACAATGTAAAGCGGCAATCCAAGCTCGCCTGCGAAAATCTCGGCACACAAGGTTTTCCCGCATCCGGCAGGCCCGCAAAAAAGCAGCTTCGATCTTACCTGCAACCCGCGCCGTCGAATGTCTTCGCCGCGCCGGAACTCCTTCATGAGGCCCAGGAAAACGCGGATGTTTTCAGGGCTGAGGACGATGTCCTTATGATTGTGAGTCGGTTCGACTGCCTCGATGAAGTCTCCGGCCGCCTCCGGGAAGGGGATGAGTGGGGCCAAGGCCTTTGGACGGGAAGGTTGCGAAGGCGCTGCCTCAAGCGTTTTTCGTAAAGTTCGGGCGAGAACACGATTGTTCTTCTTTTCCTCCTCGGTGATGATCTGCTCGGCGACCGCGCGGAACTCCTCGTCCCGGCCGTAGCTCGCCAACAGCTTTTTCATCAACTCACCGCGCGCCATAGTCCAACTTCTGCTTTCACAATCGGGTTCGAATCATACTCGCATCCGCACAATTCACCATGTGTGTAGATTGCCGCATTTGTGGACAAACTCAATGCCGCCGCCTCATGCGCTTGCAGATCACGGGACGTACCCTCGTCCCCATGAGCGCAACTCCCGGCTATTGATGCCATAATCCCTGCCTACCGAGAAGGGTTGGCCATAGGCGCTGCTGCTACGGGATCACAGATACTTCTTGAAGCTTCCCGCGGCGATGCTCATGGCAATTCCCAGTAGTACGGCGCTCGGCAGCAGGATCAGCAGTGGGCTGAGACTGAAGGGCAGCGCGAGATAGATCACCCACGGAAGCACCGCGAGCGGCATGAGCGATGCCTTGGCGCGATGGTAGACGAAGCCCGACTCGCGGCCGGCGCCGAAGCGGCGAATGTCGCGCCGGACCAGACCGTCGATCAGCCCGACGAATGCCGCCAGCAGGAACAGCGGCAGGGTCAGGACCAGCACCAGCAGCCGAACGAGGAAGATTAGGACTGTGAAGGCGGCGGCGATCAGGTAGCTTTCGGTCCAGACATAGACCTGACTGATGTAATAGCGAAACTCCCGTTCGCCGCCGCGGCTGGGCGCGCTCGCCTGCTCGGATGATTCCTGCATCCATTCAATAAGACCGCTTCGGACGAACATCCATTCATAGGATTGCTCGACCAGCCAGCGGGCGGTGCGGCCGGGCTCATGGACCACAGCGCTCCGGGTAAAATTCTCGGAGAGCTGATCCAGCTCGTAGGTCAGCATGTTCGAGGCGTGGTGCCAGCCCTGATCCGGCCAGAACAGGTGCATGCCGACGCACTCGATCAGGATCGACAGGAACAGCGAGGCGCACAGCACGCCGAACACCCGGAAGGGCAGCGTCACGATGCTGGCGATGAGCCCCTGCTGGCGGACCTGCTGTCGCTGGGCGGTGGCGGCCGGGTCGCTCACGAACCTGCCTCGCTCTTATCCTGGCCGGACTCGGTCAATCGCCGGAAATCGTCGAGCAGATCGTCCGGCAAGGGCGCGTCCTGCAAGCCGGATGCAGCCTTGTTCTCCCACCATTCCGTGTTCTCCCACCATTCCGTGGCGTCGGCATAATGCTGCCTCATGTAGCCGGCGAGCTGCTGGAGATCCCGCGGCATCTGCTCGTCGGGATCGGGCGCCGGCAACGGCATGCGTATTTTCCAGAGATTGCCGCCCTCCAGCAGGGCGAACGCTTGGCCTTTAGGAAGCCCGACGACATGGGCAGGCTCGATCAGCGGCACGCTGGCCGAGGTGATGCGGTCCTGCGTGTTCGAGGTAAAGTCGGTCGGACCGCGGATGTCCGAGCTGTCCGTCGCGCCGCTGACCAGGATGGTCGTGTAGATATCGACCTTGGGCAGTTGACGGGTCAGCAGTTCGGCGGTGGCGGTCTCTCGAACGCGCAGCATGAACAGGTTGTTGAAGTTGCCGATCACCTGGCCGGCCTTAGCGCGATTGCCGATGCGGGCCTCGATGTCGCTCAGCGTCTGCGTATAGGCCGTCACCTGAAGCCCGGCCCCTCCGCCTTTATTGACCATCGGGATAAACTCGTCGCCCATGAGCTCGTTGAACTCGTCGGCATGGACGTTGATGGGCACTTTCGTTCCGGTCGCGCCGCCCGGAAGTCCGTCATCGATCCCGAACTTGTAGATGTGGCCTGCCACCGACACGAGGTCCGAGAACATGGAATTGCCTACGGCGGCGGCGACCTCGGCGTCCGAGAGCGCGTCCAGTCCGACATAGACGACGGCCCTTTTCCTGATGATCTGCATCCAGTCGAAGATCGGCCGGGGGTCCTTCAGGTCGGAATAGTTCGGCGCCAGCAGTTGCGCGATCTTGCCCGTCGTCAGCTTTTCCAGCAGCGGCAGGAGCGATGCGACGATCTTGTCGAAATAGGTCCGGTCATAGCGAACCGCTGACCGCAGCCCGTCGAGCACCGGATCGTAGACCCTGACCTGTGAAAGATATTGCTCCAGCGCGACGACGCGCTTTTCGCGGCCGATCATGTGCCTCGGGATGTTCTTGTCGTTCAGCTTGCCCTCGATCTGGACGATGACCTCCCACGCCTTCGGCTCCTGCTTCGCGAAGAAGTGCTGGGCGTATTCGATGAACAGGGCGTCGATGTTGACCACATGCTGTTGGATCAGCAGGTAGTCGGGCCGCTGCCCCAGCTCGACCAGGGCGCGGGCGATGATGTTGACGAACCGCCAGGCGAACTCGCGGAAGGCGGCGCTGTTGCCTTCGCCGGAGAGCTGGCCGGCAATGCGAGTGGCAACCTCCGAGATTCGTCCGAAGCGGCCGACGGCGTTGTAGCGCGCGGAGATATCCGGCCATCCGAGATGGAAGACATAGAACTCGTGCTCGCGGCCGACACGCTTCGCCTCGACATACATACGCTTCAGGAGATCGGCGTCGCCCTTCGGGTCGAAGACGATGACGACCTCGTGCTCGCCGGCCGCGTTCTTCCTGCGAATGTCCTGCGTGATGAACAGTTCGCCGAGCCGCGTCTTGCCGACGCGGGTCGTGCCTAGCACGAGCGAGTGACCAACACGCTCGCCGAGCGGCAAGGTGACGTCGGTCTCGTGTGGCTCGATCCCATGCAGGCGAGGCATGCCGCCGACAGGGGGCAGCGGCCGCGCGGGGTTGAGCGGGCTGTCCCAGGACAGAAGGCGTGCGAGCGTCGAGAACGGCCAGGGCGCGAACTCAAGCCGTTCCTCGAGGCGCCGTGCCAGGCGATAGAGGGCAGTCGGCTCGACAAAGCGCCGGAACTCCGGCCGGTATGTCTGCATGAGACGATGCGTATGGCGCTGATCCCAGCGAAAGCCCTTGCCGATGAACAGCCTTTGCTGGCTTACCGGCACTTCGCGGCTGGTCATCACATAACGAGGCAGGCGGCGGATGTTGCGCCGGTAACGCAAGATCTGCAGTGCATCCCGCAGGCGCACCGCGCCAAAGGCGGCAAAGGCCAGCGCGGACCCCAGCCCGATCGTCGGATTGAGCGCGAGCGCCCACGGCGCGGTCAGGCATACGAAGGCAGAGCCGGCGCAGACCGCCACGGTGTAGAGTTCGACGGGAGGGCGTAGCAGCACCTCGACCTTGTGCGGCTGGGCCATCGCCGGGCGCTCACTGCTCGATCCCGGTCGCCGTGATGAGAACCGGGTAATGCTTCAATCCGAGCCGAGCAGCGAGGTCGTCCCCTGACACGGGCGACAGGGTCAGTCCTCCGGCCACCTGTCGCAATGAAGCGAGGGCCTGGGCCGTCTCGACATTCACCACCAGGCCGATCGCGTTCCGGTCGCGCAGCGCAGGCCCGCGCTGCCTCAACCAGGCGCGGGACCGGTCATCGTCGCCGATCAGGAATATCGGCGTGAGCCCCGGCGCCTGGATAACGCGGCGCGGCACATCGCCGGGAGAAAGCTGTTCGGATTTCACCGGCAGCATATCCGCCTCGGAGTATGGCCGGGCAAGCGAGACCGGAGGCGTCGAGGGTGGCTGAAGCCGCTGATCCTGCCGGGGCGGCGGGCTCAAAGCCTCGTAGTAGGGAAGGGCGGAAATGCCGCCACGATCCTCAACCACGATGAGGGTCGAGCGTTGTTGCGGAAGCGCTGGCGCCGGGAACGCCAGCAATGGCGCCGCGAATGCGATGGCCCGCCATGAAGCGGTAATGTGTATGTTCATGAGTCGGCCCTCTCGCAGAGCGCAAGGTCGGACATGCAGCCGCCGCCGTCCTGGCTATCGAAGAACATTTCGTATTGCCGGCCGCCGCGGCTCGTCCGGCTCCATTCGACGACGGTTCGGATGCCGGCATAGGTGCCCGGCCTCTCCGTATCCATCGGGTCCTTTAGGGCGGCGAAGAAAGTGGAGATGCCGCGCTTGTTCGCCGCCGACACGAATGCCTCCCATCGCGCAATGCGCTCGATATGGTCCGGGAATCTGTCAGCGATATTCCTCAACTCGGCCTTGGCGCAGTTGATGCAGGGCATGCAGCCGACGCGACCCATACCGAGAGCGTAGAGCGGGTTGGGTCGAAGGCCGTGCCTGCGGTGGATCGCCCACACATCCTCCACTGACCACTGGAAAATCGGCCTCCACAGCATGCTGCCGCTGTCATGCCGGTTCCAGCGTGGGTATCTCGCCCGGTTTCGGCTCTCGGCAGCGCGAATGCCGAGCCATTGCAGGACCGGACCGGAGCGAAGCATCGGGAACACGACCTGCAAGGTGATAGGCAGGGTCTTCAGCTCATCGGTGCAAAATTGCGCCATGCGGCTCAGGAACCGACCCTTGGCGATGCAAAGGTCCAGGAATGGATTTCCGGTAGGTTGGTGCAAGGCGGCGGCTTCGGCGATCACCGCATCCGGAATTCCCTGCTTTGGCCATTCCGCCAAGATGTATTCGCGATGCTTGGCAAGCCTTCGGGAGAAATCTGCGCGGACGATCTCGATCTCAGGTCCGCCGGTCCGTTCGGAAAGTCGCGCCACATACTCGTAGGTGATCTCGTGCTCGTTTCCCGTATCGGCGAACACCGCGCGGAACGGCCGGCCATGCTCGATCGCCAGAAGACAGGTCGCCGTGCTGTCCTTACCCCCCGATACATTGACAAGGTGCTGGACGCGGCCATCGGGACGATAGCGGTTCCGCAGGCGGATCAACCGCCAGACTTTTACCGTTTCGACGGCATGGCTGCGGTCGATCATCCCCGTCATCGGACTGTCCTTTTGCGGAGAGCCGTGGATGTCGAGGACGATGGGAGAGACACACCCAGCACGCGCGCCAGATGCTGCGCGGCGCTTTTGCGGTAGCGCGCCGCCGGGGCGCCGCCGGCAGGGCGGTGATAGCGGCCGATCGCGAGCAGCCAGTCCTCGCCGGGGCGGTATTGCTCGAGCAGGATCTCGGCGGCGATGACGAGGTTACCATACGGGTCGAGCAGTTCGCAGGGGTGACGATAGCGATGCCGCTGATAGCCGAGATTGATCTGGCCAAGCCCGGCGTCCACGCGGGTCGCGCGCACCTGCCGCAACGCCGCGAGCAGCCCGGCGCAAGCTTCGGCCTGGTTGCCGAAACGGCGGGCCTCGCCGGCGACATTCAGGCTCCACGGCCAGGGCACGATCTTGCCCTCGCGCAGCATTCCGCTTTCCTGAAGGGCGATGGCATAGAGGACCGGGGAGGGAATGCCGGCGCGCTTCGCGGCGATCTGGTAGGCCGGCGGCGGGATTTCCTGAGCCTGAGCCGAGAAGCTTCCGGCGACGATCCCAAACGTAAGCAGGAGCGACCAGGCTCGCCGGGCTACTGCCTTAGCCATTGACCGTTCACCTGCCGGACCATCGCCGGCAGGTCTCCCTGAAGGCCGAGCGAGAGCCAGCGGCCTGCGTCGTGGTTGAGCGTGATCTTGCCTTCGCGCACGCGCGTCGGATCGATCGGAACGCTTTGCGCCCAGCCGCGAATGCGGCTGTCGTCCTGGCCGGTGCCGACCATGTAGAGATCGAACTCCGTGCCGGCGGACTGGAGCCGTTGAACGAGGGGCCCGCAGCTCCCACAGTCTTCCTTGACGAATACGGCCAGCCGCCCGGAAGCTCTCGTATCCGTCTGCATGTCGCCGCCCGCCATCGCCACACGCTCAAGACCGGGATGCAGGCGCTGCCAGGCGTCGTCATAGGCGCGCTGATAGGCGAGCGTCTTTTCGATGCGACGCGCCTCGGCCACCACCTGCAGCTCGGCATAGTGGCGGCGTTCCTCGTCGGAACGCGCCTCGATACCGAGGGCCGTAAGCGGATCGAGGTTCGGGGAATAGACGCCGAGAGGTCCCTGCATAACCTTGCGGTAGCGCGTCCATTCGTCGGTGCTCAGTCCCCAGTCGCGGGCGATCAATTCCTCGGAAACGATGATCGTCGTCGTGCGCTCGCGGGACGGCGCGGCCAGCGAGGTCGCCGCATCCTGCGCGGTGGCTGGCATTGTGCAAAGGACCGGCAGACAGACTGCCAGGATGAGGGAAATCGCTCGGCGCCTCATTTCATCCTCCGGCGAACTGGTGTTGTTGGGGTGTGGCTCAGAGCAGCGTCCGATGAAGTGCCGGCATCGTCCGGCCTTTCAATCTGCCGCTCCAAGGCGGCGATACGGCGTTCCAGCGAAGTAACGCCGGCCTGCGCCGTGTTGGCCTCTACCTCGGCTGACAGGCGGGCCAGCGCGTAGTGGCTTTTCAGGACGAGAACGCTGAACAGCAGCATCCACACCAGGATGAAGGTGCTGGCTACGATATCGCGCGCCGGACCGCGGGAGATGCCGCCCGACCTCATGGCAACGGCTTCCTGACGACGGCCGGGATCGGACGAACCGCCCCCGCATCGACAGCCTGCTTCAGGTTGATCGGGGTTGTGACCAACGGCGTGATGCGCGTGAAACAAACCTGGCGTGCGGCGTCATCGACCGACAGGTCCCATCCTTGACCGGCTAGCGTGAGCAAGGCGTCGCGCAGCATCATCGGCCCCATGCGGTAGTGGGACGCGGGCAGCGGAAGCGCGTGGAGCGCTGTCAGATCACCGCTGTTGCAGAGCCGATAGCCGGAGCGTCCGAGAACATGGCGCAGCCCGTCGCCGACCGTGGCCTTGCGGGATGGCGGGAAATTGATCTCGACCAATTGCCGCATCAGGTCCCGCTGCGCGGATGCCGGCGCCAGCTCGACCAGCGTGTATCGACCTTGGCGCATGACCGGAATGAAATCCGGCGCCGGCTCCCACCTGGCCGGCGTCGCATAGGTTGCCGGCGGCTCTGGCGCGAGTGCGGGTCTCCTCTGCGAGGTCGAGTTGCAGCCGGCGGACAAAGTAGCAACCAACAACACACAGACCGCGATGGGGCGGTGCTTTGAAGCGGAAGAGAGCATGTGCCGGTTCCCGGAAGCGTCGAACCGCCATAATCGCCGCTGGAGCCGTAACCGGCAGCAAACAATAGGGATTGGGACGATACCGAATTAGCGGCAACAGCACGCTGCTTCACGCTGCCCCCGTCGTGAGCACTTGGATGGTTTGTCAGGGTATATAACGGTGATCTTCGGACATGCTCCGATTCGACTCAGGTGAACTTCCCATATGGCTGAACAAGAGATTCACCTCTATATCGACGATACCGGCAGCCGTGATCCGGACAGGAAGCCGATCGAGAAGCGGCGGGACGAGATGGACTGCTTTGCTTTTGGCGGAATCCTCATCAACGAGGAAGATATCGACGATCTGTTCGTCAGGCATCGAGCCTTCTGCAAGGCGCATGACATCGACTATCCGCTGCATTCCTGGGCGATCCGGGGCGGGCGTGGAAACTTCGGCTGGCTGAAACGTCCCGAGGCCGCGTTCGCCTTCCTTTCAGATCTCGAGCGGTTCCTGGTCGGCCTGCCGATCATCGGGATCGCGGCCGTCATCGACCGGCCCGGCTATGTCGCGCGCTACAAGGAAAAGTACCGGGACAGGTTGTGGCTGATGAGCAAGACGGCCTACTGCATCCTGATCGAGCGTGCCGCTAAGTTCGCCCGTAGCCGTGGCCGCAAGCTGCGCGTGTTCTTCGAGCGCGCGGGCAAGGCCGAGGACAACGATCTGATCGCCTTTGCCCGCTCTCTGAAAAAGGACGGCATGCCGTTCGACGAAAACAACTCGGCGGCATATCAGTCGTTGGGCGCGGCGGAGTTCACGGAGATTGTCCGAGGCGATCCGCGGGGCCGGACCAAGACGACCCCGATGATCCAGATCGCCGACCTCGTCCTCTATCCAATGGCAAAGGGCGGCTATGATCCGACTTACCGGCCCTACATGGCGCTGATGGAGAACAAGCGGTTGATCGACGCATTGCTCGAACCGGCCGAGCGTGCAAGCCTCGGCATCAAGTATAGCTGCTTCGAGCGCAAATACGACAAAGGCCCGGACGAACCGAGCCTTTGAGGAAAGTGTCGGCTGGCGCTAGGCGCCAACCCCGGAGCGTTGCTCACGCTGGTATTATGGTGTGGTCGAGGGTGGTTTTCAACCCTTTACTTGAAGCAGCCCAGTCGTTTGGCGACACTTTAACCCGCGAAGGAAGGCGACTGTCGCAGGAAGACGGCCCCGGAACGGGACCGCGTGTGAGAGCGGAACAGCATTCGCCATTTGTAAGGGGGATGTCAGTCTCTGGCCTTGGCAAGGCTCGGATCGACATCAGCGGTCTGAACATGGACAAAGCACCTCACACTTGACCCGTTCTCGCCGACCGGCATGTCGACCACTCCAATAGGCCATTTCTCCGTCTCGGCCGCGTCGTAGCAGATGACTTTGATCTCCCCAGCGTCGCAACGAATCGAGCGGACAAAGCTTTCGGTCAAATCCACCGCCACGACCCTGGGCACAAGCTCCAGTTCTCGTGCTGCGGTGATGATGGCACTGTGCTCGGAATCATCGAAGCAGACGAAAGGTCGTTCATAGCCGGCGTTATCGGCTAGTGCCTCGGCCTTGTCGTGGTGGATGCCAAGGTCATATTCCTCGGCCGTGACAAAGACGGTGAAAATGGGCATGTCGGACTCGCCAGATGCGTTGCGGCACGCGACCGCGACCTGGAATTTTTCCATGGTTCAACTCCTTGCCTCCTGCGAGGCTGAGTGTTCTTAGGGGAAGAAAGGGGGCGGTCCAATGGACCGCCCCGGCGGGATGAGGATCATGCGGCGACAAGCTGCCTCGCCAGCGCCACTTCGACGGAGTCACCGTCCTGGTTGAGGACATCGAGCCCTGATTCCGGCACGTCGCCGGATGTGCTCTGCGAGACGAGGATCTTCTTCGCCATCAGGCTGAGGCAACCCATCTGCGAGGTCATGGCGTAGCCCAGATAGATCACCTTGACGGCGAGCCTCTGGCCGATGCGCCAGGAGCGCCTCGACGCCTGCTGGAGCGTGTAGACCGAATACCCCGACTGCATGAACACGATGGTCGGGAACTCCAGAAGATCGAGTCCCGTCTTGACCAGTTCGGGATTGGTGATGAGCACGTCGATGCCGCGATCGATCTGCTCGGCAATCCAGTCTTCCCGCCGCGACGTGTCCACGCTTGCGCGCAGCACCGCGACCTTCAGACCTTCCTGCTCCAGCAGGAGCTTGAGCCGCGACGTGGTGTCCCGCGTGCCGGTGTAGACCGTGTAGGCGAGCACCTTGCGGCCTTCTGCTTTCTCGGCCTTGCAGATATCGATCAGCTCTTGTTCCTTCGGCATTACCTCCAGTTCGGAGAACTGCGGCGGGACGTAGGCGAGCAGATCGCGCGTGCGCGGATGACGAACGGTTTCCGGCCTGAAGCAGGTATCTGGCCAGGCCAGCAGCGTGTTGAGGACCACACCGAGAAGCGTGGTGTCGCGTCTGGCCAAAGCCTGCTTGAGCTGGGCGGTCAGATTGCCCGCCAGTTCGCGATAGGCCGCAGCCTGGTCGGGCGCCATGACCACTTCACGGAACTCTTCGTCATAGGGCGGAAGGACATTGCCGCCTATGTCGCGGAGCTTGAGAAAGACCGTGAACGGCAGAACGCAGCGCAGGATGCCTTTCGGCCCGAATCCCGGAGCCTTGACCGTCCGCACCGTGATCTTGGTGCCTCGCGCGGTCTTGTGCGCCGCGCCGTTGCTCTCGGAATAGATATCCTTGAGCACGCCATGGTCGCGCATGAACGCCATCGCCGCCGAGGTCATGCTGCCCGAACTATTCGGGCGGTAGCCGTCCTCGATCATGCGACCGGTGAGGATACGGAACAGCAGCGCGAACAGGTCGTCCGCGTAGCCGCCCATCAGCGTGCCGGTGAGAAGAAGGGCTTTGCGCACCTTGGCGGCGAGCACGCCCATCGCTTGTCCCTGCGCGGAGCCCGGACCCTTGTATTCATGGCCTTCGTCGCAGATCAGCAGGTCGAAATAGCCCTGCGGCAGATACCTCTTGATGAATTCCGTCGGTTGGTATCCGCCTTCGCCGAAGCCGAATTCCATGTTTGCCATGGCCCGCTCCATGCGCTGGGCCTGGCGATCGGAGAACACGAGCTCGCCATCCGCATCCATGAGATTGATGAACTCGTGGATGTTGTCGCCGAGCAGGGAGACGAGAAACGATTCGCCAAACTTCTGCATCAGCTTCTGCGCGGTGGCTTCGCCGATGGTGGGGATGCGCTTCAGCGCCCGAACAACCGCCGAAGACTGGTCGGTTGCCGAGAGGGAACGCGGACGCATCAGCGTCCACAGGGCGGAACCGCAATGGCCGCACTTGCGTCGATGTTCCTCGGCTTCGAGCTCGACCGGGTTGATCGGCTCACCGTCAAGATTGGTGACGACTTCCCCGCAATGCGGGCAGGCGCCGACAAAACCGTCGAGCGTGCGGCGGCGGACGAAGGCGGGCTTCCAGTGGAAGCCCATCCGCATGCGGACGCGCCCGAGGACGAAGAATTCCAGACCTTGCGGCGGAGTGCCAAGCTGCTCGCGCAACTTGATGAGCTTGACCAGTGTGTCGGGGCCGTTGAGGACCCAGACCCGCGCGCCGGGGACGGTTTCGAGGATTTCGCGGCGCCACTTGTAGACCAGGTGGGGCGGCGAAAGGACGAGGTAGCGGCGGAAGCCTTCGGCGTTGAGAACGGCCGCCACGGCGGTCGCCATCAACGTCTTGCCGGTTCCCATCTCCGCGTTGATGATCGCGGCGGCCTCGCCCTGGTTGACCAGCAGTTCCGCCACCGCATGGACCACTTCAGCCTGGGCGTCGAACGGCTTGCGCTTGAGGCCGTCGAGTACCTTCTGGCGATGAGGGCGAGCCTTCCCGGTGTAGACGGGCGGGTTGGAACGGTTGAGGGATGCGAGAAGTTCGTCGCCGAACTCGGACACGAAATCCGTCAGGCTGACGGTGAGCGGAGAAGGCTCCGTGTCGAACAATGTGTCCTCGGCAGACGCCTCAAGGGCGGTATCGAGATCGAGAGACATGGTGATGCTCCAGAAGAAGTGGGGCATGCACCGTCCCGATGGGGCACGATGGACATGCCCAATGGGGATGAGGGTGGAACGCGCGGCACGGCCGCCGGATGAGGATCAGTAGTCGCTCGGCAACATCAGCGTGGTGACGCTGCGGTCCCATTCGGTGACGATGTAGAGCGTGAGATCGGGAGCGACGTCATAGGACGAAAAAAGGCGGTGCTCACCCGACCTCAAGGCCCGGTCGTTCGCCGCCCAGTCATGGTCGCTGAGGTCGCCCCAGTCGGCCTTGAGATGGCGAGCGATATAGGGCGCCGGATCGAGGCGGCCCTGTTCGATCAGATTGGCGACATCGCGGGTCATAACGAGATGTCCCATCGAGAAGCGGTGCTGCGGCGGTTTCGCCAGGGTGTTGGTTGCCATGGTGGTTCCTTCCGGAAGGAGGGACACGGCGCCCCATTGGGGCGCCATGACCCCGGTGGGTGGGTGATGATGGGCGCTGTCAGCGCGCGGACGAGACGCGGATCAGCGTGGAAGCTCCGATCCGCCTCGGTGACGATCGAAATCGCCAGGTCGCGGTGGACGACGTAGAACGACTCCAGGCGACCGCCTGACTCCAGCGCGGCGTTGTTCTCACGCCAGCGATCGTCGGCGACTTCGCCCCAATCACCGCGAATGTGACGAAGGAAGAGGGGCATCGGGTCGAGCCGGCCTTCGTCCATGAGCTGTTGAATCCTGTCGCTGAAAAGCAGCGAGCCGATCTCGAAGAGCCGAGGCGGTCCTTTGGCTCGGGATGTCATTGTGAAACCTCCGTTGGATGGGAAAGCGTCAGGAGATGGTCAGCACCTCTCCCCGCGTGGGGGAGCCGGGCGTCAGATCCCAGGCGCGGATGACGGGAACGAACTTGTCGGTAAGAATGCGGGTCTCGGCGATCGAGCCGTCTTCCCGCTCGGTGTATTCGGTCGTGGCGGACTTGGCCTTGTGGGTGTCACCCTTCACGACCATGACCCTGCCGGACTTCGACGTCACGACGCCGGAGATGGCGCCAGCCGCGAGAGCGAGTGCAAGATGCCACTGGGACAGAGCGCGTGCGGGCGGCCGCAGGGATTGCTGGGACGCGCCGAGATGCGTGTCGACGGAGGGCCAGAGCCCTTGCAGACGCTGGATCTCCAGAGCGAACTGCTCCGGTTCCACCGTCACGCGACAAAACTGCTCCGGCTCGGCTTGCGCAGCCGGGACGGTGTAGGGCAGGAATGGCCATTCGGCCGGCAGTTCCTCGGGTTCTACGTCGCCCGATCCGACCTGCAACAGATGCTCGCGGGCGGATTTGACCGTGGCGCTGGACTGATCGCGCTGCCGGACACGGACGCCGAAGACGACGATCTGCTTGAATTGAGTTTCGAGCGCCCGGAAGACGCGCAGCTCCTTGAAGTGCCGCGTCAGCCATCCCACCACTTCCGCGTCGAGCGTATAGTTCGGGATGATGAACACCAGCACGCCGCCATATTGCAGCAGCGGCAACGACTTCTGATAAAACACCTTCTCCAGCCGAGGACGGCCCTGGATTTGATGACGCTGGATGCCGTTGTCGTCCCTGGGAAGGTCGCCATAGGGCGGATTGAGCCACATGAGGCCGAAGGACTGGCGCGATATCAGCGTATCCATCAGGTCGCCGTGAATGCAGCGGTCGGTGAGACCGCGGGCATGCCGCGCGCGTTCGGCGTCGAACTCGACGGCGTATGCCGTCACCAGATCGCGGCCGAGGGCGTGGGCCGCCTCCGCGATCGCAACACCTTCGCCCGCGCAGGGGTCAATGATGTTCATCGAACCGGATGCCGGCGAGAGCGCATTCAGCGCCCGCTCCAGCGTCGGCTCGTCGGTGGGATAGTAACCGGCCTTGGCGAAATTCCGCGCAAGCCTGGGGAACATGAGAGCCATTGTGAACTCCTATGGTTGTGGAAGACAGGGAACATGCGGCATGGCGCACGCCCCGAAGGGGTCAGGCAGCGTGGCGCAGTGGCTCGTGGACGACAGTGGCGTCCTGCGATGTGCCGAGGATGCCGGCACGGATGAGATCGCCGACCGCGGTGGTCAGCGCCGGAACGTCGATCGCGAGCCGGTGGCCCTCAAGCGGCCCGAGTGCGGTCGGAAGGCGGACCAGCATGGACCGCTCCACGAGCAGGTTCATGACGGTGTCGCGCCAGTGGTCGAGCAGCGGCAGCGGGCAGGTGTCCTGCACCAGCGTCCAGAGCCGATCGACGCGGTCCCCGTCCTCACGGCGCACAAGCGCCAGCGCGGTCGAATTGGACTTCTCGGGCTTCACGCAGCGCTTGTCGAACAGCCATAGATTGACCATCGAGCCAAACAGCGTGCGCCGGAAGACGCGCGTGGAGCGCTTTTCCAGATCGCCCACATTGCTGACAAGGACCGTGACTGGGTCGCTCTCGTCGCCCGGTTCCTCGCAGACGAGGTCGAAGCGGTCGAGGCCGTCCTGGTCGCTGCCGAGCGTCAATCGGGCAAGGAACTGCTGGATGGCGGTGTCGCGCGCCCAGACGGACAGAAAGACCAGATTGCCGGGATCGTCGCAGACGCAGGCATCGGCCATCAGGTCGGAGCATTCGATGATGCGGAACAGCCGCTGGGAAGAAGGATCGGGCATGGTGGTGTCCTTGCAAGAAGCGCGGACAGCGCGGCTCGGATCGGGCCACGCTGTCATGCGCGATGACGATGATGGTGATCAGGCGTAGGCCGCCTGATGGATACTGGGAAACGCGCGGCCGCGAGGGGCGGATGCGCGTCGGCCGGCGTGGTATTCGCGGACGCCTTCACGCCACTCGGGGCAACGTTCGGGCGCCATCGTAAGATACCGCAGGGGGCACGAGTAATAGTGCGGGTGCCGCGCCTCCTCGATCTCCTTGAAACCCCACCAGCCGCTCGAACGCTCCAGGAGCGTGCAGCCGATGATGGTCGAAGAATGATCGGCGACCAGCCCGATGACGGCCGGCTCCTTCGAGGAAAAGCGGATCACCTGCCACAGCACGTCGCCGCGGACTACATAGGCGATTGTCTCGTAGCGAGCCACGTCCGTCTCGCCGGGTTCGGTGAGAAGTGCGATGAGTTCGCTGCGGGTCCAGTTGGAAAAAGTCCATCCCATGACGGGGTCTCCTGACAGACAAGCCGAAGACCCTCCCGGCGGGAAAGAACCCCGGCGGGTGGGTGGAAATGCCGCTTTCGCGACGGCGATCAGGACGTGGCGCGATGCCAGTCCTGGGTGAGCGGCGCGCAGGTGTAACCCAGCGCCGTAAGACGATCGCGCTGCTCGCGCAGCACGCGGCGGTCGACGGTGGCATCGAGCTTGACGATGTCGCCGAGCGGCCAGAGCGTGCCGAACAGTTTCGCATCCGCGTCGGCCGAAGCCTCCGCGACTGCCGGCGCCGGTTCGCTTCCGAACGGCGTCGTGTCGACGAGCGGATCACGCGGGTCGTGTGCCTTCGCCTTGGCCGGAGCCTTGGTTGTGGGCACAGGCGCCTGCGTTTCCTCATCAATCGGATCGACTTCTTGCGGCGCAAGCCGGCTGGCTTCGTCGCGGCTGAGGACGTCGATGTTGGACAGGGTCATTCCGCCCAGATGGGCGCGGACTTCGATGACCATGCGGCCGGCGGCGTTGTACGTCGAAGGGCGGATTTCGGTGATGATGAAATCGCCCTCGTACTTGCCTTCCGCATACTGATCGAGTTCGGGATTTTTCACCACGAATTCGCCGATGGAAGTGGTCAAGCGGCCGACGTTGAAGTCACCGTTCCGACCAGGGATTGTCCGAATGCTCAATTGGCCCGGAAGTGTGATCATGGATCGCTCCTGATGAAGGGACGATCACGCACCGCCTGCGCACAATGGCGACGGCGGTGCGCGACCGGGAGGAGAATCAAGACTCCGCGAAACGGAGCGGGGCGATCAGAACGAGTCGGCCAGGGCCGGCTCCCGCTCGTCGGCGGGTTCGTCGTCAGGCTCGACAACAGGATCGGGCGCCTTGGGTGCCGCCGCCTGCTTGGGGGCTTGGGGGGAGGGGGCGGCGGAGCCTTCGGCGGCGTCCTGTTCCTGGGCCTTTCTCGGCTCGGCCTTGTACTTCAGGACTCCATCGACCTTGATCCAGTCGATAAAGAGCAGGCGGGCCCGGAGGGCGACTCCCTGTTGACCGGCCTTTTCGCCGCTGGAGTGGGTGAAAATCTCGCCCCGAAGGTCGCCGAGCTTGAACCCGACCATCACCTTCTTGTTCGCGTCGACGGCCTCCTTGCAGCGACGAACGAGATGCTGGGCGTCTGAGCCAGACACGCGCGTGGTAAAGCGCACGTAGGAAACGTCATCGGTCGGACCACAGAGCGCGCCGATGTCGCAGGCGAGGTAGGTATCGCCCTTGCTGCCTTTCGGCGGCTTCACGTCGCGGATGCGATTGAGATAGCCGAGGCCAGTGATGTGAAGGTCGAAAAACGACCGTTCGGAAGTGGACTGATTGGTCATGGTGGATCTCCAGACTTGATGACAAGCATGCGGAGACACACCAGCCCTGCGGGTGGTGTGTAACCCCCGCGGGTTGGATTGGGATCGCCGATCCCGCTACGATCAGTGTGGCATCGCCGTCGATCGCTCGACGGTCGTTCGCGCTCGGATGCCGAAGCGAACAGGCGACCACGCGGCCGGAATCGCGACATGGCCTTGAAGGTCTTGGCCATCTGGGCATGTGCCGACGAATGTCAGCGCACTACGGGACGAGCATGGAACCGGAGAATGTGGCTGGCCACCGGAAAACGGCTCCGCAGCGATTCCGATTTCCGGCACCGGACTAAGGACAGATGGACGAACTATCCTGCGTTGATCTCCCGGAAGCGACCGCGGCCGCATATATAAAAAGCCGGTAGGACCCGGGATTTTGAAGTTCGGCTTCTGATGGTATTCCAGTCCGACCGGTTCCGGGTAGCAGAGTCCGGAAAGCGGCCATCCCCATCCAGGTGGCAGCGGAATTTTGGCACTAACTGAGCCGGACGTCCGCGGCGGGTCACACGACGGCAGCTTCGCGTCTCGATCTACACTCGAAATGATCTAAGATAATTCGGAAGGCGGAAAATGTCCGCGCGTACTGTTCATATCGAGTTATGTTCCTACTGAAATCCTTTACCCCTATTGCCATTGGCTCTCGTTAGCATAGCATTCAGCATCGAAAACGCTGTCGTGGGAGGGGCATAGCGTTGGAAGTTGAATTCGTCGCGTCGCATCTTGCCGCCGGTGGAGTATGAGCGGCAGCACGTCATTGTTTTCCGTAGCAGAACCTAGTCTGGGTTACGTCTTCCAGTCTAGGTACGCTTTGCTGAGAATGTTCGACTTGCCGGAAGACGGCGAGGTCTACATCGAGCGAAACGATGACGTCGAATTTGTAGCGGTCGATGGCAGCATCACACTCGGGTCATTGAAACACAAGGCCGACGGAAACCGCCTTTCCGATTTGTCCGTTGACTTTTGGAAATCCGTCCGCGTCTGGGTCGCTCATTACAAATCTTCGGGCAGGGTCGGATCGACTGCTAGACCTTCACAATCTGACCGTGGTCATCGATCGGCCGGGCAGACCTGTCCACATGAACAAGTCCGGAGGAGGGGCGAGCCATTTGGCTGCGCTGCTTTCGCTTCATCGCTTCGCCGCAGACGCCGTGTGCTTGAAAAAAGATCGAGTGTCTCCTTCAAAAGTACCCAAAAAAACCTCAATAGATACGATGACAAACACATCGGGGAGGCCAAGCATGCACGATCAACAATTGGGTGCCACTGAGAGGCTCGCGCGCTTCGTGGTGGAGACGGGAGATGATGCACTTCCGATTGCAGCGCTATCTGCTGCGCACACCAGCTTGATTGACGGTTTCGGCGTCGCGCTGGCCGGCGTCGGTGAGCCATCTGCTGTAATTGCACGCAACTTTGTTGCAGAATGTGGCGGCGCGCTTGAATCCGCGATAATCGGCACGTCGCTCAGGGTGCCAGCCGCAGCAGCCGCTTTCGCTAATGGCATTGCCACACATGCGCATGACTTTGACGATACCCAGATATCGGATTCCCCCGATCGCATTTATGGCTTGCTCACGCACCCTACGCCCTCTGCACTTGGGGCCGCCTATGCTGCGGCGGAACTCTCGGGAGCCAGTGGACGGCGCTTACTCGCCGCCTTCGCGATTGCCCTCGAAACCTCTTGTCGGCTTTGCGACGCGATCAGCCCTTTCCACTACATTCGCGGATTCCATACGACAGGCACGATCGCCGTCTTTGGAGCCACGGCGGCAGCGGGTCGGTTGTTCGGCCTCGATGTGCAGCAGATGCGAAATGCGTTCGGGATAGCCGCCAGCATGAGTGCCGGCTTACGAACAGCTTTCGGCACGATGACGAAACCTCTCCATGCCGGGCGCGCAGCAGAAAACGGTGTCGTTGCTGCTCGTCTCGCGCGGGCGGGATTTGATGGCCGCGATGATGTCTTCGAGAACCCTCGTGGCTTCTTCAAGACCGTTGGCGCAAGCTACGATGCCGTCGCCCCTGAATTGGTGGATGATCCTCTGTGGGGATATGGACGAATCACAGACGAAGGCTTTGACGAGGCGCGCCTTCTGGATGGGCTAGGCCATCGCTTCCTGCTCGTTTCCCCCGGCCTATCGATCAAACCCTATCCGAGCGTTGTGCTGTCTCACCCCTCGATGGACACAATGCTTGCGCTGATCACCGAGCATGACGTGCAGCCTCAGGATGTGGACGAGATCGAACTTCACGGTGGGCCGAGTGTACTCAACGTCAAGTACCATCGGCCGCAGACAGGGACAGAAGGTAAATTCAGCGTCGAGTTTTGCCTTGTCTGCATCCTGATCCTACGCCGTGCGCTGCTTTCCGATTTCAACGACGACTTCGTGCGTAGCCCCCAAGTTCAGGATCTGGTCGCGCGCGTAAAACCGGTACGCGACGCAGAGATCGAGCGCGCGGGCTTTTCAGGGATTTCCAGCCGCATCGTGTTGAGGCTGAAGGATGGTAGGTGTCTCGAACGTGCGTCCGGTGCATACCGCGGCAGCCCCGACAACCCGCTGGATAGGCACGGCATAGATGCCAAGTTCGTCGGTTGTGCCGAGACACTGCTTTCTGCTGCGGGCGCGAAACAGGCCTTGGACACGCTTAGGAATATCGAGAGCCTGGCCAATGTTCGTGATCTCGCCAGTCATTTGACGCCGGGCTAGCTCCTCAAGCGATATATTAGTCTCCACGACAGCGGCGTGATGTCGCGATCTGGCCGTGCAGCCAATCGAGGTGCGCGCAGGCGCCTGATCACGGTGCGATCGATATGCAGGCGGGCGGCCAGGGAGCCGCCCGTTGCCTTTCGAGCGGCTTCCAGGTGAGGCTGACGGCTTCGATGCCGCTGCACACGCTGCCGTATTCCAATGGGATATGCTCCATGTCTCTGCTCCTGATCTGGTTCGGGCGGGAAGCCGCCCGGAGGCCGGCGAGCCGTTGGGTCGCTGGAGCTATGTCGAGAGGGAACAGGACGCCGGAGGCCGATGGCCTCCGGCGGAAGAGAAAGACGCCACCCGTGTGCTGACTGCAGGGGTCTGGCCGGCGTAGAGCCTTCCGCCGCGACAGCAATTTCCACCTGACCGTTTTCGTGGCTGTGGTCAGAACCTTTCGGCGCACATCCGCGCGCAAAGGGAGCCCAGCTTTTCGCCGGCGGGCGCCGGCATCGAGCACCGCCGACCCCGAAGGGTCTCCAGGCGCCTCGAGAACGAGACGCCGGGAAACCCTTCCGGCTCGACGCAGATAAGCGGACCATCAGATCGGCGATGCGATCTGGACGAAGGTGCCTTCATCTCCCAGACCGGCAGGAGCCGGCCGGGAGGCACATGCCGTTCGCAGAAGGCGGCGGACATGCTTGGGATGCCTCGCGGGGTCGCGAGGCTGCTGCCTGCGGGCCGCTGGAAGCGCAGACGTGCAGGACGTGTCGGGCGTCAGGATATCCTGTTGGTCAGGAGGTCCGGGGATTCGATCGACGCCCGCGGGATGCGGAGCGCTTGCGGCCGGACGGCTCCGCCGCCACTGTGCCCTTGCACTCCGGATAGCGACTGCAAGACCAGAACGGTCCTGTCTTGCCGGTGCGCTGCCTTGTGGCCGCGCCACACAAAGGACAGGGAGGGCCAGCCGGAACCTTAATGGAAAGGCTTGCGCCACGGTACTGATCCACAAGCTGGGCGACCCATGCCGACTGCTTCTCGATGAAGGTCTCCAGCGTCATCTGGCCCGCTTCGATCATGTCCAGCGCCTGCTCCCATATCGCGGTGGTACCGGGATCGGCGATTGCCGGCGGCACCGCGTCGATCAGGGTGAAGGCGGCTTCCGACGCGCGGACGGCGCGGCCTTTCTTGACCAGATAGCCGCGACCGAGAAGGCCGGTGATGATGCCGGCGCGCGTCGCCTCGGTGCCGATGCCGGTCGTTTCCTTCAGCTTGTGCTTCAGCCGGGGATCGGCAACCAGCTTCGCGACACCTTTCATCGCCTTGATGAGTTCGCCCTGCGAATAGGGCTTGGGCGGCGTCGTCTTCAGCGCCTTCAGCTCGACGTCGTCGATCTGCCAGCGGAACCCCTCGGAAAGGGGTGGAAGGATCTGGCCGCGGTCTGTCGCGTCTTCATCATCGTCGCCCGGCTTCGTCGGAACATTCGACACCTGCGCCAGGTGCCAGCCCGGCACCACGACCTGTTTGCCGGTTGCGCGCAAGGTCTGGCTCGCAGCCGAGAGGATCGCGACCGTTCGGTCATATTCGTGGTGAGGGAGGAACTGCGCCAGATAGTGCGAACGGACCAGGCGATAGACGGCCTGCTCCTTTTCCGTCATGGCGGCGAGATTGGTCGGCTCCAGCGTCGGGATGATGCCGTGGTGCGCCGTGACCTTGGCGTCGTTCCAGACACGTGAACGTTGTGAGCGGTCCAGCTTGTCGATCAGCGGGCGGATCGCGGGATCGGTCTTGAGAATGGCGTCGAGGACCGTGGGGACCTCAGCCAGCATGTTCTCCGGCAGAAAGCCGGAATCGGAGCGGGGATAGGTTGTCGCCTTTCGGGTCTCATAGAGCGACTGCGCGATATCGAGTGTCTCCTGAACGTCGAGCCCAAGCTGGCGCGAGCAAACCTCCTGCAGGGTGCCGAGATCGAAGGGGAGCGGGGGCGCCTCGCGGAAACGCTCGGTCTCCACGGACACGACCTGCGCCTCGCGCGCCGCGCGGATGTGGTCTGCCGCCAGCCTGGCGGCGTCCTGATTCCGGCATCGACCGGCTTCATCCGTGATCGTGTCTGGCGGGGACCATGCGGCGGCAAAGGACTGGCCGCCATGCGACAGCACCGCCTCGATCGCCCAATAGGGAACGGACACGAAGGATGCGATCTCGCGGTCGCGGTCGACCACAAGACGGAGCGTCGGCGTCTGCACGCGGCCTACGGACAGTACGCCCTGATATCCGGCATTGCGGCCGAGCAACGTGAACAGGCGGGACAGGTTCATGCCGATAAGCCAGTCCGCGCGCGAGCGAGCCAGGGCCGAGTGATAGAGCGTCACCGTCTCCGCGCCGGGCTTGAGCGCGTCGAGCGCCTTACGGATGGAGGCGTCATTCAGTGCCGACAGCCAGAGGCGTTCGACAGGACCGCGATAGCCGCACAAATCCAGAATCTCGCGGGCGATCATCTCGCCCTCGCGATCGGCGTCGGTGGCGATGACAAGTTCGCTCGCCTTGCCGACCAACTCCGTCACGACCTTGAACTGGGACGCCGTGGCCGCTTTGATTTCGATGCGCCAGGAGCGCGGTATGATTGGAAGCTGGTCGATGGACCAGCGCTTGTACTGCTCGCCATAGGATTCCGGCCGCGCGGCTTCTACGAGATGACCGATGCACCAGGTAACGACGACACCGTTGCCGTTATAGCAGCCGTTGCCGCGTTCCCTGGCGCCTGTCGCCCGCGCAATGTCTCTGCCCTGGGACGGCTTCTCGCAAAGATAGACACGCATCAAGTTCCCGTTTTGGCATCATGAATCGCCGGTTGACAGGAGCAGGATGTGCGCTTCGGGTGTCGCGGGCAGCAAAGAAGGTGGACGTGCCGCTGACCGGGTTTCCCATGATGGCCCGATATCGACCAATCCCGTCCTTTAATGCATCGCGGCCAGGCGGGATGGGGTCATGAGTGTCATGCCAATCCTGGATCTGAATGCTCGTCATGGGAGCGACGGTGACTCACCCCACATTCCCGATGACAGCGAAGCTCAATCGAACATTCTCGGCAGATCGAAACGAGCCATCGGCCCAATGTCTGATTTCCTGCGGTTCTGTCATAGATGATGCCGGTTGGTCGAACGATTGCCCTGCGGCCAAGTGGATGATGCTGCTGGCGCAGCCTGATAGCTGGTCGGTGTGACCGCTGGCGCATGGAGGGCGACCGTAAACTGCTACAGCCGCCCTCGGAGGCATCGCTATGCCTTCGCCTTCCTCCCCTTCGGCTCCTTCGGCAGCTCGGCATCGCTCGGCTTCGCTTCCCCGTCGATTTCCTGCTGCTTCGGAATGAGGGTGACGGCCTCGATGCGATAGGGCAAGATGGCGACAACGCGGGCGTCGACCTTGATAGTCACGCGCTCGTTGTTGTCTGAATCCGTCCACTCCTCCCGTATCAGGCGGCCCTCGACAAGGACGCGCATGCCCTTCTGGTAGAGCTTGGCCCAATGCTCGGCGTCCTTGTTCCAGATCTCGACGGGCATCCACAAGCCGCCCCGGTCCTCGTAGCCGTCGCGGCTCGGAACGGGATTGTCGAAATAGACGTTCAGCCGCAGCAACCTGCGCGGTTCGTCGTTGTCGCCGTGGAACTCCCGGTATTCCGGTGGCGTGCCGATATTGCCTTCGCCACTGAAGCGCGTGCTCATGGTGCTGTCTCCCTTGCTGGTGGAAAGGTCTGCGCTCAACTCGGTCGGCGCAGCTCGTGAAATTCGAGGAACGAGGCGTTCAGCTCGCAGCCGATGAAACGCCTACCGAGGCGCGTCGCCGCCATAGCGGTCGTGCCGGCTCCCATGAAGGGATCGAGAACGACGTCGCCGATCCGCGATCCGGCGAGGATGCAGGGCGTCACCAACTCGTCGGGGAACACGGCGAAATGCGCGCCGCGGAATGGCCGGTTCGAGATCGTCCAGACGTCACGCTTGTTACGCGTGTCGCGGGCTCCGATCCTGTGCAGACCTCCGCGAACGTGGCCCGTGGTGCCCGAGACGTGCTGGCCGGGCGGTATTCGTACCCGGCGAAGATTGCCGGGACCGCGAGGATCGACGGATGGCTCTCGGATCGCATCGTGGTCGAAGTGGTAGCGGCGAGATTTGCTGAGCAGGAACAGGTTTTCGTGCGAGCGGGTGCAGCGGTCCTTGACCGACTCCGGCATCGGGTTGGGCTTCGCCCAGATAATGCTCTGGCGCAGATACCAGCCCTCGTCTCGAAGCGCGAAGGCCAGCATCCAGGGAATGCCGATCAGGTCCTTTCCTTTGAGGCCGGTAGGAGCCGGGAACGAGCGCCCACCGCGCGGCCCGACGACCTGCGCGCCGTGGCTGTCCCAGTGTTCGCCCTGCTTGCCTCCTCCGGATTTGCCTGTTCCCGCGTAGCTGTCGCCGACGACGATCCAGAGAGTGCCGTCATTGGCGAGAACATGACGCACTTCGCGAAACACCTCGACCAGGCCGGCGATGAAGGCCGCAGGCGTCGCCTCGGTGCCGATTTCGAGCAACTTGTCGGGATGGTCGGGCGGCAGGTAGGAACGCAGCCGGTAGTAGGGCGGGCTGGTGACGCACATCTGCACCTGAACCCCGTCCGACGCCATCTGGCGCAGGAGATGACGGCAATCGCCGACATGCGTGCGGTTGAGCCAGGCGGCTATATCGACCGTGCTCATCGGACGGACCCGGCGCCCGATGGGGGGACAGCGCCACCCTCCGACCCTCGATGCTCGCAGGCTTCATGTGCTCTCGCGATCTTGCCGGCGCAATCCTGGGCTTGCCGGGCCATGGAATGCAGCAGACTGATCTGCATGTTGAGCACGATGCGCTGCTCTTCCATCGCCAGCAGATCGGCGACCAGCGATGCCGGCGTATTGGAGCTGGCAACGAGCGCCTGCCATAGTGCGACGCCCATCGCTGAGCGGTCGGTTTTGCGCCAGCGCAGAAAGGCCGTACCTGCGCCAGTGGATTGTTGGGCCAGTTCTACGGGGAACAGGTCGAACGGATGGTGGCGGGCCTGCGGCAGCACACGTCGCTGCGCCAGCGATATGAGATCGTCGCGAATGTCGAAGCAATCGTTGGCCCAGTCCTCCAGCTCCCCCTTACCTTTAAAGGGTCTTAAAAGGCCTTTTAGAGAGGCACCCTGTTTCAGAGCTTGGAAGGCAGTCTGTTCCAGCGGTGCGAAACGACGGGACTGGTTCATGCCGGGTCGTCCTCGTCGTTCTTCTGGTCAGAGGCATCCTCCGAGCTGTCCTCGCCGTCGCCAGCGTCCGTGCTCTCTGTGGCCCCTTCGTCGCCGGCATCCTCCGCTGGCGTTTCGCGCGATGCTTTCGCTTTGGGCGACCTGACCGACTGCCGCTGACGAACGACCGGCACCGGAACTGGCGGCCGGCGTGTCGCGGCGGCATCGTCCTCGGCGGAAACGGCATCACCACTGTCACCGGCCGGCTCATCGACGGATGAGTCCGTGCCTTTCGGTTGCGACGACTGCCGGTTGCGGCGGGAGATCGGCGGGGCGAAGCGAGAACGGCGCGTGCCTTCCAGCACGTCCTGCGGCAGCTCGCCGAACTTCTCCAGCGCCGCGCGCGCCGCGGCGTTCTTCGACGCGAAGTCGTCGCGTGTCGTGCCGGAGAAGCGGTACTGCTGGGCCAGCGAAAAAAGGCTGCGCAGCGCGTGCGCGCCCTCGTTCAGCCACCGCTCCAGCGTCAGGCGGTCGATAAGGGCCGTGTGGTGGGCGAGGATCAGTCGCCGGGCAAGCTCGTCGTAGTCCGCTAGGAGGTAGACCGCCATGAAGCCAAGCTGGGAGGAGACGAAAAGCGGGAGCTTGACAGGCTGGACATTCAGGTTTTCACCAATGCTGAGCGCCGGAGGCACGTCGGCGAGGGCCTGGTCGACCTGTTCACGAATAAGCTGGAGCTGCTGTTTTGTGTCGGCCAGCTTCTCCTCGATGCGAAGCATCCAGAAATCCGAGTAAGGATCGTCCTGCTCGGCGCCGTGCCGCAGCCTGTTCATGATAGCGACGAAGCCGTTGAGGCCCATGATGCCCGGTTTGTTGTCGCTCTGCGCCCGCCCGTGCCATACCCGCGAAGCATGGTGGGTGTGGAGGGTCAGGGACATGGCGCTCCGGAGCGCACCAAGGTTCAATTGTACGGCGTCGGCCTCGTTTGCCATCTGGACGATCCTCGATCTGGAACGGGTCGCCAGCATCGGGCGTCGCGGGAAGGCCGTCAGTTATCAAACCGAAATCGCAGGCAGTCCTATTATGTCGGCGGCGCGTGATCGAGGCGCGCGGAGGACGCGGCAACGCCGAACGCCGCGCGACGTCCACCGACGACAACATGGGAAGGCAATCTGTAGCGCTATACCCAGGGTATAGGCGTCCACGGAACTCGGTGGAACACGGTCTGACGACGCACCTCCGCCTTGTAAATACGATGTCGTTACGCTATAAGCGCCTCGACTAGGAGTTTCACATGCCGACGACAAACAGAGCCAAGAGCCAGGAAGCAAGCGTACCGCTGAATCTTCGCATCAAACCGGCGACGCGGAACCTGATCGACCGCGCGGCTGAGGTGCTTGGTAAGACGCGCACGGATTTCATGCTGGAGGCTTCCGAACGGCGGGCGGAAGAAATCTTGCTCGATCAAACCGTGTTCACGGTCAGCCCGGAGGTCTATGCCGAGTTTCTGGCTCGCCTCGATGAGCCGGCGCAGCCCAATGAGCGGCTGATACGAACCATGACAACCAGAGCGCCGTGGGATGAAGCGTGACGCTCGCCGCGCCGGCTCCGCTGGCCGATCGTCACGAACTGGCTGATTTCGACTCCGGCGTCCCCGAACTGGACGACTGGCTGCGCCGGCGTGCGCGCGCCAATCAGGCGAGCGGCGCATCGCGCACTTTCGTCGTGTGCGAGGAAGACCGGGTTGTCGCCTACTATGCGCTCGCCTCCGGCGCGGTGAAGCAGCCCGAGGCACCGGGCCGGCTTCGCCGCAACATGCCCGATCCGATATCTGTCGCGGTGCTCGGCCGCCTGGCGATCGACCGGAACTGGCAGGGACGTGGCCTTGGCCGGGCCTTGGTGCGAGATGCGGGCCTGCGCCTTCTGCGTGCCGCCGAGATCCTCGGCATACGGGGAGTGCTGGTCCATGCAATCTCCGAGGACACCAGGGCATTCTACCTCGCACTTGGTTTTCTGCCTGCGCCTTCCGATCCGATGACTCTCATGATCGGCCTCAACGATATGAACAATGCGCTGAATCAGTAGCGATGCGACCTGGCAATCGCCGGAAGGCAATCTGTTGCACTATACCCGGGGTATAGCCCACGGCGGACTTCAATGGACATGATTCAGGCGGGAAGCGATACCTGCGCCGGTCAGGACAAGCGCATGAGCGAGCGGAGCCGGGCAATATGCCCCCTGGCTTCGTCGGATGAGGAAGGCCCGGAGGACGGGGGCAGGTAGTCCGTCACGGCCTTCGCGCCCGCCCATGGGTTGAACTCACCGCGAACGGCGCGCTGTATCAAGCCGAACAAGTAGCCGGCAGGGTTTCGGACGGTGCTGGTCGAGCATCGAGCCTCCCATTCGTCCATGATAGGCTGATGAAGTGCGGCCTCGACAGTCTGCAACGCGGCGAGCGCGCCGCTCTGCTGCGCCTGTTTGAGGTTCCAGAACCGTTCGGGAAGGCGAAGCGGGCTTCGCGCGCGCGGTATCGTATGTTCTTCAATAGATTCTATTTCATTACGTACAGTACGGTCGGTCTTCGGATTCCGAAGCGGGTCGGATTTGCGGGCTTTCTCACTGTCTTCGGATTCCGAGGAGAGCACTCCACGATTCCGAAGGAGGGGCTCGCGACCCTCTTCGGAATCGTGACTGTCCACAGGCTGTTGATGACCTGGTTCCTCGACCCAGTCCTGCGCGCGAAGGCGATGGGTCAGCACCTGCAACCGGCTCGGCAGCACTCTTCCGCTCAGCGCCGGGTCTTCGCTCATCTCCTTCAGCGTGTGGACGCCGACGCGCTGTATCGAGCGGCTGGAATGATCGAGCGCACGGCTCACGAGTCCGAGATAGTCGGGATCGAGCTGCATGGCCTCGAACGGAGTGAGGGGCTCGTCGTGCAGGACATAGAGATTGCCGAGGATCCTACCGGTCCTCCGATCCCGATGGCGGCGAACGAGGCTGATCCAGCGCGTGAGCCGCAGGAGGGTGAGGGCGCGGGCGACGGTCTCATGGGACGCGCGCAGGGCGCACGGCATGGACGCCAGATAGGGCGCAAGCTGATCATATGTGGGAAAGGTGGTGATCTCGTCGTCGTTCAGGAGGAGCCGGAACACCTGCCAGGCGTTTCGTTCGAGCGGCGTCAAGCGTTCGTCAAGCAGCAGCGCCCGCGGCACGGTCTCGTGCCGATTGCCGCTGAAGATGAATCCGTCGCCAGTGCGAGTGAGCGGAGAGGATTCTGGGGCCGGGTGGCGCCGTGTCTGGCGCATGACCTGCATGGCGCGATCGAACAAGTCTCCCAGCGATTGAGGGCCACTTGCCTCGTCCTGACTGCGCACGATCAGACCAGCCCTTCGGCGATCCACCCCCGGATGGCGCTCCAGATCACGGCAAGCGCAATGTCCGTGGCCTCGGCAAGGTCGGCCGCCAACGCAAGCATGGCCGTTTCATCGTCAAGGGCGATACTGCGCTTCTTGACCTCGGCCGACCAGGATTCCCATAAATCGGCATCCTGCTGCTCGGTGAGAACCGGATGTCGTCCCTTCCGCTTTCCCATATCGATCATTTCGCGGCGGAGCGCCACTTCCTGATGGGTCAGTCCGTAGAACTTTGTGATCAATTCGGTGCTGGCTCTCAGTCGCAGCAGGCGGTCGACCTTGCGAACTTCCTCCGTATCGCGCTCCGCCTGTTGCAACAGGCGGCGCATCACGTCACGGTTAATCGTGACGGAGCACCAGGAAACCGCGGCGTTGGCGAGAATGCTCGCCATGGCGGGATGTTTCAGCGCATCAAGATCGTGCTCATCGAAGCCCATCGATCGTGCCTTTCGCAATTGCCCGCTGCGCAGGTCGTGAAGCGCTTGCGCGACGACTGCCTGATTGAGGGGGTGGGGACCGGACATGAAATCCTCCCCCTCATGGCCCGGGCGAGGCGCCGTCGCCGTCGGACGTCTGCGTTTCCAGATCGAGAAGCCGGCGGGCGAGCCTGATCAGGCGAAACAGCTTCACCAGCCCGCTGTCGCTCAGCCGTGTCCCCGGCGAGGTGTAGGTGGACGGCTGCTGCGCCCAGCCCTGGAGCAAGGGACCAAGATCCCGGACCAGATGGATAGTCTCGATGCGCGCGGATCGGCCACCGGGATTGTAGGGAGCGCTCAGGGTATGAAGCAGGGCGAGGATTGCTCGTGCCAGCGGCGTCTGCGGTTGGGCGTCGCGGCTGTCGCCGGTCGGGACGCAGCCGAAGCCTATCCCGTGTTCGACATCGTCGATCCAGTCCGCGATCTCGGCCTCGTCCGCGATCTCGCGGGCGAACTGCGCGATATGAGCACGAAGACGCTCCGGCTCGTCCAGACCGGGTTCGATGTGCCAGATATCGGAAATGGGGAAGAGGCCCCCGGCCTGCACCGGAATCGCCCGGAGCACATTGCTCTCGAAATCCGCCAGCTCCTCGCCGAGATGATCGGCTACCAGCCGCTGGATCGACTGAAGCCGGTCGGTGGATGGCGACGGCTCCAAGATGTGCGTCTGGAAGGACGTGGCCGCATCTTCCTTAGTCGCCTCGTGGCTCTCAGGCTCATCATCCCCTGCGTCATCATCGAGAACGGTATCGTTGCCCCGGTCATCGCGCGTCGGCTTGAGGTTTGGCGTTGGAAGCCTTGCCGGGTCCAGGGCGGCGACTGGCGGCGTCGCGTCTGGTGGCGTGACCGGGAGCGAGTCGGCGTCCGTCACCACGGTATTTAACGGCTGCACGATGCGTCGCTCGGCGATGGTGAACTCGAACGCAAGAGTGTCGTACTTCTCTCCAAGGTGATCGGCCATCTGACCGATGAGCTCGTCATGGACACGTTCGACGTCGAAGTCACCTGGACCAAGATCGAAGGCGGCGAGCACATTCTGGAACATCGCCTCAAAATCCTCCGACGTGCCGTTGGCGGCGGATCGCGCTTCCCAGATTCGTGCTCCTGCACGGCGCAGGGCCGTCAGTTGCTCGACCTGGTGCCGGCCAAGACCGCCATAAAGCACGGTCGGAATGGCGGGCAGC
>Ga0182738_1001418_pt1 | contig 30086 bp, 26 predicted proteins | sample eDN5th30CBELigMG_FD_128876 | JGI IMG/M metagenome (GOLD analysis project Ga0182738, IMG submission 128876) | Enriched Miracle-Growth compost microbial communities from Emeryville, California, USA - eDNA 5th pass 30_C BE-Lig MG (version 2)... ...
CACCGCGCCGCTCGGCAACCTCGCGGCGCTGTTCCTCGACGAGACGCTGATCGACGGGCAGACCCTCGGCGTCGCCTGGGGGCGCACGCTGGCGGCGATGGCCCTCGCGCTGAAGCACCTGCCGAAGGTCGAGATCGTGCAGGTCGCCGGCGCGCCGCTCGGCCTCGAGATCTCGCAGAACCCGGTCACCCTCCTCCACCGCCTCGCAAGCCTCAGCGGCGGCCGGTCCTACCCCGTCTACAGCCCCATGTGGGCCGAGGACCCGCACCTCATCGAACGGCTCCGCCAGGAGCCCTCCGTCGCCAGCGCCATGAGCAAGTACGACAGCATCGACGTGCTGGTGCTCGGCATCGGCTCGTGGACCCCGGCCGAATCGTGCCTCTGCAGCAGCTTCCCCGCCGCGTGGCGGCGCGAGGCGCTGGCCGCGGGGGTGCGGGCCGACGTCTGCGGCACCCTGCTCGACCGCGACGGGATCGAGGTCAAGAGCCCCCTCGACGATCGCGGCGTCACGATCACCGCCGAGCAGCTCCGCCGCGTCCCCGACGTCATCGGCATCGGCGGCGGCCGCGAGAAGGCCGAGGCCATCGCCGCGGCGCTCCGCGGCAGATGGGTCAACACCCTGATCACGGATGCCGGCGTGGCCCGGCACCTCCTCTCCTAGGGTCGCACCCACGATCTTCGACGTTCCCACTCCGCGCATCGCCGCGACGGAGACGTCACCCTGCCCCATGAGAGGTCGGAAAGCGCGGCAGCGCCTCTGTCCGCGACACCGTCTCGACGTTCCCCGTTCCGCCCGCCCCGCGCACATCCCGCGCGCATCCCGCGCACGCGCGGATCGGCAACGGCTGCCGGCCCCGCGCTCCCTTCGGACGCGAACGTTTGTCTGCTCATTTGAGCGCATGGTCGCTCTCTTGACATCGGCGATGCCTTCCCCGAGGATCGGTCGCAACAAGACGGTCCCCGGGGAGGAAGTGAGTTTGGCTGCGCTTAGCGACGATGACATCGCCGGCGAGGCGCGTCGCGTCATCGACGCCAATCGCCGTGCCGTCGGCGGCGTCGCCGCGACGGTCGACGACGCGTTCGTCCGCGTGGCCCGGCTGCTCTCGACCGTCACCGGCAAGGTGCTGATCACCGGCAGCGGCACGTCCGGCACGATCGCCAGCCGCGCCGCCCATCTCTTCTCGTTCTGCGGCACGCCGGCGTTCTACCTCCCGCCGGGCGACGGGCTGCACGGCGGCCTCGGCGTCCTCCAGGAGGACGACGTCGTCCTGGCGCTGTCCAAGTTCGGCGGCTCGCAGGAGCTCAACGAGTTCTGCCGACGCTCGAGGGCCCTCTGCCAGAGCATCATCGTCGTCACCGCGTCGCCCGCCTCCCCGCTCGCCGCGCACGCGGACCACGTCCTCTCGGTCCGGCTCGAGGACGACGCGGATCTCGGCGGCATCGTCGCCACCGGCAGTTCGCTCGCCATGGCGGCCCTCATCGACGCGCTGGTCGAGGTGACGCGCATCAGCCGCGGGACGACATGGGAGTCGATGCTCTTCACGCATCCCAGCGGCGGCGTCGGAACCGGCGCCGCGTCGTCGGCGCGCCCGCCGGCCAAGGAAGACGCGTAGGAAGCCCGGAAGCCGAAACGAGGCAGACGACGAAGGGGACGAACGAGGTGAGTTCCGCCGCGAACAGACAACCGGGTGACGACCGGCGCCCGGGCGCCCCTCCCGCCCCCGCGCGCCGCTTCCGCATGCCCGACGAGGCCGGCATCTTCGCCGTGCTGGTCGCGGTCGTCATCGCGCTCAGCCTGATCTCCTCGTCGTTCCGCACCGTGAGCAACGGCTTCGTGTTGCTGGTCAACGGCAGCGTGATCATGTTCCTCGCCCTCGGCCAGTCGTTCGTGCTGCTCACCGGCGGGATCGACCTGTCCACGGGCGCCAACATCGCCATGACCGGCGTCATCGCCGCGCTCCTGATGTCGCTCGGCGTGCCGTGGCCGATCGCGGCGCTCATCGCCGTCTCGATCGGGACGCTGCTCGGGCTCCTCAACGGCACGCTGGTCCACTACCTCCGCATTCCCCCCTTCATCGCCACCTTCTCGACCCAGGGCGTGGCGCTCGCGGTTCCGCTGATCATCACCGGCGCGCAGTCGATCTCGGTGCGCGACATGGGCTTTCGCTGGATCGGGCAGGGCAAGGTCCTCGGCATTCCCGCCCCGGTGATCCTCGTCGCGGTGGTCGCGGTGGCCGCCGCGCTGTTCCTCCGCCGGACGCGGCAGGGCGTGCACATCTACGCCCTCGGCGGCAACAAGGCCGCGGCGCGCCTCTCGGGCGTCAACGTCGCCCGGACGACGCTTCTGGTCTATGCGATCAGCGGCTTCTGCGCCGGGATGGGCGGCCTCATCGCGACCTCGCGCCTGATGGTCGGCTTCCCCGCCACCGGCACCGGGAACGAGCTGTTCTATTCGATCGCGGCGGCCGTCGTCGGCGGCGTGTCGCTGTTCGGCGGCGTCGGGACCGTGCAGGGCGCCATGATCGGCGCGGTGCTGATCGCCGTCGTCAGCAACGGCATGAACGTCATCAACGTCCAGAGCTACTGGCAGTCGCTCGTCATCGGAGTGATCATCCTTCTCGGCGTCACTTTCGACACCTATCGCCGATCGAAGGAAAGCAAGTCGCTCCATCTGGACAACGTCGCGCGCAAGCGGCGCGAGCGCGCCCCGCAATCCAGCCTTCCCGGTGATCACGCCGAGCCGGGTAAACTAGTCTGAACCTCGACCGGGCTAGAGAAATATTCACGCGTGTTGCAAAGATGGAGGAGATGATGAGGACAAATCTTAGGAATACAGTGTTTGCCGGCGCCGGACTGTTCTCCGCGCTGGCCCTGTGCGGCGGCGCAGGGGCCGCCGAGCTGCCGGAGAACTGCTCGGCCGAGAAGCCGACCATCGGCGTCGCGCTGCCCAACACGGTCAACCCGTACTACATCGCGATGCAGGGCAGCTTCCAGGACCACGGCGCCGAGCTCGGCTACAACGTCAGCGTGGCGATCGCCAACGACAACGACTCCCAGCAGCTCTCGCAGGTCGAGGCGTTCATCCAGCAGGGCGTCTGCGCGGTGGCGCTGAACGCGGTCAATTCCGGCCCGGGCGCCGCCAGCGTCGCGGCGCTGAACGCCGCCGGCATCCCGGTCTTCACCGTCAACGTCATCGTCTCGCCGGAGGACCTCGAGGCCCAGGGGGCGGCCTTCGTCCAGTATGTCGGCGCCGACCAGGTCGCCGGCGGCCGGCAGATGGGCGAGCAGCTGATCAAGGACATGGGCGCCGACGCCACGATCGTCGCCGGCATCATCGGCAATCCGGACCAGATCCCGACCAACCAGCGCGACGACGGCTTCAAGGAGGCGATCTCGGTCAACCCGAACGCCCAGGTCGTCCAGGTGGTGAACGGCAAGGTCGATCCCAATGTCAGCCTCCAGGTCGGCGGCGACATGCTCCAGGGCCATCCCGACATGAACGTCATCTTCGCCGACACCGGGCCGGCGGCGGTGGGCGCCATCCAGGCAGTCCAGCAGCAGGGCAAGGCCGACACGGTCATGATCTACGCCTTCTGCGCCGCCGACACCGCGCTCGCCGACAACTACAAGGCCTGCGCCGCCCAGGAGCCGGCGGACTATGCCCGCATCGTCCTCGACAACATGAAGAAGTACCTGGCGGGCGAGGACGTGCCGGCCGAGATCCTGCAGCCCCTGAAGGTGTTCACCACGGGCCAGACGCCGGGCCCGGGTGAAGTGGGCTAGCGGAACCGGACGGGCGACCACCACCGATGGCCACATCGGGCAGCGGCCTCGTCGTATCCGGCCTCTCCAAGCGCTACGGCGCGACGAGAGCCCTGACCGACGTCCGTCTCGACATCAGGCCCGGACAGGTGGTCGCCCTCATCGGACATAACGGCGCCGGCAAGTCGACCCTCCTCCGGGCGCTTGCCGGCGCCGAGGTGCCGGACGAGGGGACGATCTCCGTCGACGGCCGGACGGTGCATTTCCAGTCGCCGATCGATGCCGCCGCGGCGGGCATCGCCTGCGTCTACCAGGAACTCAGCCTGGTGAACGAGCTGACCATCGCCGAGAACCTGTTTCTCGGCGCCGAGAAGGTCCGCCATCTCCTGCTCGACCGCCGCGCGATGAACCGGCGGGCCGACGAGCTCCTCGCCGAATTCCACATCCCGGCCTCGGCCACCGACCTCGTCGCGCGCCTGCCGGTCTCGCAGCGCCAGCTGCTCGAGGTCGTGCGCGCCATCAACCGCGATACCCGCTACCTGCTGCTCGACGAGCCGACCACCGCGCTCGAGCGCGAACAGGTGAACGAACTGCTCGACGTCATCCGCCGCCTGGTCAGCGAGCGCGGGATCGGTGTCCTCTTCATCAACCACAAGCTCAACGAGGTCTACGCCATCGCCGACCGGATCGTCGGCCTCGCCAACGGCGAGATCGTCCTCTCCGGCGACGCGAGCACGGTGACGGCGGAACAGGTCGTGGAGGCGATCGTCGGCGAGGACGAGGCGCCCGCCGCGTCGCGCGGCCGGGCCACTGCGCCCGCCACCGCCGCTCCCGAGACGCAGGTGACGCTCGCGGTGCGGGGGCTCGGCGGCAACGGGCTCAACGGCATCGACCTCGCGGTCCATGCCGGCGAGATCCTCGGCGTCTACGGCCTCAACGGCTCGGGCCGCTCGCGTTTCCTCCGCACCGTCTACGGGATAGAGCCGCTGGTCGAGGGCGAGATGGTGCTCGACGGCAAGCCCTACCGGCCGCGCCAGCCCGAGGACGCGATCGCCCGCGGCGTCGCCTTCGTCTCCGAGGAGCGCAAGTCCGACGGCTACATCCCGCAGATGACGTCGGTCGAGAATGTCCTCCTGCCGGTGCTCGACCGGTTCATGCGGCTCGGCATCTTGAACTGGCGGAAGCTCAGGGCGGCCGCGCGCGGCGCGCTCGGCCGGGTCCCGATCATCGGCGACATCGAGGAACCGATCACCTCGCTGTCCGGCGGCAACCAGCAGAAGGTCCTGTTCGCCCGCGCGATCCTCCTCGCGCCGAACGTGCTCCTGCTCGACGAGCCGACCAAGGGCGTCGACATAGGCGCGAAGGCCGAGATCCATGAGATCATCCGCGACTTCGCCGGCGAGGGCCGCTCGGTCATCGTCGTGTCGAGCGAGGAGGAGGAGCTCCTCGAGGTCTCCGACCGCGTGGTGATCTTCCGGCACGGGTCCTGCGACGGGAATGCGGTGGCGGTGAGCGATCTCAGCGTCACCGACCTTCGCCGCCAGGCCTGGGCGTCCGCCGCATGAGGCTGTCGGCGAGCCTCCACGCCGCCGATCCGCTGCGGCTGGCCGAGGCGGTCAGCGCCGTGGCGCCCCATGTCGGCTCGCTCCACGTCGACGTGATGGACGGACGGTTCGCGCCGGCCTTCGGGTTCGGCGAGCAGCTCGTCGCCGCGCTGGTCGCCGCCGGCGCGGCGCCGGTCGACGTCCACCTGATGGTCGACGAGCCGGAGCGATCGGCGCTGCGCTTCGCGCGCCTCGGCGTGCGCTCCGTCGCCTTCCACGTCGAGGCGACCCGGGATGCCGCCGGCCTCGCCGGGGCGATACGCGCCGCCGGCGCGCTGGCCTATGCGGCGCTGCGGCCCGAAACGGACCCGGCGGCGGCGGTCGGGCCCATCGCCTCCGCCGTCGACGGCATTCTCCTCCTCACCGCGCCGCCCGGCGGCGGCGGGTTCAGCGACGCCGCCTTCGCACGCATCGCTCGGGCGCCGCCGGGCCTGCGGAAGATCGTCGATGGCCGGCTGCAGCCGGGCCATTTCGCCGCGCTCCGGGCACAGGACGCGGAGCTCGCCGTCGTCGGCGCGGCCCTGTTCCACGGCGGGGCCCTCAGCGAACGCGCCCGCGGGTTCGCCCGCCTCGCGGCGGGCGAGACGAGCGCGATCGCCGACTGAGTCCCTTTCGCCCGCGCCTCAGGCGTTCCAGACGCGGAGGGTCTCCGCGCGCGTGCGGGCGAGCAGGTCCGCCGGCGCGGGCGGCACCGGGTTGGCGCCGAACATGAGAATCTCCGCCGAGAGGTATCCGCCATATCCGGCGGCCTTCAGCGCGGCATAGGCGGCGGCGAAGTCGAAATCGCCCTCGCCCGGCAGGAGATGGGCGTCGAGATCGCCGAAATTGTCGCTGAGGTGGACGTGCCGGAGCCGGTCGCTCAGCACCTCGACGTTGCGGCGGAAATACGCGGCCGGATCCTCGCCGAGCTGACGCGCCGTGACGTTGGCGTGACCGGTGTCGAGCATCATCTGGAGGTGCTTCGAGCCGACGCCGTCCAGCATCGCGACCGAATCGTCCAGCGTCTCGACCGCGGTGGTCTCGAGGTGGGTCAGCGGCTCGACGATGAGCACGACGCCGACGCGCTCCGCATGGCTCGCCAGCCGCCCGAAGGCGGCGATCACCCGATCGAGGCGCTTGACGCGGGTATGGACGAACGCGCCGTCCTGGCGCTCCCAGCCCCAGAACGGCGTGGTCAGCGCCATGTAGGGCGAGCCGAGGGCGGCGGCGACGTCGATGGCGCGCTCGAAGTACCGGAGGCTCCGCTCCGCGAGCCGGCTGGCCTCGAAGGGCGGGGCATCGTCGACGAGGAAGTTCACCGGATAGAAGCACTGCTCGGGCAGGTAGGAGACGAGCTCGAGGCCGGAATCGCGGATGAGCCCCACGCAACGGCCGATCGCCGCCTTGTCCAGCACGTCGCCGTCGTAGAAGTCCTCCGACCAGGCATGGGGGAAGCCGCCCCACAGCTCGACGCCCTCGTAGCCGGCATCGGCGATCGTCTTCAGAGCCGCCGGCAGCGGGTAGTACTTCAGCAGTGACGTGACCGATGCCATCTTCATCGTGTCTGTCCTCCCTCTGACAAGGCATGCATGAGTGACCGCGTGGCCGGATAGAGCCTGCGGAAGATCTCGTGGTTGCGGGCATAGACGTCCGCCGCGGCCGGATCGGGCGCGACGGGCGCACCGACCGTGACCCAGCTCCGGCACAGCTCGGCCACCGGCCGCCCCGTGAGCCCGCTCATGGCGAGGAGCGCCGCGCCGTAGCCCGAGGCGTCGGGCGTCGTCGTCGCGACCACCGGGCGGCCGAGGATCGCGGCGAGGATGCCGAGCCAGGTCCGGCTGCGCGCGCCGCCGCCGGCCACGCGGACCTCGCCGATCCCCATCCCGAGCCCGACCAGCACATCGACGAGGTCGGCCAGGGCGAAGCTGATGCCTTCGACCGTGGCGCGCGCGAGATGGCGCTTGTCGTGGCGCGCGGTCAGGCCGAAATAGGCGCCGCGCGCGTGCGGGTCGTTGTGGGGCGAGCGCTCGCCGGTCAGGTAAGGCAGGAACACGAGGCCGTCGGCCCCGGCCGGGACCTCGCCGACCTCCTCGAAGATCACGTCGTAGACGTCGACGCCGCGCCGGGCGGCGACCGTGGCCTCCGCATCGGCGAAGCGGTCGCGGAACCAGCCGAGCGAGCCGCCGGCGGACAGGACGCCGGCCATGAGCTGCCAGGTTCCGGGAACCCCGTGGCAGAAGGTGTGGAAGGCGCCGCTCGGATCGACCTTGATCTCGTCGAGCTGGGCGTAGACGACCCCGGACGTGCCGATGGTGATCGACACCGCGCCCGGCTCGGAGATCCCGTTGCCGAGGGCGGCGGCGGTCTGGTCGGCGGCGCCGGCGATTACCGGCGTGCCCGGGGCGATGCCGAGCTCGGCGGCGACGGCGGCCGTGACGCGGCCCGCGATCTCGGGCGATTCATGCAGTCCCGGCAGGACGCTCTCCGGAATGCCGAGCGCGTCGAGCGCCGGCCGCGACCATGCCCGCGCCCGCACGTCGAGAAGGTTGGTGCCCGAGGCGTCGCAGACGTCGGTGAGGCGCTCGCCGGTCAGCCGGAAGCGGACATAGTCCTTCGGCAGGAGGACCGTGCGGGTCCTCGCCCACACATCGGGCAGGTGCCTTCGGGCCCAGAGGATCTTGCTGGCGGTGAAGGCCGTGCGCGGCGCGTTCAGCGTCCATTCGACGATCCGCCCGTCCGTGAGGCGCTCGATCTCGTCGCACTCGGCATAGGTCCGCTGGTCGTTCCAGAGGATCGCCGGCGAAAGGCAGGCGCCGGCCTCGTCGAGGAAGACCGAGCCGTGCATCTGGCCGGAGAGCCCTATGGCGCCGATGGGGAGGCCCTTCGCGGCGAGCTCGCGGATGACGACGCGGGCCGCCTCCCACCAGTCGGCGGGATCCTGCTCCGACCACCCCGGATGCGGCCGGTCGACCTCGTAGCCGGCGAAGGCCGTCGCCGCGACGCCGCCGCTCTCGTCGACCAAGAGCCCCTTGAGGCCCGTGGTGCCGACATCGAGCCCCACCGAATAGCGCACCATCCGACTCCCTAGTGAAATTTCTTCCACTTAAAGAATTTCTTCCATAGACTCAGTAGTCCGGAGGGGCGGGAGGCGTCAAGAAAATGTACCCGGCAGAGGGTCGAAAGAGCGGCCCGCAACCGCGCCGCTCCAAGCGGAACCTGGAGCTGATCCTGCGCATCGCGCGCATGCGCTACGAGGAGCGGCGGGCCCAGTGCGACATCGCGCGCCAGCTCCGGATGTCGGAGGCGGCGGTCAGCCGGGCGCTGAAGGCGGCGATGGACCTCGGCCTGGTCGAGATCAGGGTGCAGCCGCCCCTCGGCCGCGACCCGGCCCTCGAGAGGCGGTTGCGGGAGCGCTTTCCGGTCGAGCGCGTCGTCGTGGTCAAGGCCGAGCGCGACCCGCGCCTCACGCCGGAACTGGTCGGGCAGGCGGTGGCCGAGGAGATCGCCTTCCGCCTCGCCGACGACGCGGTCATCGGCGTCGGCGACGGCGAGAGCGTCGCGGCCGTGGCGCGCTCGATGCCGCGGCTGTGGCTCCGCAACGCCGAGATCGTCCCCCTCATCGGCGGCGTGGGCCAGCTCGACCACGCCGCACAGCCCACCGAAGTGGCCCGCGAGATCGCCCAGCGCGTCGATGCGCGGGTCCGCCACCTGCCCGTGCCGGCGGTCGTCCAGAGCGCGGCCGCGGCGGCGGAGCTGATCGCCGCCCCGGCGGTGCGCGAGGCCTTCGCGGCGATGGCGCGGTGCTCGCTGGCGCTGGTCGGCGTCGGCGCCCTCGACGAGACGCTGTCGCTGCTCCAGCAGGGCGTCGTGACCGCGCGCGACCTCAAGCGCATGCGCGAGCTCGGCGCCATCGGCATGATCTGCGGCCGTGCCTTCGACGGCGACGGCCGCCATGTCTCCTCGGATTTCGACGAACGGCTGCTCAGCGCCTCCATCCCGCTGTTCCGCGACATCCCGATCCGGTTCGCGGTCGCCTTCGGCGACAGGAAGGCGCCCGCCATCCGCGCCTTGCTGAAGAGCGGGCTGGTCAACGGCATCGGCACCGACGCCGCGACAGCGCGCCTGGCGCTCGGCTGAGGAGCCCCGGCCGGCTCAGGCGGCCCAATGGGCGCGGCGGCCGAGGGCGACGTGGATCGACTTCACCTCCATGTACTCCTCGACGCCGAGCAGGCCGCACTCGCGGCCGCTGCCGGAGCGCTTGAAGCCGCCCATGGGCTGGTCGGGACCGCCGACGATGGTCGTGTTCACCCAGCACCGGCCGGCGCGCATCCGGCGGATCACCCCGAGCGCCTTGTCGATATCCTTGCTCCATACCGAGGCGGCGAGGCCGTACTCGGTGTCGCCGGCGAGGCGGACGGCCTCGTCCACGGTCTCGAAGGTCAGCACCGACAGCACCGGCCCGAAGATCTCGTCGCGGGCGATCGCCATGTCCGGCGTGACGCCCGAGAACACCGTTGGCGCGACGAACTGCCCGCCGCCGCAGGGAAGCGCCTCCCCGCCGCAGGCGAGCGTCGCGCCCTCGGCCTTCCCGCGCGCGACGTAGCCGAGGATCTTGTCCCGGTGCTGGGGCGAGACGATCGCGCCCATCTGCGTCGCGGGGTCGAGCGGGTCGCCGACGCGGACCCGGGCGAGCTTCGCGATGACGCGGGCGGTGAAGTCGCGGGCGATCGAAGCCTCGACGATGAGCCGCGAGCCGGACACGCAGCACTGGCCGGCGTTGAAGCAGAGGCCGAAGGCGACGCCGTCGGCCGCGTCGTCGAGGTCGGCATCGGCGAAGACGACCTGCGGGTTCTTGCCGCCGAGCTCGAGCGCCACCTTCTTGAGGTTCGAGCGCGAGGCGACGAGCACCCGCTCGCCGACCGCGAGCGAGCCGGTGAAGGAGATCATGTCGACGTCCATGTGGTTCGACAGCGCCTCGCCCACCTCGGGCCCGAGCCCGGTGACGACGTTGAAGACCCCGCGCGGCAGGCCCGCGGCGGCGAGGATGTCGGCGAGCATCAGGCTCGTCGTCGAGGTCATCTCGGACGGCTTGAGGACCACGCTGCAGCCGGCCGCGAGGATGAAGGGCAGGCGCTCGGCGAGGACGATGAAGGGGAAGTTCCACGGCGTGATCAGCGCGACCACGCCGATCGGCTGGCGGGTGACGAGGCCGAGCATCGCCGGGCCGTAGCCGTTGTGGGTCTCGCCGGTGACGAGCCGCGCCATGCCGGCCGCCGCCTCGTAGTGGTCGGCGGCCGCGGCGATCTCGCCGCGCGCCTGGCCGATCGGCTTGCCGGTCTCGAGCGTCTCCCAGTAGGCGAGCTCCTCGATCCGCGCGCGGATCCCTTCCGCCGCGCGGATGAGGATGCCGCCGCGCTCGGCGCCGGTGGCGTCTGCCCACGCCTCCTCGAAGGCGCGCCGGGCCGCCGCGACCGCGGCGTCGGTATCGGCGGCGGTGCAGAGCGCGACCGAGCTCACCGGCACGCCGTGCCCGGGGCTGAGGCGCTCCAGCCGCGGGCGGTCGCCGCCCTCGTTCCAGGTGCCGTCGACGTAGAAGCCGTTGCGGCGGACGGATTGGGGAAGCCCCGGCACTGCGGCCATGCGCGTTTCTCCTTGCGATGTCGGTGTCAGGCGGGCCGCAGCCGCTGGAACAGCCGCCGGAGCCCGCCGCGGGAATAGGTCGCCACGGCGATCGCGAGGACGATGCCGATGACGATCCGCTGCCAGTAGGGATTGACGCCCATCAGGTTGAAGGCGTTGGCCATCATGCCGATGATCAGGGCGCCGCAGAGCGTGCCGAGCACGGTGCCGGTGCCGCCCATGAGCGACACGCCGCCGATGGCGGCCGCGGCGATCGCATCGAGCTCCCAGCCGACGCCGGTCCGTACCGCCTCGCCGGACTGCATCCGCGCCACCAGCATGAGGCCGGCGAAGGCCGACAGGAATCCGCTGATCATGTAGGTGACGATCTTCACGCGGGCGACGTTGACCCCGGCCAGCCGCGCCGCCTCCTCGTTGCCGCCGACCTGGTAGATCTGCCGGCCGGTGGCGGTATAGCGGAGGAAGACCGCGGCGATGCCGCAGGCCGCGAAGAACAGGATCGCCGGCACGGGCAGGCCGAGGATCGTCCCGTCGGCGAGGAGGAAGAGCTCGCCCGGCAGCGTCCCGAAGATCGGCCGCGAATCCGAGTAGGCCATGCCGATGCCGCGCACGATCGCCATCGAGGACAGCGTCACGATGATCGGCTGGAAGCTGAAGGCGGTTACGAAGAAGCCGTTGGCGAAGCCGATGGCGACGCCGGCGAGAAGGGCCACGTGGATTCCGACGATCGGCGGCTGCGTCGCCGAGATCCCGGCGATCAGCACCGAGGACAGCGCGACGATCGACCCCACGGAGAGGTCGAGGCCGCCGCCGATGAGCACGAAGCACATGCCGAGCGCGACGAAGCCGAGCAGCGACGACTGCTTGAGGATGTTGGCGAGGTTGTCCGGATCGAGGAAGGTCGGGGCCGCGACGCCGAAGGCCGCGCCCATCAGCACGAGGACGACGAGGTAGGGGTATTCCCGGAGGAAGCGGAGCGGCATGGCGGCTATTCCTCCACCGTGATCGGCCTGACGATGCCGTATTCGAGGACGTTGAAACTCTGCTCGACGTCGAGATCGAGCTCGTACCGGCCGGGCGCGAGCGCCTCGAGCGTGATGGTGAGCGTCATCGGCTCCGTGAGCTTGCCGAAGCTCCAGGCGCGCCGTCCCCAGAACTCCTGCACCGAGCGCGGGTTGGGCGAGGCCTTCACGAGCTTGAAGCCCTTCCAGAAGTTGAGCGGGGTCATCAGCGAGAAGTCGCTGGCGTGCCCGTCGTTGGGCGCGACCGCGATCACGAGGTCGAAGCGCTCGCCGCGCCTGACGCTCTCCGGCATCGTGATCCCGTCCGCCGTCACGATCACCGGCGCATCGTCGGGGATCGATTCCACGCCCGCCGCGGCGGCATGGAGCTGGTCGAGGTAGATCTTGGCCTCGCGGGTGGCGTCGGAGTCCGGGTAATGCAGCGCGAGCTGCTCGTAGACGGCCTCGAAGGCCTCGGCGTCGCCCATCTCCTGGAGCAGCGCGGCGTAGTTCCTGAGGATGTCGAAGCGGAGCTCCTCCGGGATCCGGCCCTCGGTCAGGTCGACCAGGAGCGCGGCGAAATACTCCTCCGACAGCGCGAGGTTGCCCATGCCGCGCGCCGAGTTGGCGATGCCGATCCGCGAGAGGAGCGCATACTGGCTGTCGGGAAAGCGCGCGATGACCTCCTCGTAGAGCGGGATCGCGCGGTGGTAGACGCGGGTGAGCTCAAGGTTGTTGGCGCGCGTGTAAGGCGCCTTGGCGAGGTCGATCTCGAAGAGCGACGGCGCCGAGCGGACGAGGACGAGGTTGACGGCGAGGACCACCACCGCGAGCGCGGCGAGGCCCTTCGCCCAGCCGGCGATGCCGCGGAGGCGCGGGGCGGCGAAGGTCATGCCGCCCCAGGCGAGCTGCCGGTCGCTGATCGTCTGGAGGAGGACCGCGATGATGATGATCGCGCCCTTGGCCACCTGCTGCCAGGCCGGGCCGACGCCGAGCAGGTTGAAGAGGTTGGCGACGATGCCGATGAGCAGCGCGCCGACGAAGGCGCCCCATACCGAGCCGCTGCCGCCGCGGATCGAGGTGCCGCCGATCACCACGGCGGCGATCGCGTCGAGCTCCCAGAAGATGCCGGCCTGGCCCGGCTCGCCCGAGCCCATCCGGCTGGTCAGCACCAGCCCGGACAGGCCGGCGAGCAGGGCGCAGTAGAGATAGGTCTTGAACTTGACGCGGCCGATGTCGACCCCGGAGAGCCGGGCTGCGGCCTCGTTGGCGCCGGTGGCGTAGACCTCGCGGCCGAACACGCGCCAGCGCATCAGGTACCAGGTGACCAGCGTCACGCCGAGGAAGATGAGGGCCGGCACCGGCAGGCCGAGCACCGTGCCGCGCGACAGGAACAGGAACGCCGGGGGATAGTCGGCGTAGATCGGCTGGCCGCCGGTATAGACGAGGCCGGCGCCGCGGGCGACGGTCATCAGCACCAGCGTCGCGACGAACGGCTGCAGCCCGAACCAGGTGACCAGCGCGCCGTTGGCGAAGCCGATCGCCAGCGCGACGAGGAGCGGGATCGCGATGAAGAGGACGGTGGGCGATTCTCCCACCCAGAGGCTCGCCGCGACCGCTCCGGTGAGCGCCACCACCGAGCCGACGGAGAGGTCGATGCCGCCGCCGATGATGACCACGTTCATGCCCATCGCGACGATGCCGATGAGCGAGGCGGCGCGGACGACGTTGAGGACGTTCTCGAGCGTCCAGAAATGCTCCGACACGAAGCCGGCCGCGACGAGGAGGACGACGAGGATGACGAAGTTGCCGCGCAGCACGAAGCCCTTGACGGAATCGATCATCGCACGCTCGCCCCCGCCTCGGAATCGCGGCCCATCGCATTGAGGAGGATCTTGTTGAGGTCGAACGCGTCGCGCCGGTAGGTGCTGGTGACCGCGCCGAGATGGAGGCACACGATCCGGTCGCAGACCCGGATCAGCTCCTCGATCGCCGAGGAAATCATGATCACCGAGCTGCCCTTGGCCGTCAGCTCCCAGATCAGGTCGAAGATCGCCTCCTTGGCGCCGATGTCGATGCCGCGGGTCGGCTCGTCGAGGAGGTAGATCTCGGTGCCGGCGCCGAGGAGCTTCGCCAGCACCACCTTCTGCTGGTTGCCGCCGGACAGGTTGCCCACCGGCTGGCCGAGGCTCGCGTGCTTGACCATCAGCGTCCGGCAGAGCTCCGCCGCCGCCTGCGCCTCCCGCCGGTGATTGAGGCCGAGCGGCCCGCAGAAGTCGCCGAGCGAGGGCAGCGTGACGTTCTGGCCGATCGGCATGGAGAGGATCAGCCCTTGCGACTTCCGGTCCTCCGGGGCGAGCCCGACGCCGCAGTCGAGCGCGACGCGCGGCGAGGAGAAGAGGCCGACGCGGCCCTTCACCGTGAGCTCTCCCGCCTCGACGCCGTCGGCCCCGAAGATGGCGCGGACCAGCTCCGTCCGGCCGGCGCCCATCAGCCCGGCGATGCCGAGCACCTCGCCGCGATGGAGGCGGAGGCTGACCCCGTTCAGCGCCGGCGGGCGGCGGAGGGCCTTCGCCTCGAGGACCACCTCGCGCTCCGGCGCCACGGCCCGCTCGCGGCTGCCGTCGACCCTCACCCTGTGGCCGAGCATCATCTCGACGAGCCCCGCCTCGTCGATGTCGCCGATGGCGGCGGCGCCGACATGCTCGCCGTCGCGCAGCACGACCAGGCGGTCGCAGAGCGCGAAGATCTCGTGGAGATGGTGCGTGATGAGGATGACCGCGATGCCCTCGGCGCGGAGCGAGCGGACCAGCGCGAAGAGGTTCTCGACCTCCTCCTTCGACAGCGACGCGGTCGGCTCGTCCATGATCAGGAGGCGCGACCTTCGGCTGAGGGACTTGGCGATCTCGATGAGCTGCTGCTCGGCGATGCTGAGCGAGCCGGCCCGCGCCTCGAGCGGGGCGGTGAGGCCGAGCCGGTCGAGGATCGCCCGCGCCTCCCGCCGCATCCGCGGCCAGTCGAGGAAGCCGCGCCGGCGCTTGAGGTGGCCGAGGAAGACGTTCTCGACGACCGACAGATCGGGGACGATCATCAGCTCCTGGTAGACCGTGCAGACGCCCCTCGCCTGCGCCTCGAGCGGCCCCGAGAACACCACCGGCTCGCCGTCCACGGACAGCGTCCCCTCGCTGGGCCGGATGGCGCCGGCGAGGATCTTCATCAGCGTCGACTTGCCGGCGCCGTTCTCGCCGACGACGGCGACGATCTCGCCCTTGTCGATGGCGAAGTCGACCCCCTTCAGCGCCTTGACGCCGGGGTAGAACTTGCTGACGCCCTTGGCCTCGAGAAGCATGCTTCCTCCCAGAGAGAACGCTTCCCCGCCCCGTTCAGCCGAGACCGATGGCGCCGCGCTCGGCAAGCTGCCGCTGCGCGTCGGCATCGATGCCGAGTTCGGCGAGGACCTCGGCGGTCTGCGCCCCGAGCTTCTGGGGCGGCAGGCGGACCGGCGCGGTCCGGCCGTCGTAGCGCACCGGATTGGCGACGAGCTTGATCGGCTCGCCCGTCCACGACGTGACGTCCATGAGGTCGCCGTTGTGGACGAGCTGCGGATCCTCCGCGAGTTCGTCGTAGTCGTTCACCTGCGTGAACCAGATGCCGTGCTCGTCGAGGATCGCGGCCCACGCGTCGAACGACCGCTCCCTGAGCTTCCGCGCGAAGACGGCGGAGATCTCCTGGCGCCGGCCGTAGGCATCCGCCGGCCCGGCGCCGAGCTCGTCGCCGATGCCGAGCGCCGCCGCCATCTTCTCGAGATTGCCGAGTGAGAGGCCGATGTAACGGTCGGCGGTGGCGTAGATGCCGTAGGGCGCCTCGTGGTACCAGCTGCCGACGTGGGTCGGCTGCTGCGCCGACTCCGGCTTGTCGCCGTTGAAGTAGCAGACCAGCGATTCCTGCTGGAGGTTGAGGGCGGCCGAGAAGAGGTTGACGTCGACGCGGCTGCCCTTGCCGGTGCGGAGCTTCTGGACGAGGGCGCCGAGGATGCCGGCCGCGTAGACCACCGCGCCGTGCTGGTCGATGACCGAGGTGCCGACCAGCCGCGGCCCCTCGCCGGTCTTGCCGGTGATCCAGGCGAGGCCGGACAGGGATTGCGCGATCATGTCCTGGCCCGGGCGGTCGCGATAGGGACCGTCGGCGCCGAAGCCGCTCGCCGCAGCGAAGACGATGCCCGGGTTGAGGGCCTTCAGCGCCTCGTAGCCGAGACCGAGCTTGTCCATGACGCCGGGCCGGAAGTTCTCGGCGACGACGTCCGCCCCCGCGGCGAGGCGCCGCGCGATATCGAGCGCGTCGGGGTCCTTGAGGTTGAGGCAGACGCTCCGCTTGTTGCGGTTGGCGACCAGCCCCAGCATCGTCTCGCCGCCCGCCTTCTTGGCGTTCGCCCCGCCCCAGTGCCGCTGGAACGCCCCGCCGATCGGCTCGATGGCGATGACCTCCGCCCCGAGGTCGGCCAGGAACTGGATGCCCAGCGGCCCCATCAGGTAGTGGTTGAAACTGACGATGCGGATGCCATCCAACTGCATTCGGGCGAACTCCATTTCGCTTGCCGCCGGCCCGGCGCACGGGGCGACGCCGCCGGTCCTGCCTGTCACTCGTCTTGGAACCGGGGCGGCCGCTTCTCGAAGAACGCCGCCATCCCTTCCTTCTGGTCGCGCGTGGTGAAGGCCAGCGCGATGTTGCGGCGCTCGCGCTCGAGCCCGGCCGAGAGCGGCAGCTCGTCGGCGGCGCGCACGGCGTCCTTGGCGAGGCCGAGGGCCCGCGCCGAGTGCCGGGCGACCAGCGCGGCGACCTCGACCGCGCGCGCCTCGCAGGCACCGTCGGGCGTCACCTCGGCGGCGAGGCCGAGACGGAGCGCCTCGGCGGCCTCGACCGGCTCGCCGGTGAGGATCATCTTCATCGCGGCGTACTTGCCGGCGAGGCGGCGGAGCCGCTGCGTGGCGCCGTCGCCGGGAATGTGGCCGAGCTTGATCTCGGGCTGGCCGAAGCGGGCGGAGGCGGATGCGATCACCACGTCGCAGAGCATGGCGAGCTCGTGCCCGCCGCCGAGGCAGAGGCCGGAAACCGCCGCGATCATCGGGATCCGCGTCGTCTCGAGGACCGCCCAGTCCTCGGCGCGCCGGCGGTTGTGGATCGCCGCGATCCCCTGCGCCTGCATCTCCCTGATGTCGGCCCCCGCCGAGAAGAAGCCCTCGGCGCCGGCGAGCACGATGCAGCGGATGCCGCGCTCCGCCTCGGCCGCGCGGACGTGGCCGGCGAGCGCGGCGATCAGCGCGTTGCTCAGCGCGTTCCGCTTCTCGGGCCGGTTCAGCCGGAGCAGGAGGACGCCGGCGTGCGGCGTCTCGCGCAGCACGAGCTGGCCTGTGGTCTCGGTCATCGCGGGGGCTCGGGGTTTCCGCCAAAGGCTCGGGGATCCCCGGGCGCTGCCCGGGAACCCCCGAGAGGGGCCTCTTGCGTCTCTTAGCGGACGTACTGGGAGTTGGCGTCGTAGTAGTCGTCGACGTTCTCCGGCGTGATGACCGGCGTCTCCGTGATGATGCGCTTCGGCACCGCCTCGCCCTTGAGGACCCGCACGGCCATGTCGAGGCCGAGGGCGCCGCCGGTGGCGTAGATGGCGGTCGCCTGGAGCCAGCCGTCCTTGATCGCCTCGAAGGCCTCGCGCTGCCCGTCGACGCCGACGAGGAAGACCTCGCCCGGCTTGTAGCCGGCTTCCTTGAGCACGTTGATGGCGCCGAGGATCATCGGGTCGTTGTGGGCGTAGATGACCTGGAACTGGCCCTTGTACTTGGTCAGCCAGTCCTCGACGATCGGGATCGCCGGGGCGAGGTCGTAGTTGGCCGGCTGGGCGTCGAGCCGCTTGATCTCGGGCTGGCCCTCGATCTGCGAGGCGAAGCCCTCGTGACGCTGGATGGTCGGCGTCGCGCCCGGGATGCCCTCGATCTCGAGGTAGTTGAAGGTGTCACCGACCTTGCCGAGCACGTACTTGCCCAGCTCCTCGCCGATCTGCAGGTTGTTGCCGCCGATGAAGACGTTGTAGTCGTCGCCGACCACCTCGCGGTCGAGCACGACCAGCGGGATGCCCGCCTTCTTGATCGCCTCGACGGCCGGCACCAGCGCCTGCGCCTCGCGCGGGCTCATCATGATGAGGTCGACGCCGCGCGAGATCAGGTCCTCGACGTCGGCGATCTGCTTCTCATTGGAGCCGCCGGCGTCGGTATAGATGAATTCCTCGATGAGGTCCGGATACTGCTTCGCCTGGGCCTCGGCGGAGGTCACCATGTAGGCCCGCCAGGGGTGGTCCATGGTGTCCTGGCTGAAGCCGACGGTCCACGGCGGCGGCCCGAAGGGGTTCTCGTCCGCGAGCGTGGCCGACGAGAAGCCGAGGCCGACGACGGCTGCGGCCGAGGCCATGAGCAGAAGATTGCGTCTGGTGGTCAAGTTCGATCCTCCCTGAGGACCCCCTTCCGTACGCGTCCGCGTCACCCGAAGGCGGTCGTGCCATTCGCTCCCAACCCGGTGCGGCGGGCAGCCGCGCCGGATGGCCGAGACGATACGGCAAACGTCGGTCGAGTCAAATGTTTAGTGAATATTTCAATGATGCGATGCGGGACGGCTACGCGGATGAGTCGCTGTATATGTTGATATCTATTCGATCTTCTCGCGATGACGCATTGCACAAATGCAGATCATGCGGGTCTGATTGGCCTGAAGGTATCGTTGTGTGATAATTATTTTACTAAACAGATTGACCGCCTCCGGGGCGCTGGTATAGTCCGCCGGAACGAGGCCCTCATGGGAGGAGGATCCTGGTGTACGACTACATCATCGTGGGCGCGGGCTCGGCCGGCTGCGTCCTCGCGAATCGGCTGACCGCCGACCCCGACGTGCGGGTCCTGCTCCTCGAGGCGGGCGGTCCCGACCGGGATCCGATGATCCACATCCCCGGCGGCTTCGCGAAGCTGCAGAAGCCCAGCGTCAACTGGTGCTTCGCCACCGCGCCCCAGCGCCATCTCGACAACCGCGAGCTCTGGTTCCCGCTCGGCAAGACGCTGGGCGGGTCGAGCTCGATCAACGGCATGATCTACATCCGCGGCCAGAAGGAGGACTACGACGCCTGGGCCGAGGCGGGCAATGCCGGCTGGTCCTACGAGAACGTGCTCCCCTATTTCCGCCGCGCCGAGTGCAACGAATATTACGCCGACGCCTATCACGGCACCGACGGCCCGCTGAAGGTCTCCAACCAGCGCTCGCCGCACCTGCTCTCCAAGGCCTATGTCCGCGCCGCCCAGCAGGCCGGGTACAAGCTCAACCCGGACTTCAACGGCGACGACCAGCTCGGCGCCGGCCTCTACCAGGTGACGCAGCACGAGGGCCGCCGCGCCTCGGCCGCCGTCTGCTACCTCCGGCCTGCGATGAAGCGGCCGAACCTCACGGTGGTCACCGGCGCGCTCAGCAGGCGCGTGATCGTCGAGGGACGGCGCGCCGTCGGCGTCGAGTACATCCGCGACGGCAAGGTCGAGACCGCGCGGTGCGAGCGCGAGGTGCTGCTGTCCTCCGGCTCGATCGGCAGCGCCAAGCTCCTCCTCCTCTCCGGCATCGGCCCCGGCGACGAGATCGCGCGGCACGGCATCCCCGTCGTCCACGAGATGGCCGGGGTCGGCCGCAACTACCAGGACCACCTCAATTCCTACGTGGTCTGCGACCTCAACGAGCCGATCTCCTACGACGGCCAGCACAAGTTCCCGCGCAACATCAAGCATGGCATCCAGTACGCGCTCTACCGGACCGGGGCCCCGACCTCGCCCGTTGCCGAGGGCGGCTGCTTCATAGACAGTCACGGCACCGGCCGGGCCGACATCCAGACCCACATCCTGCCGGCCTACGTGGTCAACGGCGCCCGCACCTTCGTGCCGGGCCACGGGCTGACCATCAACTCGTGCAACATGCGGCCGACGAGCCGCGGCCGGGTCACGCTCCGCTCGGCCGACCCCGCCGCCATGCCGGTGATCGACCCGAACTACCACGACACCGAGTTCGACCGCGACATGTCGGTGCGCAGCATCCGCCACATCCGCGAGATCCTCGCCCAGCCGGCGATCGCCCGGTACATCAAGCGCGAGCGCTTCCCCGGCCCCGAGCGCAAGACGCCCGAGCAGATCCTCGAATACGTGCGCGCCTACGCCTCGGTCGACTACCACCCCGTCGGCACGTGCAAGATGGGCACCGACGAGATGTCGGTGGTCGATCCCGAGCTCAGGGTGCACGGCCTCGAGGGCCTGCGGGTCTGCGACAACGCCATCATGCCCCTCCTCAACAGCGGCAACACCAACGCCCCCGCGATCATGATCGGCGAGAAGGCGGCGGCGATGATCCGCGGCGAAATGCCGTTGACACAGAAGGCGCCGCAGCGAACCTACTTCCCTGCCGGCGCCATGGCGTGAGGAACGGTCCGCGTGACGCAGATGCCGAGAAAGAAGCGGGTCACCCTCCAGGACGTGGCCGACCATGCCCGGGTCTCCCTGGCGACGGCCTCGCTCGTCCTCCAGGGCAAGGGCAACCTCCGCGCCGAGACCCGGCAGCTCGTCGAGCGCGCCATCGAGACCACCGGCTACCACCGCCGGCCGAGCGGCAAGTTCCAGGAGACGGGCAAGAACTACGCGCTCGTCGTCGACGACATCTCGAACCCGTATTTCCACTCCCTGTTCGAGGGGCTCGACCGCGCCCTCGAGAGCTTCGGCCATTTCGCCTCGCTGCTCTCCTCCCATGATTCGCTCGAGCGCCAGGGCCAGATCCTCCGCGATCTCTGGCGCTCGGACGTCGACGGGGTCATCCTGGTGCCGGCGACCGGGACCACGGCCGACGACCTGAAGGAGCTCGACCGGCGGCGGCGGCCGCTGATCATGGCGGTCCGCAACATCGCCAACTCGCCGTTCGACTATGTCGGCGCCAATCCGATGGTCGGCATGCAGCTCGCGACCGAGCGGCTCATCAATCTGGGCCACCGCGGCATCGCCTTCGTCGGCGGCTACCCGGCCAACTATGCCTATGGCGCCCGCTATGCCGGCTTCGCCTCGCTGATGATCAACAAGGGCCTCGCGGTCAATCCGGACTGGATCGTCAGCGGCGGCTCGACCCGCGAGTTCGGCTTCAAGGGCACGCAGCGGCTGCTGGCGCTTCCCGACCCGCCCCGGGCGCTCGTCGGCTACAACGACCTCGTCGCCATCGGCGCCATGGACGCCATCGCCGCCGCCGACCTCCGGCCGGGCCGGGACGTCGCCGTCATCGGCTACGACGACATTCCCGAGGCGGCTCTCCAGCCGGTGCCGCTCACCTCCGTGGCGACCCCGGCCGACAAGCTCGGGCGGGTGATCGCCGAGGCCCTCCAGGCCCGCGGCGAGCAGACCGCCCAGACCCCGCTCGACATCACCTACCCGCCGCGCCTCGTCATCCGGCGAAGCTGCGGCCCCGCCCTCCAGGACGCAACCCCCAGCGACGGTGCCGCCGACGATGACGCTGAAGCAAGTCTCTGACGGAACGTGGCTCAACCCGCCCGCCGACTTCCGGCTCGACGGCCGCGGGCTGTGGCTGCGGACGCGGGAGAAGACCGACTTCTGGCGCCACACCCACTATGGCTTCGTCCGCGACGACGGGCACTTCTGGGGCGTCCCGGCGCCGGCCGCCTTCACCGCGGTCGCGACCTTCGAGGGGCGCTACGAGACGCTCTACGACCAGGCCGGCATGATGCTGCGCATCGACGACGCCCACTGGATCAAGCTCGGCGTCGAGCATTCGGACGGCATGACCAATTTCAGCATCGTCGTGACCCGCGGCCGGTCCGACTGGTCGGTGGTCGGCCAGCCGCTCATCTCGGGGCCGCAATCGGTCCGCCTGACCCGGCGGGAGGGCGCGGTGATCGCCCATTTCCGCAAGGCCGACGGCACCTGGCAGCTGATGCGGGTCGCCGATTTCCCAGACGGGGACGCGACGATCGGACCGATGGCCTGCTCGCCGGAGCGGGCGGGCTTCGAGGCGACCTTCACCGGCTTCGAGATCGGCCCGCCGATCGACAACCCCCTCCACGCCGCAGCCTGACGAGCCCCCGCCATGACCGACGCCGCCTCGCCTCTCCTCCGGGAGGCCCTCGGCCTCATCGCCCGCAAGACCCTCGAGGACGAGAGCCGGATCGGCGCGGCCTTCCCCTACGTCACCCGCCCCGACGGGCAGTGGGACACGATGTCGGCGGGCGTCAGCGCCGGCTATGACGGGGAGGCCTGGAGCCACGGCAACTGGTTCTGCGGCTTCTGGGTCGGCATGCTGCTCGCCGGCTACCTCCACACCGGCGACGAGGCGTATCTCCGTCTCGCCCGCGACCGCATGGTGCTGGTCGCCGAGCGGGCCGGCGACGGCAACACCCACGACATCGGCTTCATCTTCCTCAGCTCCGCCGTGCCCCTCCACCGCCTGACCGGCGAGGACCGCTATCGCGACATCGCGATCCGCGCCGCCGACCGGCTCCGTGCGCGGCTGGTGGTGACCGATGCCGGCGCCTACGTCTCCTCCTGGGGGCCGATGAGCGATCCGCGCGGCCGCGCGAGCTCGGCCATCGACACCATGGCCAACATCCCGCTCCTCCTCTGGGCGGCCGGACAGACCGGCGACGCCAGCTACCGGCTCGCCGCCGAGGCCCATGCCGACATGACCCTCGCCGCCTTCCGCCGGCCCGACGATTCGCTCTACCACGCCGTCGAGTACGACACCCGGACCGGGGAGCGCCGCCGCGGCTACACCTTCCAGGGCGCCCACGACGAAAGCTTCTGGTCGCGCGGCACGGGCTGGGCGGTGATCGGCCTCGCCGCCGTGGCCGAAAGCTCCGGCAGGGCCGGCTATCTCGACGACGCGATCGCGCTGTCGGAAGCCTGGTTCCGCCGCCTCGGCGACCGGGTGGTGCCGCCCTACGACTTCGACGCCGCCGGCGACGACGTCCCCGAGGATTCGGCGGCGAGCGCCATCATGGCCGCGGGGCTGCTCGATCTCGCCGCGCTCCATCCGGACCGGGAGGTCGGCGGGATCTGGCACGGGAAGGCGCTGGCGCTGCTCGAGGGCCTCAGCCGGAACTACCTCGCCCGGGACGAGGGCCATCGCGGCATCCTGCGGCACGGCTGCTACTCGAAGCCCCACAACATCGGCGCCGATGCCGCGGTCATGTTCGGCGACTACTTCTTCGCCGAGGCGCTGGCGCGCGTCGCCTTCCCCGGCCGGCTCGTCGCCCGGCGCGCACCGATCGCGGCCCCGTCCGGGGTGCGCGGGTCCTGACGGGCGGCTCGGTGCCGCCTCGAATCAGGAAGGCTGCATCGGCCCGGCGAGCCGCTAGTATGACGGCGACCGGGCTGGCCGATGCGGGAGGTGGACGAATGTCTCAGTCGTGGCCGGAGATTCCGTACGGCGCGTGGCGGGAGACCTGCTCCGCACTTCACCTCTATGCCCAGATCGTCGGCAAGTACCGGCTGGCGCGCACGCCCTGGCTCAACCATTCCTGGCACGCCACCCTCTACGTCAACGCGCGCGGCCTCACCACCTCGCTCGTGCCCGACGGCCCCGGCGGCGTCGAGATCGTGCTGGACCTCATCGACCATGCCGTGATCGGCACGGCGAGCGACGGGCGGACGGCCCGGTTCCCGCTGGCGCCGACGTCAGTGGCGACCTTCCATGGCCGCTTCATCGAGCTTCTGCGCAAGATCGGCGCCGATCCCGCGTTCCACGGCCGCCCGAGCGAGAGGGCCGACGCCGTTCCGTTCGCCGAGGACGATGCGGAGCGCCCGTACGATGCCGCGGCCGTGACCCGCTTCTTCCATGCCTCCGTCGCCGTCGATCGCGTGCTGAAGCGCTTCCGGACCTCGTTCCTCGGCAAGGCCAGCCCCGTCCACCTCTTCTGGGGCAGCTTCGACCTCGCCGTCACCCGCTTCTCGGGGCGGATCGCGCCGCTCCACCCCGGCGGCATCCCGGCCCTCCCGGACGACATCACCGCCGAGGCCTACAGCCACGAGGTATCGTCGGCCGGCTTCTGGCCCGGCGGCGGCGGCATCGATTTCCCCGCGTTCTATTCCTACGCCTACCCGGCCCCGCCCCGCTTTGCCGAGGCGACGGTCGAACCCGCGGAAGCCCGTTTCGACCGGAACCTCGGCGAGTTCATCCTGCCCTATGATGCCGTGCGGCAGGCGCCCGACCCCGAGGCCCGGCTGATGGCGTTCCTCGAGAGCACCTATCGGGCCGCCGCCGATCTCGGCGGCTGGGATCGGGACCGCCTCGAATGTGCGCCCGGAGTCCCCTGCCGGCCTCGGCCGTTGTAACCAGGAGCGAACATGGACAAGCCCCCGTCGGAAGAGCTGCGGATCGAACGCGAGGAAGGCCCGGGCAAGGGGCGCTACGTCGTCCGGCTCGGCGGCGCCGAGGCCGAGATGACGTATTCGCGCGCCGGGGAGTCGATCGTCATCATCGACCACACCGCGGTTCCGGACGCCATGCGCGGCCGCTCGGTGGGCCAGGCGCTCGTCCGCCGCGCCGTGGAGGACGCCCGCGCCGAGGGGCGCTCGATCATCCCGCTCTGCCCCTTCGCCAAGGCGCAGATCGCACGCCACCCGGAATGGCAGGACGTTCTCGATCGCGGTGCGCAGCGGGGATAGCCCCCGCTCCCTATGGCGTGCGGGGCGATCGCGGCCGATAGCGCGGCAGGGTCCAGTCCCAGTGCAGCGCCCCCAGCCGGATCGCGGCGGCGATCACGAAGCCGCCGACGAGGGCGAGGTCGCGGCCGACCCCGAGCCACGTCGCGAGGACGAAGATCAGGGCGCCGGCGAGCGCCGCCGTCGCGTAGATCTCGCGACTGAGGATGACCGGGCTCTCGCCGCCGAGGATGTCGCGGATGACGCCGCCGAAGGTGGCGGTGACCACCCCCATCGCCACCGCGACCACCGGGCTCGCGCCGACCGCGAGGGTCTTGTCGGCCCCCGTCACCGCAAAGAGCGCCATGCCGATGGCGTCGAAGCGGAGGAGGAGCGCATGGCGCGACTCCGGGATGTGGGCGAGGAAGAACGTCGCGGCCGACACCGCCACGCAGGCGATGAGGTAGCCGGGCCCGGCGATCCAGAAGACCGGCAGCCCGAGCAGCACGTCGCGGATCGTCCCGCCGCCGACGCCCGTCGCCGTGCCGAGCAGCAGGAACCCGACGATGTCCATCTGCTTCCGCGAGGCGACGAGGGCCCCGGTCGTCGCGAAGACGAGGATGCCGAACCAGTCGAGGGCATGGGCGAAGGTGTCGATCATCGTCCCTCCGGCGGAGTGCGCGGGGATGAGGAATACCGCAAGCAGGCGACATCGTCCCGGTCGACCGGATCAGGCGATCGCCGCGGCCTGGACCACCATCGTCGACCCCGGCCGGACCCGTTCATAGAGGTCGATGATATCCTGATGGAGGAGCCGGACGCAGCCCGACGAGACCGCCTTGCCGATGGTCCATACCTCCGCCGTCCCGTGGAGCCGGTAGAGCGTGTCCTGGTTGCCCTGGTGGATGTAGAGGGCGCGGGCGCCGAGCGGGTTGGTGGGACCCGGCGGCTGGCCATGGCGCCACCGCTCCAGTTCGGGCTGCCGCCTGATCATGTCGTCGGGGGGCGTCCAGACCGGCCACCTGCGCTTGTAGGCGATGTGCGCGCGCCCCGACCAGGCGAAGCCCGCCCGACCGATGCCGACGCCGTAGCGCATCGCGGTGCCGCCCTCCTCTACGTGGTAGAGGAAGCGCGCCTCGGTATCGACCACCACCGTGCCGGGCTCCTCGCCGGTGGGGTAGTCGACGACCTGGCGGTAGTGGCGCGGGTCGAGCTTCGTCAGGTCCACCGCCGCGATCGGGAATTCCTCGCCGGGGACGGCGGCATACATGAGCCGTGCATGGTCGGGGATCACCGGCGCCGTCGCCTCGGCCACGGCGAGGGTGCCGCCCGAGGTGGTGGTGCAGCCCGCGGCGGCGAGGGCGAAAAGGCTTCCGAAGGCGCCGAGGAGGGCTCTTCGATCGATGGTCGCAACTGGGGTCATCTCTGGCGTCCGTGCAAGCGGTGCGGCCGGCCGCGGCAGCGCCTGCGTGCCGGGCCATGCTCCTGGAAATGGGGACCGGGTGGTCGAGGGGTCGCCGGCGATCGCAGGGCGGGCGGCGGGACCGAGGGCGGGCGGCGGAGCTAGGAACCGGGGTACATCACGGACCTCCAAAGGGTGCCGACATGCCGGACGGCATGCGAGCCCCCTCTGTCATCGGCCTGAGAGTTTGGTCGCCGACCGCGTCATGCGGATTGCGACTTACACCTTCGGCGGGAGCGGACGCTCCACTTTCCAGAGTGTCGAACGAACGAGCGGTCCGGGTGCCTGAGAGTTTCCGGGGCGGTTGCTCCTTCGGCGGCCGGCCTGGGGCCGACTCTCTCCCGCTCGTCGTGTCAGGGATTGATCGGTTCAAACTGCGGCATAATTGCGGGAGACGCACGCCGTGGCGATGCGGCGCCGGGCGGATCCCCGGCGCGAGCGGCTGTGAGCCGTCCGTCCCGTCCGAAAACCTCTGACAGGCAACGCGCGCCCTCCTATACTCGGCTCCTGGGGGATCCTGCGCTGCGGCACCGCCACGCCGGCGCCGCGACTGGAGAGCGGATCATGCAGAAGCATTCCGTCGGATACCTGATCGGCAGCCTCGCCAGGAACTCGATAAACCGGAAGCTCGCCATGGCGCTCGTGAAGCTGGCGCCGTCGCATCTCGAGATGACCGAGATCCCGTTCAAGGACCTTCCGCTCTACAGCTACGACTACGATGCGGATTTCCCGCCGGCGGCGCGGGCGTTCAAGGACTCGATCGCCGCCGTCGACGCCGTCCTGTTCGTCACCCCCGAGTACAATCGATCGATCCCCGGCGGCCTGAAGAACGCCATCGACTGGGCGAGCCGCCCCTACGGCAGGAACTCCTTCGCGCGCAAGCCCTCGGCCGTCATCGGGACATCGCCCGGCGCGATCGGCACCGCCGTCGCCCAGCAGAGCCTCCGCAGCGTCCTCAGCTTCTGCAATTCGCCGCAGATGAACGCGCCCGAGGCCTATATCCAGTTCACGCCGGGGCTCGTCACCGACGACGGCGAGGTGACGGTGCAATCGACCGAACAGTTCCTGCGCGGCTTCATGGAGGAATACGCGATCTTCATCGCGCGCGTGCTGTCCGTGCTTCCCCGGGACGCCTGATGGCCGCCGCGCCATCGCCACCGCGCGCCGTCATGCCGGCGCTGTTCATCGGGCACGGCAGCCCGATGAACACCCTCGAGGACAACGGCTATACCCGGGCGTGGCGGAAGCTCGGCGAAGCGATGCCGCGGCCGCGGGCCGTGCTGGTGGTGTCGGTGCACTGGTTCATCGGCGCGACCGCGGTCACCGCCATGGCCCGGCCGCGCACCATCCACGACTTCTACGGCTTCCCGGACGAATTGTTCGCCTTCGACTATCCCGCGCCCGGCCTGCCGGAGCTCGCCGGCGAGGTGGCCGAGGTCGTCAAGCCGCACTGGGTCGGCGCCGACCACGACCAATGGGGGCTGGACCACGGCACCTGGAGCGTCCTCGCACACCTCATCCCGAAGGCCGACGTCCCGGTCGTGCAACTCTCGATCAACGCCCTCAAGCCGCTCGACTACCACCTCCACCTCGCAGCGCGCCTGAACGAGCTGCGCCGGCGCGGGATCTTGATCATCTCGAGCGGCAACGTCGTCCACAATCTGCGGCGCATCGAATGGAACCGGCCGGATGCGGGCGCCGACTGGGCGCATCGCTTCGACGACATGGTGGCGCGCCAGATGAGCGAGGCGCCCGCCGACATCCTGAAGGCGGCCGAGCATCCCGACTACGACCTCGCCGTGCCGACGCCCGACCACTTCATCCCGCTGCTCTACACGGCCGGACTTGCGGCGGTCGATACCGACGCCCGGGCGCTGCTCCGCGGCTATGCCATGGGCTCGCTGTCGATGACCTGCTACGGCGTGGGGATGGCGGGGATGGCCTGCGAGGACGGCGAGGGCGCCGCCCCGCTGCCGGCCGGCGTCCCGCCCGACCAGACCAACATCTAGGTCCCTCCATCGAGGGGGATCGATAAAGCCGCCGCCTTCCTGTACCAGCATTCCGGTGACGGCATCTTTCCCGCGGGGGGCGGGACATACATGACACGCGGGATCGCTGAGTCGGACCTCCCTGCCGGTGCCTCAAGGACGGGCCGCGGCCGTGGCAGGCGCTGGCGGAGGGCGCTGCCGGCCGTCGCCGCGCTCTGCCTGTGGTGGGTGGCGGCGCCCGCGTCCGCCGAGAGCGTCCGCGACGTGATCGTCGACCAGAACAGCGTGCTCGAACGCTACACGCCGCCGCCGACCCCGCCCCGCAGCATCGGCGTGACGGTGGTCACCGAGGACGTCGCCGGCGTCGCCCCCGAGGCGCTCGACGGCGTCCGCTTCGCGCTCCGCGGCGTCGTGGTCGAAGGGGCCGTGACCCTCGACCCGGCCCTCTTCGCCCCGCTCTTTGCCGACCTCGTCGGCCGGACGATCACGCTCCGCGATCTCGACGGCGTGCTCAAGGGCATCGAGAGAGTCTACCGCGAGCACGACTACTACGCGCGCGCCTTCGCCCCGGAGCAGGACTTCTCCGACGGCACCATCCGGATCGTCGTCTACGAATCGTACATCCGCGAGGTGTCGGTCGAAGGCGACATCCACGACATCCGCAATCTCGAGGCGCGGCTCCGCCCCTATATCGACCGGATGGTCGAGATGCGGCCGGTCCGCATCTCGCAGCTCATGCGCTATGCGCTCCTGATGACGGACCTCGCCGGGCTGACCATCGAGGCCGAGTTCTCCCAGATCCCCGACGAGCCCGGCGCGGGGCGGCTCGTGCTCCGGATCGACTTCGACCCGAGCAGCTTCCGCGCTCGCCTCGACAATTTCTCGAGCGACGACGTCGGTCCGCTCGAGCTCGCCGGCAATGCCCGGTTCAACAACCTCTTCGGCCTCTTCGAATCGACCGACCTGCTCGTCGTGACCAATCCGGCGGCCCCCGGGGAGCTGGTGCTCGGCAAGATCGCCCAGCATGTACCGCTCGGGCCCTCGGGCTTCGCCTTCGGCTACGACTTCGCCCACGTCTGGTCCGAGCCGGCGGGCGCGGACGACATCCACGCCGAGAGCAGCCAGGCCGGCGCGTATCTCGACTACGCCGTGCTCCGCAGCCAGGAGCGGAACGTGATCGCGTCCCTCGGCCTCCGCGGCCAGGACAACATTGTCGACGTGAACGGCAGCCGGGTCGCGGACCAGCGCAAGCGCTGGGTGACGTTCGGGGCCACCTACGACGACACCATCCTCGGACTCGATTCGATCGTCGCCGCGAGCTTCGCCCAGGGCATCGACGCCTTCGACGCCAGCGGCGGGGACAACAACGACTACCGCTTCGCCACCGTCGAGGGCGGCCTGTCGCGCGGCATCACCGACACGATCAGCGCGCAGCTCAAGTACAGCGGCCAGTACGCTCTCACCGACCTGCCCTCGGCGGTCAAGTACAGCCTCGGCGGCGAGACCTACGGCCGCGCCTTCGACAACGGCGCCATCGCCGGCGAGACCGGCTATGCGCTGGCGTTCGAGATGAGCAAGGACCTCGACCTCGGCATCGACTGGCTGACGGGCTTCTCGGTCTTCGCCTATGTCGACTACGGCGCGGTGTGGAACCCCCCGGGCCGGGGCGGCTACGACGCCGCGGCGGTGGGCTCGGCCGGCGGCGGGTTCCGGGCCCGCGTCGGTCCCCATGCCAGCCTCGCGACGTGGGTCGCGATACCCTACAAGGACGAGCCCTCGCTGGGCGTCGAAGGGACCAGGGTCCGCTTCACGGCCGGCATGCAGTTCTAGGCCGGATCGACATTCAGGATTCCCTAGTGGGAAGATCGGTGATTCATAGGGTTCCGTGTTTTGTTGGCACGGGGTCCTCTGATGGCGGCGAAGCGATACGAGTTGGACGATGCGCAGTG
>Ga0182738_1001419_pt1 | contig 30080 bp, 12 predicted proteins | sample eDN5th30CBELigMG_FD_128876 | JGI IMG/M metagenome (GOLD analysis project Ga0182738, IMG submission 128876) | Enriched Miracle-Growth compost microbial communities from Emeryville, California, USA - eDNA 5th pass 30_C BE-Lig MG (version 2)... ...
CATACACTCTCTTGTTCCAGGACAAGATACTGCGACTGTAAAGGTTGAAGGAACAGTTTATGAACTTGATAAAAATCAAGTAATGAATGAAATCCCAATCCAAGTCAATATCATAAAAGGAGCAGTGAGAACTGAAGAGAGTATGTATATGGCTGTTCACTCCACAGCTACAGACGTGCATAATAGAATAGAAGCCTCACTCCGAAATGATGAGGATGAAGGAGCGAGCATTAAATTATATTATCAAGGAAAAGAATTGGAAAAATCTGGAGAAACCTTTGAAAAACTTAAGGTCACTCCTCTTGCCAAGTTTCTCGTTATTCCTTCAATGGGAAAGCCTCTTAAAATCAACAGATTCCCCACTATTAATCAAGGTTGGTATTATGACCAGTCAAGTGTTGATGGCATTGCTGTGACTCCCAGCAAAAATATTCGACTAAAAGGGTATAGTTTATACAGAGGAGAAGGGACTCAAGAACTTCTCACTGAAATAAAAATTATCACTGGAGATAATACAAATGGAGTTGTTTTATATCAAGAATCAGTACATTTAACGAAAGATCAAGGAGGTCCTGATGATAAAATCTTTGTTGTTATGTTGAATAAACCACTTACATTTAAAGCTGGTGAAACTTTCTCGTTAACTTTTACTTGTAAACAAGGTCATAGTCATTATGGAAGCGCAGGTAAAACTACAAGTGAAGGAGAAGGAGAAGTTTCTTTTACCTTTAGAGAATGTACTGGTGCCCATAATGGTACAAGTGCAACTTCTGGCCAATTCCCAGAGTTGTATTATTATTTATAAAATTATTTTCATTTCATTCTTTATATGTGTATGTGAGCCTGAGTGTCATGTCAATGTAGAATACATACTTATATGAAATTGAAATTCTTGCAGTAAAAAATGACCTTCCCAAAAAATTCTTTCCATCAGGGCTTCCCAAAGTGCCTAGCTTTGTCGGACTTTTTGGCAAGCTCATCCGACAGATTTGTCAGAGAGCACCCTTTTCTTCAGGAAAAAAAAAAATCTCAAAGAAAATTAAAACAAAATTTTGAAAAAATATTTTTGAGGATTTTGTTGAGATTTTTTTTTTTCTAAATTTTCAGCAAAATTTTTTTTCTCTTCAACTCTTCCCATCATTTGAAGGATTCTTTTCTGAAATAATTTTTCAGCGGGGATCGCACACATTTAAGGATAAATTTTTTAGATCTATTGAATTGTAATAAAAAAATACGGAGATTTAGTAAACCATCTCCAAAAATAAGTATTTCGCTTTTTGAGGGGAACATCGGATTTTTTTGAAAAGACCCCTCCAACGATGTCATAAATTCTGGAGAAAGATAAGCAAGCCTGTTCCCCATGAAAAAAATTCATAAAAATTTCACCCAAAAAATTTCAAAACGAAATTAAAAAAAAAAATATTTTCCCGAATTTTTTCTTTCGAAGAAAAACCGTCAGATTCTGCCAAAAAATCTGATAAATTCGGATGAAACAGCTACCTTGAGAAACCTTGCTTTCCCTTTTAAAAAAAGCTGATTTTTATTCCACTTTCTGTCAAAATTCTTTTTTTGTCAGTGAATTAAAAAGAAATTTCAACTTTTTATTTGAACTCTCTTAAGTATGAAATTAAACGAGACAAGAGTCCTATTTTATTTTTAAATAGATAGATATCATAGAAACTTATTTAAATCTTACAGTAAACATATTTTTTTGTCTTAAACATTTTCATTTAACTTTGTCCAACAGTCCTTTGTTCGCTACTGACGGTAGGGCCAATATTTGCAACAGGGCCCATATTTCTCATATCAAGATTCCCTCCAGTGGAACCTGTTGTTTGAGCAGTAGTCTCCTTTTTGGTCTCTGTTGGATCCTCAGCTGTGCTTTTGTCTCGGTCCTGAGAAGAAACCGGATATTTAGCATCAATATTCCAAGTGCTTGTTGAAGCAGTTTTATCAGACATTTTGAGAAAATTAAGTATCGAAAATATTTATATATTATAATTTCAAAAGTATCAATTTGTGATTTGAGACACCAGAGCAAGAAATCTAGTCCTTTCTAGATCAGAGTTATCTCTTCCAAAAATTTTCGAAAATTGAAAATTAATGAATTTTAGAAATCGAACATTATTAATTTTCGAAGCTTTCGAATTTCGAAGAAAGGTTCCGGGTTCCGGGTTCCGTTCGTTTTGAGGGAAAGTAATAAAGACTCACCCTGACCAAAGGAGAAGGTTTGAACTGATTTAGAAGGATGATAGGATTTGAGCTTTCAAAAAGGAGAAGGTCAATGTGCCAAAAACCAACATAGATTTTCTTTTTTCTTATCCTCCTGCAAATAAATCCTCAAAACTTTCGGCTAATTCGAGATCAAAATGAAATCGTTATATACAATCCCTTTTTCTCGATGAGACAATTTTCACCGGTTTGGCTATCAATTTTCTCTCAAACGTTATTGCGAAAAAATTTTTTGAAAAATCTCTCTTGAAACTCTTCCTATTAAAAAAAAATAAGTAAATTTATACATCATCATCATCCGGCTGATTTTTTCAAATATCTTCTGTCAAAATTATTTTATCAGTAAACCTTGATGTATATTTCTAAAAAGTTCCTTTTTTGTCTTCGTATTAAAATCCTCAGAAGCCTAACTATGTCTTCCACAACTTCAATTTCAATTTAAATAGCACTTTACGACAATATTCACTGGTAATTTAGATAGATAGGTATAATACTTATATTATTTCCATCATACAAACTAATACTCTACAGAGAGGACTATTAATCAACATTATGTAGAAATATCTTTAGCTTTGACCAGTGTTTTGAGTATCGCGGGTACCAGGGCCACTGTTAGCGCCAGCACCAATACCTCCCATACCAAGACCACCTCCTGTGGCACCTCCTGACGTTTTACCAGCAGGGCCAGCTTCTGGCTCAGTGTTATCCTTTCTTGGATCATGGGTTTTGCCTTGATCTTGTTGAGTTCTTTGCTGATATTGGTCTTTGACATTCCATGTGCTTCCTGAACCAGTGGGTCCAGTTTTTGCGCCAATTGGTTGTTCAGACATGATGGGATTAAATGGTTGAAATAATATAGGAAAGCTTTTATTGATTATAGTTTCCAATAGGGAGAAATTTGTGTTTTTATATAGGATAGACGAGAAATCTAGCCCTTTCTAGATCAGATTTATTACTTCTCAAGCCTTCGAAACTTAAATTTTAGAAAAAGAACATTAGAAATAATCGAACCTTCCGAACTTCTCTCTCATTCGAAAATTAAATTAATCTTTGACTCTATCCTCTCCTTTCCTGGACTTTATCCTCAAAACTTGATCTCCCCTGGTCAAAATCTTTTCCTCAATGATCAGCCATCCAGTCAACCTGCTTTCTAACCGCAGGAAACCAAAATTTGCCAATATCAAGACAAAGATTTTTGAATTAAATTTGATCACTTTAACATATTTATCCTCATGATAAATCGTTTATTCCCAATCGAAAATTAGGCTTTTCTTTCTAACTCGATCCACTTTTATACTTTTAAGCCCTCATTTCTTTTCTCTTCCTCTTTCTATCAACTTCCCGTGATCCCACAACCCCAAACTACCCTTCTCATTAATTTATCTCTCTCGGATCAAATTTATTAAAATCAAAGGATGAAATTACCAAATATGAAATTTCGACATCGGCGAGAGTTTGTTCGATTGCCTAGATGTAATTTTACTACTACATTATCTCCTCTCAAATTAATTCAAGTTATATCGCGTGAAAAAAACCCAATTTAGCACTCGGGACAGTTTCTTGCCCATAATAAATATTATATTACTCTGATAAAATATACTGCATCATCACATAATTAACTGCTTTCATAAAATAAAACTATATACACAGAATTAATCTCATATTCCAACTCCTCTCTCTCTTAAGAAAGATTCTCTTTTGCAGCACCTAAGTCTTCTTTCAATTGATGCTCTGTTTCTCTTGAGTAATTCACCGGCTGTCGAATATCTTGTGCAGTGCTTGTACCAGCAGATCCAGCTCCCCCTTGTAAATTCTCCTGTGTTATTCCCTTTTCCGGGTCTCTGGTGTCCACTTTATAAGTATCAATTGATCCTGTGAACCCAATCTTTGGTTCTTCTTCTTGTCTCTGTGACATCTTTTTTCTCAAATCGAATCAAATCAAATCGGCAGACTGTTTAATAATTTTATTTTAAGAAATTGATTATTGATACTAAAGAGCTTTAAATTTAAAATCAAACCTTGTCTTCTGTTTATCATCCTCTTTTGGTAAGATCTGAATATATCGACATTGGAATCTCAAATGTAACATCAAAAGGTTCCAAATTTACCTTCTATAAAGCAAAATCCATATTTGACCACTTTCAAGGACAATTTTAAAATTTATCCATTTATTCTATCAATTCCTACACTCATCTCTCGGAGAGATGATTTAAAGCATCTTTTCATCAACAGAGAGCCTTTGGGATAATGACCATATAAACCAAAGGACCAGATATTTTAATTTACTATGCCAAAACTTGATCGGCTTTAAATTTTTAAACTTTGTCCTGTTTTATTATTATTCTCTTTATTTATCAATACATCTCTCCCGAAATGGACCAGAAAGAAATCGCCCCTGTCGATTTTGACTCACGTATCCGCCCTGAATTCTCTGAAATCTGGGCCAAAATGCCCAACAAAGGAAACGGTTTTGCCGAAGACAAAATGGACGACATTCGCAAAATTGCACGAGACGCCTTTAATTCCTTCCCCAAACCCCCTTTTCCCTCAGTCATCATGACCACCCATCAAATCCCAGGGCCCAAGGATGCTCCTGAGGTCACAGTGCGAATCTTCAGACCCAAGGAACAAAAAGGAAAACTCCCTGGAGTTCTATGGATGCATGGAGGTGGATATATTCTTGGGTTTGCTGAGCAAACAGACCTCTGGTGCCAGCTTATTGTTGATAAAATTGGAGTTGTCGCAGTGAGCGTTGAATACAGATTGGCACCAGAACATCCATATCCAGCTGGGCTTGAAGATTGTTACGCATCCTTAACATGGCTCAAGGATGTTGCAGAAGAGCTTCAAATTGACACAGAAAGGATCGCGATTGGAGGAGATAGCGCTGGTGGCGGTCTTTGTGCAGCGTTGAGCATGCTGGCAAGGGATAGAAATGGCCCGAAAATCTGCTTCCAGATGCCTTTATATCCCATGCTAGAGGATAGATGCGTGACAGAATCCTGTCTAGAAATCCAAGATCCAAAGGTCTGGAACTGTCAAAAGAACAAAGATGCATGGAAAATGTACCATAAAAACCTCATTCATGAAAGAGAGATCCCAATATATGCTGCACCTGGAAGAGCGACGCCTGCAGATCTTGTCAATCTTCCCCCGACTTATACATATATTGGGGATCTTGATGCTTTCAAAGATGAAGTCTTTGAATATGTCAAGAAGCTTTCTCATGCCGGAGTTTCTGTCGAATTCCATTTATATCCTGGATGTTTCCATGGATTCGAAGCCCAGACTTTAACAACAGATTTTACAAAGAAAGTTATTGAAAGAAGTATTCTGGCTCTCAAAAATGCTGTCACTTCATCTTCTTCTCAATAATCTACTTACTTCCTTACTACCACCTATTAAATCTCTATACTTTCTGTAGAAAGTAAGAATCATCAACAATATGAAATTCTTTATCCTACTGTAAAAGAATTCATTCTTGCCAAAATTTCAACTCTTCCTATGAAATCGAAAAAGTCTTCTCATCCTCTTCACCATCTATGACGAAGCTGGATGATGGATTCACATTGCTAAAGAAGCAAAATTCCTGTTAACTTCTTCGTTAATGTCAAACTATGGCATTTTTGGCCTTTAGGCTAATAAGTTAAATATTAATTTCTTTAAAATCTGTTATTTTTTATTTTCAAAATCACAGGCCCCTGTCCTCCGCCAAAGATGGCTAATTCATAAAAACACCATTTTATCATAAATATTCTCTCGTTTCCTCCTTTATCTCTTTGGTACACTTCAAAGACTCGATTCCAAACTTCTTGAAATCCTTTTGCTAAAGTTTTTTTGTTATTTTCAGCAAAACACAATTTGACTTTCTTCAAGACTTGATAACAAATCTTGAATATGTCAATATCTTGCTTTCTCATCCCATTTGAGCTCTGTAAAACTTGAAAGAGTTATTTTTGCTCTGAAACAGCCGTTTTAAAAATTCAAAAATGCCAAAACTGTTTCTTTATTTGAAATTTACCTGTCAATTTTTTAAATTATTATTATTATTGTTATTGTTACGAAAATCGTTGATACACAAGAAACAACAGATCCTCATCACCAAAAAGCCAATCCCAGCAATTTTTCTCCCCTCACTTCCACATTAGAAATTCCCTGAGATCAATCTCCCAACATGCTATTTTTGTACAAACGCTTAAAGTGCTGCTGCGATTCAACCAAGAAGAGATTCTTTAAATTTTCTAGAAATAATTAGAACCTAACCGATTTCTCTATTTCCAATTCAGATTTTTGGCTTAAAATACCCTTATTGGTTATTGGCTTCTCCAATTTTAAATTATATGTCATTGAATAATTTTGGCACTCTTCGATATAAAATTTCAATAAAATTAACCTCAGCGTCAGTTAGATATGATTTATTTTGTTTGGTCTGGAAAGGAAAAACAATTCAAGAAAATATTTTTTGAATTTTATATATTACGAATAATAGTGTATGATAAATGAGAAATCTCAAGCAAAAAATAAATCTCAAGTTCTCAAAGAATTCTATTTTGTTAGTTAGCCAAAAAGGCCTCTTTTTGGGGCGAATGGGTTATTCTCATGACTAGAACCTCCATTCTGTTGTCTTTTCAAAATAAAATCAAAAAGATCTTTTTCTCTTCCCCGAGGAGGTTCAATTTTTGGAGCTTTAAAGAAAGGAGGAAACTTGATTTTCACGTCTTCAAAATGGTTCAAGGTGTCCAACATCTCACTACTTTTCTCCTCAAACTCTTGACAAACCGCACTAAATATCTTCTTACAATAATCTTTCACAGAATCCTTCTCATATTCTTGAGGTCTGTACATCAACTCTTTGGTCCTTTCTTCATCAAATACTGCAAACATTGATGCCTTGAATTCTTCACTTTTTGACTCTCCAATCAACTTCTTCACTTCTTCCACGCTTTTCAAGATATCCTGGTGATCTTTCACAGAGCTTCTTATTTTCTTGATTTCCTCATTAAAGCTCTGCTCTATCACTTTCAAAACAATCTCTTTCTCTTGTGCTATAGCCTTCATCAGTCCATCAAATTTTCCTCCAATTTCTATTTTCAATTCCTCACATTCTTGTAAAAAAATTCTCTCAACATGATCAGGCCATTCTCCGACTTGCTCAATAAACCTTTCAAACTCCACAATCTTCTTGTCAACTTGATCCTTAAAGTCAACAAATCTTTCTATCTTGTGATTTTTATGCTCTCCATAAACAATACAACACAAACATATCTTGCATTTATCCTCCATGCAAATTATATCTGCTTTATGCCCTTCATGTCTTGGACATTCTTCTCTCTTCTGCTTGATTCTGTCCTCAATAATGTTCAAAAGAGCATAACAGGTTGGTATAGCAGAGATTCCTTGATTAAGTGAAATAATTGTTCGGCAATGTGGGCAGACAATGTTGTTCTGAAGCTTTGGCATCGTTTTCAAACACTCCAAACAGAGGCAATAACCGCAAGTAAACACTTTGGGAGTGCGATCAGTCGTGTTGTATTCTTTGTAGCAGATGTGGCAAGAGTATGGCTCTGAATTATTCTCCATCAGAAAATTTTGGGATAAATTACAAACTTTAATTTATGCAGACAAAATTTCGAGGTGTGATTCTTTATATATTTTGAATCTTGAAAAAAATTCTCGCTGACTGACAGATTTAAAAGGAATTCTATTTAATTCAAATTATTTGGTGATGAGCAAAATGAAAATCAATCTTTTCTAAAAAGAATCTCTTCATAAGTTCTCGTATAGCAATCCTTTGCTACTCAACCATTCTATTTTTTGTTTGCTATATCTAAACTCTCCTAAAAAAGAAACTTTTTGCAATGAAAAAGTAGTTATCATACTTGTATCTAAATAATTTACTTGAATCTTATACAAATTTTTCAAACATAAGATAGATCTACATAATAAAGTGCTTGGTCTAGTTTACAAAGTAATAGTGAAGTTTCTTCCCCGTTATTCCCATCAACAAATGAATAAACAGGCCATAATCATTTTGTTTCCATCTCAACATACACAAATAATATCACTCAGGTATCATGAGTGCCATGAATAAACTACTATCATCTTTATCATCGAAATCAAAACGTCCAAAGAAATTCTTCATTTTACCTTTGAATGTATCTTTGAATTTTTGAGCCGCTAGATATATTCTGCCATGTGGTTTTTCATTTGGCAAGGGCTTTGGTAGGCTCGTGGAGCTTGATTTTGGGGTTTTCAAGGGTTCTTCTGCTTGCATTTTTTCTCAATTTTTATAAATTTGAAGTTATTATGTTAATTATAAATGAAGCCACATGTCAGAATTTAAGTCCATGGTGAGTCCAGTATCGAGTAAAAGCTAAAATTACTTTTTGGCCTTTTTTATTAGAAATTCATACTCTTAAATTAAGCAGTTGAGCCACTAAAATCTCATCAGTAAACGAACTCAAGCCTTGTTCACCTGAAGCCCTCCAAATTTGTCCATTTTTCTTCAGAACAGCTCCTTTTCAGCACGAAAGCAAAGGAATTGTTAGTCAAAAATTAAATCTTTTACCTGCATCATAGGAAAAGTGCAATCCAATTCAAAAAAATTGGCTTCAAAAATTTAATAGAACCTTCCATCACTTTAGAGAATTTTTTGGTGATTAATGTGTTCGCCACTTGAGGAAGATACAGGATTGAATCCAGCATAGGGCAGAGCTCTATTGGTTTTTCATTCTCAGCATATTTGTTATGACAGTCCTCTTGGCCTGATTTTTGAGAAGGCCTTTTGTTTTACCAAGCCTCATTTCTCTCTTATTATCTCAATTTAGAAAGAAAGCCACCTTCTTCAGAAGAACGATTTTTGAACCTTATAAGAAACAAAAGAAGGAAACAAGCACACCTGAGGCCTCCTCCAGAGAAATATTTTATTTTGCTCAACAACTCTCAGAAAATTTTGAATTTGATCTTTTTTGCCAAGGAAGATTTTTTTCTGGAAAAAAATTCAGAGATATACAATCAAAAAACCTTTTTTGAAATCAAAGATGTTGGAAACAGCTCAAAAAACAAATCGTCTGGCCTTTAGATAAGGCTTTATTGAGTCAAATTCTCAATCTAATCTCTGTTCCTCATTTCAAGAAAGTTCGCTACTCAATACGTATTTTTGATACCTTGACAACCTTTTTCATTGTAACTCTGAGAATGATGACGAGAATGATCACCTTTCTGGAAAGTTTGTTGAATTTTGAAGGAAAATGAATAATTCCAGACAAGAGGAAAAAGGTCTAAAATTTTTTCCCCCTCTCGATTTGAATCAGAACAAAAAAAAATTGCAAAAAAAAGAATACTCCCAAAAAAATTTTGTTCTGATAAAGTTACGCAAAATCAAGGAAAGAAATATCTGACAAGTTTTCTATTTTTGTTTATTTCTCTTTTTCTTCCAGGGTTTTCAAAGATTTTGCAGAAGAAAACTCTTTTGATTTTTTTAAATATTAAAAAAAAAATAATAAAGACAACAAGCTCATAAAAAAAAAAAAAACCAATTCGTTCTTCAAATCATTTTTTTTCTAAAAAAGGAAGAAGTCAGAAAATTGCTTTTTCTTTTCGGATTCTGCTGCTTTCCTCCGATTGGATCATCATTAGCAACCTTAGAGAAATTAAAAAAATCATCGAAAACCTGAGATATTTTACATAACATTTTCCAAAATTGATATTTTTTTGTAATATAAAACAAATTTCCTGCTGGTTTTTTTTTTGAACCAAAAAAAGAGAAAAAATTCATAATAATTTTTCTTCAATCTTATGTTATTCGAGAATAAAAATATCAAAGGAATTTCAAACTTTTTCTCTTCTGTGAATTTTTGTAAAATTTTCTTCCGTAAAAAAAAAAATCTATTCCTTCTTCCAAAAATTTTTTTTCTCAAGTTATCAACTTTCTTTCTTTTATTAATCTCGTATTTTAATTTGAAATCTCTATACCCCCAGAATCTTATGGAAAAAAAACTTAACAATTTCTTTTTGAAAGCAAGAGTAAATTTCGATTGAAAGGAAGAAGATCTCTTGCCATCTAAAATTAAAAAGAGCTGGATTTGACGATTTTATTCATTTTCCCTTTTCCCAAATGCATGGAGCTGAAGTCAACGACGAAGGAAAATAAGACAGGGTAAGATCATGAATAAAAAATTTTTTTTGAGGGATCAAGAGCAGGTTGTAGCTATTTGACTTGTAAAAGTAAATTCAGTGCCTCTAAAGTTTATTTCTTCTGAGGGTTTTATTGTTTGAAGATGGTCAGGGAAAAAAAACCAAGTTTTTAATCCGCGAGTTCCTAAAATTAAAAACTCGGTTTAAAAAAATTATTCGAAAATCAGTCAAAAGAATCACCAAAAAATCAGCATTGAAAAATAATTAATTTATTGTCAAAGACTTTTCTAAAACTATTTGTCATCAGTAAAAAGAAAAAGTCGATATATTACCAAATTAAAAAACCAAAAAAAATAATTAAATTTAGCTTCACTCTGATTCTTTTTTGTCTTTTGTGCCCATAAGTTTTCAAAAGAAACTTAGCAGCCAAGCTCAGTTTTCCAAAAAATCATCATAAAAATCACCTCATCAGTAAGTTTTTCAAGAGAAAATAGGTGTCTTCCCTAAACTCATGCAAAGAATTTCAATGAGGGTGGTTTCTTCAACAGCCACAGAAGCTCTTCATGTCTCAAAGAAATTTTATTTCTCGCAAGAGAATTCGAACAGTCGTCATCAGTCCTTTGAGAAAGCAAACGAATTCAACCTCGCCATAAAATTTTTTGTTGAGAATTTTAAACCTGGGTTTGAGTCGCAATATTTATCCTTTTTTAGCTTGCAGTTAAAAATACTGAATATTAACTGCTATACTGAATGTCTAACCTGCTATTTAATTTTTTCGAACATTGGAAAATCTGCTTTGAACTGGCTGGGATAACGGAATCTTCTAAGTTCTTGTTTTTGACAACTCAGAGAATAAGAAAGCATGACAAGGAAAGAAACTGATCAGGTTAAACTAGTTTAAACTTGGAATCGAAAAACCACATTGATTTGTTTATTAAGATGAATCTCAGGAGCTCGAGTTTTTGAATCCTTAATTTAGGATTTAGGCTCTCGAGCCTTGTTAGCCTCGAAAGGCCAATAGCTTAGTTTCATCAACTTAACTTCTTTTTGGACAAATTTCTTAATAAAATTCTTGCACAACGCTTTATCAATGAATTTTATCTCAAGATGATAGCTAATTAAAAGAATTTTGTCATGAAATAGACTGACAACACTCCCATCTTCTCTGAGAAAGCGGTTTCGTGAAGATCTGCAATGAGACTGGCAAAACTCTGCCAGAGTGATTTCAGAAAAAAAAGTGTTATTATCAATTTTGAAAGAAATCTAAAAATTTTAACCATGTATTTCTTTGGAGTTATGACTAAAAATTTAACCCTCTGGTCCAAAACAGGAGGGATTTTATCAAGAGAGATATCGAAATACAGGGTCACCTACCTTTCTACAAGCAAGTTCGAAGCTCACCTCTTTAAGATCTGGATACCCTGATTTCTATTGATGATCCTCGCTGCTTTGTCAATCTCGTATGTAGATTCTGAAAGTTGACAGTTTTTTTTATCTTTCAAAACTAATTCTTTTTGATAGGGCCATGAAAAGCTATTCGAGCCCAAACTTTTCGTTTCAGAAGATCTAGTCTCAAAACAATTCTTCGGAATAAGACAAGCAAAGAACTATGGAGACTCTCTAAGAGGAGTTGGGGCCACTGAAACAAAATCAAAGGAATCTTTAAGAGATGATTGACCATTCAATATTGAATGTCAATCTCCTTCTTTTGAAAGGATTGAAAGGATGTTATTGCCGAAAAAATGTGAAAGCTAGTTCGAGAAAAGCGGAAAGTTTATTGTTTCATTGAGAATATTATTGCTTTTTCAAGATATCTTGAGTGGTTTGATGTATAAAGAGATTGAGTGAAAATAGGTTGAGTTGCAAGCATTCAAGGCTTAGACGAATCATATTCAAGAAACATGAAAGATGTTCAGACGAAACATGCTACTTTAAAAGAAAACTTCCTGAGAAAATACCTTGAGCCTAGGAATACTAATTTAATGAAAGAGAAACTATAACTCAACAAAAAATGTATATGTGGATATTGTTCTGAAAATTTCAGGGAGGGATGTCTGAAAATGAGAAAAAGAATGACATCGTATGTTTATTATTTATGACAAATATATTGAAAGATTTTCTCGCTCGACTTGAGATTTTATATTTCTGGAATAAAAGAAACTCTGAAATAAAAAATAGGTTTTCGAAATTGAAAACTGACTGAACTTCCATCTCCTAAAAATTTTTTGTGAAACTTTAGTTCAAAACCCCTATTCTGAGTAGTTTCTCACTTTCAAAAAACTGTAGAATCATTGAAATTTTACATCTCCACGAAGGATTTGGTTCTTAAATCTCTTAAAGTGCTATCGAAAGAGATTGCTCGAATTAATTCCTTTTATTCCAAGATGAAAATTTGTTATTCTATTCCTTTCTTTCAAGATAATTTTACTTACTTGACAGCTCCTTTTAATTAAAAATTGATCATAGTCAAGATGAATAAAACTGGGGAAAAGTATCCATCTGATTTATTTTCCACACTATAGATGCTGTGAGAGGTTTAGATCTGGAAGTGAAACTTCCTTAAACCAAACTTTAATTTTAATTCAATTCGAAACTGTTAGTTTTACTGGTTTATACTGTCTGCCCCATGTTAATTGAAGACCAGAAAAATTCCTAGACTCTTCAATAAATCAAGGCTTTCAGTCAAAGCATCGCAGCGAGAGGAGTGAATGGCATTATAGAGTCAGCTAGAGAAAACTTGGTACTTCAAGATTTAACCAGCAGACTTCGTTCTCGATTTTTTTTTCTTTTTTCTAGAAAATTAATCTCGAAAAAATAAATTCTATTCCACAAATCGAAGAATGAATCTAAATCAGAAGTTTTTTCGTTTATTCGGACAGTCCTTCACTTAAAACATTTGCCTTGGCCGGTGTGAGGAGAAAATCTTCTTTGGTTTGGGAAGTTTAAGAGAAACACTGAATTCGAAATGAATTCCTCCTTTTCAATCTTTAGGTTTCCACTCACTCATTTTTCTCAAGTTCTCCCTTGATTTTTTCGAAAATAACTCATTCTTTGCTATTCAGGAATAAAACCCTTCGATTTTCCCTTTTTCAACACCAAACTCGGTATTTTACTCGTTTTATTCACATCCTTTCCACCGGTTTTCAGGAGGAGAACTTGAAATGAATCCCATTTTTTATTTTGTTTTTTCGGTATATTGGTGGAATATTCCAGCATTTTTTGCTCAACAAACATATAAATATGTTAGATTTGAGCAAAGAAAGCAGCTTAAATAAAGCCTTTTCGTACTAAAATTCTTACGAAATTTAAACCAAAGATGGAATTATGAACAAGTTGAGCTCTCAGTCACTTATCTTTGAAGAGTAATAGAAAGGTTTCAAAGGAAAAGAAATACTTTTTCGAACATCTAAACAGCTTTTAGCGTGAGATGATGACAGATGAAGAAATAAGAATTAAAATTTTTTTAAAACATGCGCCTCACAATTCACCTTACTAAATTATAAATATTTAGGTTTTAAAATCAAGATAAAATGTACCAATCTAATTTTGGCTCTCTTTATTAAATTAAAGTTGGAAGTTAACTTCGAAAAAAAGGGATAAAATGCAAATTGATTCATTAGAACAGTTCGATATATTCTAATTTTACCGAGTCTTTACCCTTTCTTCTGCCCTCCACAAAGACAAAATCTGACAACTATCAAGCCATTATGGATTGCCCGCATATTTCCTGAATAAATTAAAAAAATTTAGACGTCTTCATGATAAATTGGATTCACTGTCAAAAAGTCAAAAAAGATAGAGAAGTTTTTAAAAATGATAGCATAAAACCTATCTCTTCCTGATGGAAGTATTCTATCGATCCGCTTCTTGAGGATTCACTTTCAATTATGAATACGTGCAAAGAAGTTTCAATGACTCCAAAAGTTTCTTGAAGTTTTTTATTTGGATGACAGAGCAAATAGGCGAACTTAGTAACTATTTAGAATCACCTTCACGAATTTTTGTGTTTCTTCTCAGAACTGGATCGACGAACATCTCACAAAGTAAGTTTAAAGTGTAGGAATATCGAGAATGAAGATGAGAACCAGGGAGTTTGAAAGTTTATTGGACTCTGGGTGATTGTAAAAAATGCGTCAACTAAAAATATAGGACTTAACATTTTAGAATTAAGTACTGAAAACATGTTTTCTCTGATTTCAGTGACATAATCAATTTAGTCTTTAATGAAAAGCGAAAATTCAACTGTTGAAGGCACAATTATTAACTTTTAAACTCCTAAATGATCGAAAATTCTGCTGTTGCTTTCAGCGGTGATTTTATTTGAAAAGTTAGACGAACCTAATGTAGATTTTTTGCACTGCCTATTGATCCACTTTAGTCTTCTTTTCTTTTTCGTCTTTTCCCATCTTTTAGTTTTTAAACATAAACCTACGTCTGTCAACAAAAATCTGCCTTCCAAAGTTTTGCCATCATCCCATCATCAAACCTCCTCCAAAAGTTCACTTAATCATCAAGTGGTAGTAGCACTCGAAACTGGGCCCTTCAAAAGAAGTTAAAGGAAGCACTTTCACTGAAGTCCTATGATTTTGATCATTTCATCATCTTTGAGATCGAGAAGAACTAGGAAACCGTGCGAAAGCCTCCTTATGATCATAGGTTAGATTGATTTGGGAATAGATGTTTGGGAATTCAACAGAAAGTTTTATTCTGTACAGAAAGCTTACCACCTTTTTTCGCAAAGATATCCTTTGAACGAAAGTTTGGCAAATTGACCTCCTGTTCAGTTTGTTCAGCTTCAAGGTGTTCAAGACTTTAAGAACTGGGTTCAACATCTTCATAAAGTCAAGAGAAATAAGAGAGTTGATTATTTCAAAGAAATTTTGTGCTTGATTTCACACTCCGTTTTCCCGACCAAACCTTCAACAACTTTCATAAAAAGAAGACTTCAAGATCATGATACAACAGAGCAAGCTTTCTAGTTCAGAAAGTGTTCTCAAGAGACAAAAATTTAACAACTTTCCTTCCAGACTTTAACAATGGTCACTACGTTTCTCAAAATGAGTTTTGAAGAGGATATCTCTGAAGATCTTATATGGATGTTGTCCAAAGACCCTAAAAGAGAGAAGATAGTCCTACAAAGGAAAATTCTAATTATCTTTGGAAATTCAGGATAATATTCTCATTCTTCTGGCTATTTTTTTCCCCCTGAGGAATCTAAAGAATAAAAGGGAAGAAGTTGGGAACCATAAGCTCCAAGAGATAACAACCAAATCATCAATAGGGAGGGAAATATGTTTGATTAATTGCACAAAGAAGTTTATTGCCTTGAACTGAGATAAACTTAATGGATGAAACACGTTAGAGCAAAACATCATTTGATCTGACCAATTAAATAGATTAAAAATAAAGATTCAACCAAAATTTTTTAATATCAAAATTTTTAATTTAAAATGACTCTTACCTAACTGCTGCTTAAGAAAGATAGTGCATGAAACTCTTTGAAAAGAACATATTGAATAAAAATTCTGAGTTGAAAAACAAGCGAAACTCCTTCAAAATCTCAAATGAAAATATCCGAGCCCATTCAATGAGAACTTTTTCTGATTTCAAAACCTGTTCGGTGAGGTCAAGTCTGTTTTCCCCTCAAAAAAGTTGAAACTAATCACAATTTCATAAGAAGATTGCCAGCTGCGTCTGAATTGGGACATTTCTCGTTACTAGAGCCGAAAGATGAACAGATTCGAATAAGAAAAATCGAGAAAAAGAAAGTATGAAGGATTACAGTTGAGATACAAATTTGTTTATAAAATTTTGCCTTTTGGAGTCTTCAAAGATTCAAAGAGGAAATCATTAAAAGATTGCTCTTAGGAGTCCTTGGCACGGGGAAGAGAAGAGTTTTATATAACTTAATACCACTGATTTGAAAAGAGAATAAGTCTTTTTTTTAATTTCGAGAGTTGAGATTTCTCAGAACTATTATCTTATGAAGATTGTGGACGAGGGAAATAATTTTATTTTCATTTAGTTCTCCGATAAAGAATATGAAGCTTAGCTTCTATATCTCAAACCTTTGAGTGTCATTTGATTATAAAAGAGCTTGTACTCTTGTTCAGTTTCCTAGGAGGTTCAAACTCAAGTGAAAAAGGTGCGGGAGGCTGATAATGAAGATAAGATATGATTGAGAGTTCATAAAATAGTAATTTTAGGCTTGACAGTACTTCTTTTTTAAATTCTTGATCTGATGTGTTCCTTTTGGAAATATTTCTTGAAAAAGCTTTGTGAAAGGACGAAAGATTGACATATTATTTTGGATAATAGAATCTTATATTGTTCTTTCTGAGGTACCGGGTTCCGGTTTGAATGCTAGACTTTATATGAAAAGTAGGAAAAGAGAGATGTGAAGTTTTGACACTCCAGCTTTCAGCTCTCTCTTTATTCGCCAAAAACTTCAGAATGAATAGTGAATAGAGTTTATGAAATTATCGTCGAACTTTCTCTCTCTAACTGGATCATAGATAAAGAAATAGCAAGAATTTTAGTCTAGTTGATGGAAGAAGAAGGAAAACAAGAGAAGCGAGAGAAATTTCTATTGGTATGGCTGAATTCAATCATCTCAACTGAGGGGTAAAAAACGCAAAGGGAATAAACTCATATGTATTTGATTAAAAATCTAAGGTTTAATCGGTTTTGGAAGAATATCCCAGAAAATTCGAGAGCTTCTTTTCTCCTCATAAAGTTTCCTTTCATCATTTCACCTTATTTATGAAAAATAAAAGAAGCTAAATTTTGAGCGGCATTTTTTTAAAGGGATAATTTACTTTTTTGACGATGTAAAAATATGGAGGATTCATCTGACTTGAAGAACTTTCGTCGATTTTTAAAGACGGTTCTTTCAATTGAGACAATTTGAAAAGGCCTAGGATAAAGATTTTTCGCTTCCCTTTCAATTCTTGGCGAAAAGAGGGGAGGCTGCTACATTGTTTCTTGGATGACTTTGGTTAAATTTCGATTAATCATCTGATGGCAATGACGTACTATTTTTGGTGTCAATATTTCTAGCATCTTTTGCTTTAAATGAACTCTCAAACGAGTGATTCACGGTAAGCAGAGCATCCCATGGTATTTTAAACTAGTCTCTCTTGTACTTCTTAAAGGTCAATATTCCTCTTGTTCTTGAGTATGACGAAATCAAACGGGATGCATACAGAAAACCAAGGGGGAAAATACTGTTTTTATCATTGTTTCATGATGGTCTCAAACTTTCAAAGATTTCCATTCGCATAGTAACAAACCTTTTTTCGAGTTGAACGATAAACAAGAGAGAATTAGAGAATTGAAATTTTATTTGAGTGCAAAAGAGAGATGAATAAAAACTGTTTGAATTTTTTAATTAGAAGGAGTCTGATTCTTGATTCATCACCACATCGCAGAGGAAGACAGAAAATCCTGGTGGCCCTTAAATTGAGTTCCTTTTATGAAAATACAGTCAAGCCTTTAATTCGGCTCGCCCTGATCTTGAAATTTGTCTGAAGCAATGATGAAATTTTTCTTTGGAGAAAAAAACGTCGAGACGGATCGGCGCTATGCTAGTCGAATCTCACAGCGAAACTATGCTGATTCAAGTTTTTTTTTTTGAAGAAAGTTCTGTCGAAGTTTTAATTTCAAAATTGTGGTGATTAAAAAAAAAATCTAAACTTGAGTTTAAACTCTTAATTTTAGTTCAGATTTCGGATGCTAAATTTCGAAAGAAACTCCTCCCCTCTTTTTTAATTCTCAGTTCCAAGTTTTAATTTTTCGAATAAACGTTTACTGGTATTTTCATCATTAGGTCTTTAAATTCATCTGATAAAATTCTAAAACAATAAACAACAATTAATTTTTGTTAAAAAACTTCTTATGAGGTATCTAAAGCAAAAAATCGCAAAAGCTAATGAACACCAAAAACCCCTTCAAGCCTCCGAATTCTCTCAAAAACAGTCTTCCACCTCAGAGATCAAACCCGGGCAACCAGATTTGCAGGTTCAGGTGAAGATTGAAATTCCTTGTGAAGCATTTACCGAGGAGAAGAGAAAGCCAAAACGATCATTAGGAAATAATGTGATGAAAAACTACGCTGCTGCAATGATTACTTTTGCTCTTTCAAAGTTCTCAGACCCTTATCTCAAAAGACTTCCAGTAATCAGGAGATTACCTCTCACAATCTTCCGAAAGATGCTAACCACGAAAAGGCAAAGTGTGCATTGTATTAAGAGTTTCAGAGAGCTGCTGTTTATTGAAGATGAAGATTCTGATGAGATTATAGTCTTTAAGGCTCTATTTAAAGAAGCTTGCAAAATATTTTTGAAATACTTTAGCGTAAATTGGATCTATAACAGCAAACTAAATGATAAATTGAAATATTTAAAATACAGAGGAAAATTGCTTAGAAGAGTACAAAATCCTGCCAAATTCACTTACCTCGAAAGCTTTTCAGAGAAAAAACCTCACCAGAAGAAATCAAAGAAGAGTTTGAAAAACATCAAAATTGAAGTCAAGTCTGAACAATGCTGATTGGCTTACCAGTTGGAAGAAAACGAAAGTTGAACAAATTTTTGCTGCCTACACTTTGTTTTGTTTGTATTTTTATGAGTTCACTATTTTTGTAAAAGAATCGAGTCTGAACATTTCTTGGTGATAAAGATATAGTATTTCACTAAATCTGTAAAATGTCACCAAAGAAATATATCCCGAAGCAATATGATTGTATTCTATTTAAAGAACTTCATTGAAAATCATGAAGTATCCCTCTAAAAAAAATGAAAAAATTTCTCTCATTTTCGCTTGAAGAAAATTCTTCTGAATAATAAAATCTATTTTTTTTCAATCTTCCAGTTTTGAAAAACCTTCGAAACAAACCCTTTGATCACAAAGGACAGACAAAGAGGACTTATAATTTGAAGCCTTCAGGCAGTTATCTAAAGTTTTCGAGTTGATAAATTAAAATTTTCTTTTTGTTGAAAGAGAAAAAATCCTTGATGTTCTTTTTTTTTCAAAGTTAAAATGTCTTTCTGAACCTTGATTTTTTTTTAAATATCTTTAATTTTTTCGAAAAAGTTTTTAGATAAGCTTCTGAATTTGCTATTATCTTGAAAATGTTAGTTTATCTGAATTTTTGACAAGTCACTCTGACATTTAGTTCGCTGAAGCTTAGATGTATTGTACGAGAGTTTTTTCGCTCCAAACTCAAAAGCAGAGTCTGCTAAAATAGAAATGAGTGTTTCAAATACAAGTCACCGAACTAATTCGTAAAAAATTACCACAAAACAATTTTTTTGTTTGCGACTTTTTGAGAAAAAGAAAATTTTAAAAATTAAAAAGCTTTTGAACTCTCCATTTGATTCGAAGGAAAACTTAGCATACTTTCGGTTGGCGCTGAGAGCAACGTTTACCTATATTTCTGGGCACTGAGCTCTTGTGTAATTGCATTTTCAAAAAGAAAATTTCACCCCCATATTTTTTGTTTGAGGCGTACAGGTTTCGAAAAACTTGATTTTTTTTGAAATGTCGCAGATCCGAACTTTTTTCAAAAAGTTCAAAACCCTTGTCTTAGATACTATTCTCCATTCATTGAGAATGGATAAACATTTATTTCAAAATTCATTTTGTTTTTCTGATGAGATTTCCCAATTTTCTATTTTCTGAATCACTTCAAATGAAAAGCTTCTGTTTTTCAGCTTTTTTGGCCTTTAACTTGAAAAATAGAAAATTTTTATTGAAATGATTTTTTCGCTCCGAAAAGAAAATTAAAAATTGATAGTTTCGAGTTCAGTTTGGTCGATATCTCATTTTTCCATAATCATTTTATTGAGAAAATTCCCCTTTTGAACTCACCTCTCAATGAGAGCCTAGAAAAAGACAAGAGTGAAATAACGAAAGATGGATCCAAAAAATGATTTGAGAGAGTCAAGTTGAGAGAGTCAGGGATAAATCTGTATAAATTAACTGATAAAATTACAAATAATCCAGATTAAAAGTTTATTTTTCTTGGGAGTTTAGTTTTTTTGTAGAGATCAGGGAAAAAACCAAGTTTTCAATAAATTTAATTGGGAATTTCCAGAAGCAAAAGAAACTCATAATTTATCTAAAAATAAACATAAACCCAATAATTAATAGAGCACCGAAGCCTCTTATAAAAAATTTCTCATCGGTAAATAACGCAAGCCCATGCATGCTCAATATTAAAATTTTTAATTAAATTTAACTCAGTTGCACAGCTCTTTTTTATGATTTGGCTGAGTAAAAAGAAACTTCCGCAGTTTGAAAAATTTCGCTGAAGAAACATTAAAAATAAGGGATCTGTTCTGTTCTCTCGGTTTATTTTTAGCAGAGTCTGAGATTTCAAAAACGAGTCTTCATCTCTCACGGATCAGATTTTTTTTCCAGAGGCAGTGAGCAGAGACGAAGAATTTCTTTGGAAAGTACAAACAGTCGAAGTCAACAATTGAACAAGTGTAAATAAGTTCAGACCCAAGGTAACTGGAGCTTAGTTTGCAATTTTATTTTTCTCAACTTTTCACTTTAAAACTAAATTTAGCTGGATTTTTTCGAAAAGTCTTTTATTTCTCGAGAGCGATTTTTTTCAGATAAAACTGAACCCAAGTTAATCTCGAAGCTCCGAAATTGAAATCCTTCTTTGAGTTGATTTAAATCGAGAATTTCCAAATCTTTGAAGAAGGCCAATAGAAGATCGAAAATAGACTCACAACAAAAGAAATGAGGTGAATTAGTTTCAAGTGAAAGAAAGAATCCACCATTTTATTAAAGTGAGGCTCTTGGTTTTTAATTCAAAAACTATTTCGACCTTTGAGTTTTAAAATCCTTGGAAGATTTAGAGTTCGATGTTTTAGCTAGGAGGGGATTTTACTCGAATTCTCCTCATTCGAACCGCCTTTGTGAAATACCTTTCTCTTTAAATTTAGTTTCATCTTTGAGAAGCAGTTGAAAATTATTGTGCGAAAATTCCCTTTGGATTTTAATCACAGTTAAAAATTCAAACTTTTGCAAAAAGGAGGAGTTTGACTGAGAGTCATTGAAACCAAAGCTGATCCACCTCAAGATGAGCTAATCAACAGTCATTTACAGTTTTCGATGTCCAAATTTTCAAGAATTGGGCAGATTTTTTTAGGTGTTAGTGGATCCTATTTGCTCTAAAAGTTAAGAATTTATTTTTTTAATTTCTCAGAGCTACACCTTTAGAATGGGCCCAAAGCAAACCACTCAAAGGCAAATCTCACATTTTGGAAGATCTAGCCTCGAAATAGGCTTTGAGAAATAGATATCCAAAACAGAAGGGGAACTTTAGAAGAGGGGTTGAAACCACTTATGCTAGTTCCCCAAATAACCAAGGAAGTAGGCTAAAACATCCAAAACAACAACAACTTCGAGAATTTGCATCCTCTCTTGGCTTATTATGAGGAAACCAAAAGAAAATAGAAGTTGTTTCATAAACAACGGAAGAAAAGTGAAAAGATTACTGTTCTTTCAAGACCATTCTTGTCCTTTTATGATAAAATCATTAGCTCGACGTCGAAAAAGATGGATCAGAACCTTGATGAGGTTCTGAAGTTCATAGGAAATAGAAATAGTATTCAGGAGGCAATGAAGGTGCCTAGATGAAATTTTTGAGCTTAATGAAAATTTGACTTGTAAAACAGTTTGACATATAAAATCAAGACAGAAGCAGAATGAAGATGGAGAATAAAAAAAGGATGTTTTTTCGAGAAAATCTATTTTTATGAGAGTTTTCCATATGAGGACTTTATGAATATAAAGAATTTTGGCAGTTAAATATTGCGATTATCTCTTCATACTTGTGTCTTGAATTTCGTAAAATATGTTTCGTCAGAGCATAATTTTTGTTCCATTCTTAAAGAAAACTTTTCAGTTTTTCGTTTCTAGCAAAATCATCTGAGAGAGTTGAAATCAAAAACTGGCAGAATTTTCAATCAAGATGCTAAAAATAATTGCCTTGTGAAACTTTGTTTAAGAACTTCTAATTTAAGTAGTTTTCCAAAGTAGAAAATTGATGGACTCTTCCCTTTGAAGTCTTTGACTTTTGTTTGAGGAGATAAAAATGTACAATAAAAAAAAATGAGAGAGTTATCCTTCATAAGAATTTTTCAGATTCGTCTTCAACGCTGTTTATGCTGATCGAAAAAATTGTGATAGCGAACTCTTTTTCTCTGTTGTTTCTTTGAGATGATCTGATTATCTGAAAAGATTTGCTTACGAAAAATTGATGCAAATGGGATGGGTAAGACTGGATTTTATTGAAGGAAATGAGAGAATAAAGGCATTTATCATTTCTCTTCTGAAGAAGAAAAGAATATTTTCCGAGACTGAGCTGTGCAAATCAAACCTAAACATGGTTTTAATACTCTAGGACTTAATTTCAGCTCAGTCTAACCGTTGATGAACAATTTTACTGATTCAAACTTTTATTAGCAAAGAAAAAACTTCCCAGAACCGAAAAAGATCCGTGGCCTTGAGAAAACCATTGTTAGATTCAGACTCAATTTTCAGAGAAGAAGGGCTAGAAAGAACTGAGCCACTTTATCTTTGGGCTTCTCTAACAACTCAACTCATTCTAGAACCTTGCTTGTATTCTGGAAAATCAATCTCGAAGAATAGTTTTTCAACCACAATTAGAAAATGAGCCTAAAATCAGAAATTCTTTTTTGGCCGAACCCTCTTGGTTCTTCAAACAATTTTGTCTTTGTGGTCTTGGAAGTGATCTTTTTTGTCCTTGCGGATGTGAGTTTAACCACAAGATAGAAAAATACATAAAGAAGAGGCCCTGTAAATTTCACAAATCAAACCTGGAGTTTTTTTATTACATTGAAAACTTCTGCTCTTAGTAACTGATTTTCCCACGCTTTTTAATGCCTTTTTCAAAACCAACTCTTTTCTCAGTTTTCAGAAACAAAACTCCACCTCTTATTTTTTCTTTTAAACGAGATTGACCAGAGAGAATCTGTACACATCAACGCTTGAATTCTATAAGAGAAGAAGTTTTCACAAATTTCAGCTTTTTCGAACTTTCTAAGTCTATATAGAACTGAGATTTTATCTCGATTTGCGTACTAATCATTATGGAGCAGAGAGCTTGAGGGGATTTAAGGTCAGGAACGAAATTATGAATTCGAGATGGACCATTGGGGAATGGAAGAGAGCAAGCACGCTTTTTAAGATCAGAAGGCTCGTCTCTTCAAAGAAGGAGTGAGAGGCAAGGGCAGTGAAATTAATAATTTTAAAGTATACGCCCCAAAATAAAGCTTAAAAAAAGTTGCTAATTTCACTTTCTTTAAAAATAGAAGGTCAAAGATGAAATACACCAACACAATTTCGACTGAGTGTATGAAATTAAAGTCGGAAGTTAATTTCAGAAAAAGAAAGAAAATTAAAATTGATTTTGCAAAACAATTCGCTTATAGTTAATTTTAGTTTATTTTGTTCAACTTAACGTTTTTCTTTTCTCCTCCTTTTCGATAAAACCTCGTAGCTCTGAAGGCTTGATGAGGTATTCCTCTTTTCTTACCTGATAAACTGATAAATTGGTGGATTTTCCATGTTTAAATCAAAATTTAAATGGAATCACAAATTTTGTAGAAAAACAAAGAAGGACTATTCAAGCGAGAAAAGAACAAGTTTTCATCGATTTTCTCTTTTCCTGATCGAACTGATTGGTCTTTTCAAGAGTTTATACAATTTATTACCTTATATTCAGAACAAAGGAACAATTTTATCTCTTATCTCTGATTACTAAAACCGAAAAGTGACAGAAATAGGCCTGATAAAGTTGGATTTAGCTCAATTTCATAACACTTATTTGATTTTTCTTAGCTTTGTTTTCAAAATGGTTGTTAATATTATCCATGTTCTTTTCCTGCTATCATAGGCTTTGAGAACAGGCTCGAATTTCACGAGAAGTTTTTTCAAAAGCCGAAGAGAGAATAAGGTTTAAACATAGTTGATTGTATCAAATTTGATGGAGTGAAGAGCAAGGAAACAACATTTTTGAAACACATTCTGAAGAAGTATTTATCTAATTTTAATGACATCATAAATTTAGTATTTGATCAAAAGCTGCAAACAACATATTGCTTGTCGAAAACTGCAAAAAATCAGAGATTTCTGCGGTGAATTTGAGTGCAATTTCATTTCAAAATTTTGTTTCATCTTACGGAAATTTTTCAGTTTCGCAAGAACCACTTATTGATGAACTTCTCTTCGAAAATTTGATTTGGAGTTTTTGGTGTTCGAAATGGGGACGTTTTAATTTTGAGAGGTTGGCTTGTTTGCACGAAGAAACCAACTTAAGATTTGCCTGGGACAAGTTTAGTGAGTTTTTTAAAGATTGAAAGCAATTTTGAATAGTCAAGTCAGGAAAGTACTTTCAGGTATCTAAAAAGGTGTCCATCATTGATTTTCCTTTGAAAATGAAAAATGAGCTTGGAAAAAGCTTCCTGAGGAAAATAAGAACAAAACTCATCGAAAAATGAGCGATAACAAGTTTTTGTAACTTCGGGCCTTGACGCTTTTCTTCTCATCAAGGTCTTCTAGAAAAGTTCTCGTCAATCTGACTCATCTTCTCTTCACAAGAACATTCGAAAATTCGAAGTTGAGTTCTTGATATTTTTTAATGAAAAGATCAAGAAAGCTGTATAATCAAAATTCTGGGCTGGACTTGAAGTTTTCTTTAGTCTTGAAAGTGTAAAGCGTGAGGAAACATGAGGTTCAGAGCTCATATTGCCATGATGAACGTCAAACTTTTCAAATAGCAAGTTAGAAGTTTCTAATTCACAAACTGGGCTCAAATGATCTCTCAAAGTGAGTTTTGCAAAAAAAGCTTCAGATAAAGGTCTGAGAATCGCTTGCTCGAATGCCAAGAAGATGAGCCATGGGCATCGATTCTGAAAAACTAAAGATTTTTGAAAATTTTGAAAACTCGAGGAAATATTTTGACTTATTTTTAAGAAAGAATCTCCAGAAGAGATGGAAGGAAAGTTTCGTAGAAGAAGGTAAATGAAAAGACAACAAAACCCTAAATAAGGAGGGAAATTAATTGCACAAGCTGTTCCTGAGTTAAACTTTAACTGACAAACTAAAAAATTGATAAAATCCTTGCAGATGAATGGGTGAAAGGGTGATGATTAAAAGAAATAATTTTAACAAGAAAAAAAGAAGGTTCCATTCATTACGAAATCATCTGGTATTTGGATTTTTAACTTTTAAATTGACTCTAAAATTAGACTTGATAACTGCAAGTCAATAAGGTGGTCTGCGGTGTTTTTTCGCGTTCATATAGTTCAGATACCGAATTTTTTTTGTAGAGACAATTCTGACTCCTTTCTGGTCTCAGTGAAAAATCCATAGAAGAAAGAAAACTTTTAAGTTTGTAAAACGAGTTTTACTCGAGACAAAAACTAAAATTTTCTCTTTGAAAATGGCAACCCCATTCAATTTGAAGCTCTGAGATGATTGTAAGTTTCTAGCAGAGACGAAAATTTCCTCAAATTTTGGTCAAGATTATTTGAGGAACCGAAGCAAAATTAAGGTGGAGGTCAATAACTGCGTTTTTAGATAATCTGTTTGAAGATTTACATTGACAATAATTTTTTATGAAACACTGAGACCAGAATTAGAGGAGGATTAAAAATTAAAAGATGAATAAAGCGCCAAGCTTTCAAGCAATAAAAGAACTTTTTCTGTAGAGTTAAACATCCTTTAATACAACAAAACGATGATCAAGTTTGCAAAAGAGAATAAGTCATTTTGAAGTTTAATCAAGGCAATCTCACTTCTTCTGTCTTCTTTCAGACCACTCCATTTTGAAGTTTCCTAATGGAAAATCAAGAATTTTCTTGATGGATCTGAGGTTACTTTCCACCAGCTTTTACGCTTAACTTATGTTACAAAAGATTGTCGAATAATCATTTCAGCTAATAAAAAGTTTAATTGTGAGAGAAAGCGCTGTAGCTGAGGGGCCTCCTGTGGGTTTATGCTTAGACATAATGATCCAAAGCCTGTGGTTGGAGAAACTTAAGCTCAAGGCCATATGATGTTGATCATCATAGTTCTGGATTTTCAAAAATTCAAAAGAGATTTTTGACGAAATAACTCTTTCAAGCTTCAAACTCTAGAAGTCGTCCTTTTCTCCTCATTCTTGATCTCGTGTGATGTTCGCTTGGATGCCCGAGAAGAACTCTGTGCCGAAGGATGGAGAGAGGCTGAGATTCTCAAACTTCGCATCGATCCTGCTGAGATGGTCAGGCTTTTCGCTGGAGGCCAAAATTGCCGCATGAAAAGCGAAGGGGGGAAAGGAGTTGACAAGTTTTGAACCCCTGGTCCTCCACAGAAGATATCTAGAACAATAATGGGCTTTTTATCGTTCGTCTCAAGAGAAGGTCTTTGATTAAATCGGAAGATTGAGTCTTTTTCTCAAGCTTGACGACCCGTGGAAAAGTCACAAAAATTGAAAGCAAAGCAAAAGTCATAAGGCGACTGATTTTCAAACTAAACTCAATTCAACTGACTGAAGAGAATAAAATGACGATCTGGGTTTGACCCCTCCAAAAAAATCTTTCGAAGGTTCAATAGGGTCTTGAAAGGAATATATAATCAAACAAGAAACTATATCGGGTTTTTTATGAAGGTTTTTGTTCATATGGAAGGTACAAAATTGAGTGGCTTTTTAAACAGATAACCACATGATTTAACAATGATCCAATAGTGAGCTCTCATCCAATTTGAAGAACTTTTTCCTTCACAAGACCCTGTATTTTCAGTTGGTACCATTTTAAATATTAAAGAGTTAAAGGATCTTTCATAGTTTCCCATCAAATTCCCCCGCGGAGGCTATCTTGTTTTTGACCTGTTTTTGAGAAAATCGATATTAATCTTATAATGGTGACGCATTATTTTTATATATAATTTTAGTCTAAATATTTGGTCTTGAGATTTGCATATTTCGCTTTTAATCCATAGGTTCATCTGAAAAGGCATTTAGATGCAAAATCTATGTTTCGTGCGAAGAAAACCGAACCTTCTAATCTTCTCTAGAGGTCGTGAAATCTCTAGAGAGAAAGTCAATGTATAAAATCAACATTTCTCGATTCAAAGATCGTCTGAGTGTTTTTCTTCTTATCATATTTTGGACTTTCCTTCATCATACTGACGAGAGCCTCATCTCTCAAAAAAATCCCTCAGATTGAGGAGCTGATGTCATCTTCCTTTCTTGAGTTCAAAACTTGAAGAGGAGGATCTCAAAGTTGAAATACCGGGGAAAAGTCGAAATTATTATTATCCAAGTTTTCGTTCATTCGATTAAAATGAGAGACTTCAGCACAACGCAGTTGAAACAAAAAAAGAAGATGCCTCCATGAGGGACAGGCTGTCTGTACTGTGGTTTTTCTGTTTATTTCATGATGGAAAATCGATAAGGGTTTGTCATTATTTCCTGGGTGACTCTTCTTTTGAAACGAGTGTTTAAGAAGTTTTTCGCCAATTTTAATGAGAGAGATAAAAACTATAAAATTTAAGTTTGAGAGAGAAACTGAACATTCTGTCGAAGTTTTAATAAGGGACTTGTGGTTACTAGAAACAAATTAAAACCAAAGTTTAAATTGCTAAATTTAGATTCAAATTTAAAGTGTGATTTTTTAAAGAAATTCTTTTCTTTTTATAAATTTCCAGCTGATATTTTTAATTTTTCAAATCACCGTTACTGGCATTTTTATCAAAGAGCGCCTTAAATACATCTGATCAAATCGTAAAATAATAAAGCAACAATTAATTTTTTGTTAAAAAACTTCGAATGAGATACCTTAAGCAAAAAATTGCCAAAGCTAATGAACCCCAGAAAATTCTTCAATCCCCTGAATTCTCTCAAAAGCAGTTTCCAGCTTCAGAAACCACTTCTTTTCAATCTCACTCCGACATCCAGGTGAAAATAGAGATCCCTTGTGAGGCATTTAGCGAAGAAAACAACGAGAAAAGAAAACCAAAAAGATCACTCGGAAATAACGTAATGAAAAACTACGCTGCTGCAATGATCACTTTCGCTCTTTCAAGACTCTCTGACTATTATCTTACAAGGCTTCCACTGGTCAGAAAATTGTCCCTCGCCAAGTTTAGACAAATACTGCACACAAAAAGGCAAAAAATTCACTGCATTAAAAGTTTCAGAGAGCTTTTGTTTATTGAGGATCAAGATTCTGAAGAGACAATGGTATGCAAAACTCTCTTTCAGGAAGCTTGCAAGATATTTTTGAAATATTTCAGCGTAAATTGGATCTATAACAGCAGGCTGAGCGACAAATTCAAATATTTGAAATATAGAGGGAAATTGTTGAGAAGAGTTCAAAACCCTGAAACCTTTACTTATCTCGAAACTTTTTCAGAGAAAAAGCCTCGCCAAAAGAAATCAAAGAAGAATTTGAAAAACATCAAACTCGAAGTCAAGTCTGAGTTCTAAAAGCTCCCTTCGAACAAACTTTTATGTCTATTCTTTATTTTGATTGTATTTTTACCAATTCACTATTTTTCATGATTTCATCAGAAGAGTTCGAGAAAGTTATTCATTGTGTCCTTCTATAAAATTCCCAAGGAAGTACTCCATATTTAGCTGAAAACTTATGATTTCATTGCGTTTTAAAGAGTTTTAGAAACAAATCTGTCTTAAAAAGAGTCAGCAAAATCTTTTCATATTTTCCTTAGTAAACTTTTTTTAAATGAGAAAGGCGATCTTGAAAAACCTTTTTTTTGGGGTTTGAGAAGCTAAAAAAAATTTCTCTTCTCAAAAAGACCTCATTATTTTTCAAATTCCGTTGGAGAAGGAAGAAGGGAAAAAGAAATTCAACCAGTTATCAATTTTATAGAATAAAAATTTTATTTTTATTGAAAAAAAAAACTTTCATAAGTTCAGTTTTCGAGTTTTCTTTTTGAAAAAATTCAACTCTTTGTCTTTCTCTGCTTTTATCGAAATTCTGAATTCTGAGGAAAATTATTTTGGTGCTCACTCTTTTTCTGATGAAGGAAATTTCTGAACTCTAAATTCAAACAAACAAGTTGACACAGAAATTTTTTTATGAAGGAAAAGAAACAGGATGGGGGTCAGACTCTTCTTTTTCTTTTCTGGATTTATAAAGTTTTCGTTCTGATGAGACTTTTTTTTCAGTGGCACTTATTTGATTTGGAAACTTGAAGCCTGGGTCAATGAATCATATGTTTCTTCTGCCTTTGACTTTGAAAAGAGACGAAAAAAATTTTGAAAGGAGAAATTTTTTTCTGGTCACTTGGATGAAATGAGGAGTCTAAAAGGGAGAAATTCAAAAAATTCCAAGGCCCTGAGGCGAAAAGGAGATGAACCAGAGTTCATAAACATCGTCACCAGAAAAGACCCTTTCTGTCCTGCTGGACAGTAAAAAAATTCTCACCATTTCCAAAGCCAAACCCATACCCACCTCCAAAGATTTTTTTGCAGAAAGAAGAAAAGAAAAAGAAATCGATCTGTCTTTCGTTTCAATCTTGTCAAGGAGATTGTCTTTTACAAGAAAAACCAATTAAAAAAAAAATTCAGATTTTTTCAATTTTTATAGAAATATAAATTGGTTTACTTCTGGGCGGGGGATGGTTTCAAACTGTCACTTTTCCTGGTGCCGTCCACGGGCGGG
>Ga0182738_1001420_pt1 | contig 30078 bp, 24 predicted proteins | sample eDN5th30CBELigMG_FD_128876 | JGI IMG/M metagenome (GOLD analysis project Ga0182738, IMG submission 128876) | Enriched Miracle-Growth compost microbial communities from Emeryville, California, USA - eDNA 5th pass 30_C BE-Lig MG (version 2)... ...
GTCCGGCGAACGGCTCTATGCGCTTGCCGATTTTGCGCGCCTGATCGGCCTCCGCGCCGCCGACGTGGTGCAGATGGACGTCGCCCATTGCGGCGGCATCACGGTGTCGAAGAAGGTCGCGGCGATGGCGGCGGCGCAGGACATCGCCGTCTCGCCGCACTGCTCGATCGGGCCGGTCGCCTACGCCGCGGCCCTGCACGTCGCCTGGTCGACGCCGAACATGCTGATGCTCGAATCCTTCGCCGAGTTCGACGTCGACTGGCGGAGCGGCCTGGTCGGCGGCTGGAATCCGATCCGCCGCGGCGAGCTGTCGCTGCCCGAGGCGCCGGGCCTCGGCATCGAGCTCGACGAGGCGGTGATCGCCGAGCATCCCTATCGCCCGCTCGCCTTCCCCTCGCTGTGGGATTCGACCTGGGTCGACGAATTCACCGGCACCGCCAGGCTCGCCCGCATCCGCTGAAGAAGAGACGATGATCGACACGACCGAAGAAAGAACCGCGCTGGTCACCGGCGCCGGCGGCGGCATGGGCCGCGAGATCGCCCGCCAGCTCCGCGACCGCGGCATACGCGTCGCCATCGCCGACCTCGACGCTGCGGGCCTCGTCGAGACCGCCGGAGGAGGGGAAGGCGTCCTCCACCTCGCCGGCGACCTCACCCGCGACGGGGCGGCCGACGATGCGGTCGCCGCGGTGCTCGCGCGCTGGGGCCGGATCGACGTGCTGGTCAACAACGCCGGCTATGGGGCGATCGAGCCGTTCCTCGCGATGACCCGGAAAGCGTGGGACCGGACGCTCGGCATCAACGTCACGGCGCTGGCGATGCTCACGGCCGCCGCGGGCCGCGCGATGAAGGACGCCGGCCGCGGCCGCATCGTCAACATCACCTCGCCGGCCTCGCGGATGGCGCTCCCCAACTACGTCGCCTACGCCGCGAGCAAGGCGGCGGTCGACGCGATCACCCGCGCCGCGGCGGTGGCGCTCGCCCCGCACGGCGTCCTCGTCAACGCGCTCGCGCCGGGGATGATGGACACCGAGATGCAGCGCTCGACCGAGGCGACCATCGCCGAGATCGAAGGCCGGACCGACGTCGCGGCGTTCCTCGCCGAGCGGACGCGGCGCATCCCCCTCGGCCGCCGGGCCGAGGTCGCCGAGATCGCCGCCTCGGTGGTCTGGCTGGCGCTCGACGCACCCGACTACATGACGGCGGAGCGGCTCAACATGAGCGGCGGACTGGACAAGGACTGAGCCCCATGATTGAGCCCCCGACTGAGCGTACGGCCGGAAGAACCAACCATCCGCCCGCCACGGCGGACATCGCGGCGCTGACGGCGCGGGCGAAGCGCATGCGCCACCACATGCTGGTGATGGCCCGCGGCCCCGGCCAGGGCTATATCGGCCAGGGCCTCGGCATCGCGGACGTGCTCGCCGCGCTCTACTTCCATGAGCTGCGCTGGTCGCCCGAGAGGCTCGACGATCCCGAGCGCGACCGCTTCCTCCTCTCGACCGGCCATTATTCGATCGCGCTGTGGGCCGTGCTGGCCGAGGCCGGCGTGTTTCCGCTCGGCGAACTGGTCACCTACGGCGCCGACGACAGCCGGCTCCAGATGTCGACGCTCGACACCACGCCCGGCGTCGAGATCATCGGCGGCTCGCTCGGCCACGGCCTCGGCCAGGCGGTCGGCATGGCGCTCGGCCTCCGCTTGCGGGGATCGGCGGCGCGCATCTTCTGCGAGCTCTCCGACGGCGAGCTCCAGGAGGGCGCGACCTGGGAGGCGGCGATGAGCGGCGGCACGTTCCGCCTCGACAACCTCGTCGCGCTGATCGACTGCAACGGCATTCAGGCCGACGGCGCGATCGTCGTCGACATCGAGCCGGTCGCAGACAAATGGCGCGCCTTCGGCTGGAGCACGCAGGAGATCGACGGCAACGACATGGCCGCCGTGGTCGACGCGCTCGCCGCCGCCCGCGCGACGGAGGGGCGGCCCCACGCGATCGTCCTCCGCACCAAGCCGGGCCGGGGCGTGCCGACGCTCGAGGCGCGCGAGAAGGCGCACTTCGTCCGCGTCGAGCCGGGCGAGTGGGACGCACTGATCGAGGAACTGGAAGGACAGGGCCGATGAGCACCGCCCGCACCTACGGCAAGGCGATGGGCGTCGACGAGGGGGGCGACGTGCGCCCGACGATCGACGCGCCCTTCGGCACCGCGCTGGTCGAGGCCCAGCGCCGCCGCGGCGACATCGTCGGCCTCACCGCCGACCTCGGCAAGTACACCGACATCCTCCCCTTCCGCGACGCCTTCCCCGACCGCTTCTTCAACGTCGGCATGGCCGAGCAGAACCTCGTCGCCGTCGCGGCCGGCCTCGCGCGGACCGGCACCGTGCCCTTCGCCACCACCTACGGCGTCTTCGCCACCCGCCGCGCCTACGATTTCATCGCCATCGCGCTCGCCCACAGCCGGGTGAACGTGAAGATCATCGCGGGGCTGCCGGGCCTCACCACCGGCTACGGCGGCACGCACCAGGCGATCGAGGATACGGCGCTGATGCGGATGATCCCGAACCTCGTCGTCATCGATCCCTGCGACGCCACCGAGATCATGCAGGCGACGCACGCGATCGCCGACCATGACGGCCCGGTCTACATGCGGCTTCTCCGCGGCAAGGTGCGCCAGGTCCTCGACCCGGACACCTACCGGTTCGAGATCGGCCGGGCGGCGGTGCTTCGCGAGGGCGACGACGTCGGCATCGTGGCGACGGGCCTGATGACCGAGGCGGCGCTCGACGCGGCGGCGATGCTCGCGGCCGAGGGGATTGCCACCGGCGTCCTGCACGTCCCGACGCTGAAGCCGTTCGATGCCGGGACGCTCGCCGCGTTCTCCGCCGGCAAGGCAGCGATCGTGACCGCGGAGAACCACGTCACCCGCGGCGGGCTCGCGACGCAGGTGCGCGAGGCTCTGTTCGAGGCGGGCCGGGTCCTTCCGCTGGCGGCCGTCGGCATTCCCGACGCCTTCGTCGAGCTCGGCGCCGTGCCGACGCTGATGGCGCGGAACGGCATGACCGCGGAGGGCATCGCCGACGCGGCGCGGTCGCTCGGCTGAACCGCCGGCGCGGTCAGGCCGGGCCGGTGGCGATCGGCGTGTCGTCGCGGCCGCCCCATTCGGTCCACGAGCCGTCGTAGATCGCGGAAGGCATGCCGAGCGTGTCGAGGGCCAGCGTCAGGATCGCGGCGTTGACGCCAGAGCCGCAGCTCGTCACGACCGGCCGCGACAGGTCGATGCCGGCCGCCGCGATCGCGGCGCGGAGGGCGTCGGCGTCCTTCAACGTTCCGGCTTCGACCACCTCGCCCGAAGGCAGGCTGAGGCTGCCGGGGACCCGGCCGGGCTTCACCCATGATCGCGGCTCGGGCGCCTCGCCGAGGAACCGCGCGCGGGGGCGGGCGTCGACCAGTTGGAACCCATGGCTCTCGAGATTGGCGCGGACCGCCGCGAGGTCGCTGACCGCGCCCGGCTGCAGGGCCGCCTGGAACGTGCGCGGTGCGGGGCTCGCGGGCCGGTCGTCGACCGGCCGGCCCTCGGCCTGCCACTTCGGCAGCCCGCCTTCGAGGATCACGACGTCGCGCGCGCCCATGATGCGGAAGGTCCACCAGACGCGCGGCGCCGAGGCGAGGCCGACGCAGTCGTAGACGACGATCTTCCGCGTCTCGTCGATGCCGAGGGCGCCGACGGCAGCGGCGAACTGCTCGGGGCTCGGCAGCATGTGGGGGAGGGGGTCGGCGGTGTCGGCCACCGCGTCGATGTCGAAGAACACCGCGCCGGGAATATGCGCCGCGGCGTACTCGGCGCGTACGTCGCGGGTGCCGGGGAGGTGCCAGCTGCCGTCGACGACGACGACTTCCGGGTCGTCGAGATGGTCGGCCAGCCAGTCGGTGGCGACGAACCAGCGGGAGCGATCCTCGGCCATGGTCAGGCGCCCTCCGCGAAGCGGATCCGCACCCGGCGGTTCTGCTTGCCCTTCGATTCCATCCTGCCGATGACGAGACGGCCGATCTCGGCGGTGGAGCGGACATGGGTGCCGCCGCAGGGCTGGAGGTCGACCTCGCCGATCCGCACGAGGCGCACCCGTCCGGTTCCCATGGGCGGCTTCACCTTCATGGTCTTGACGAGGCCGGGATTGGCCATCAGCGCCTCGTCGGTGATCCATTCCGAGGTCACCGGATGGTCGCCGGCGACGAGGGCGTTGAGCTGCTCCTCGACCTCGTCCTTCGCCGGCACCTCGCCGCCGTCGAGATCGAAGTCGAGCCGGCCCTCCTCGGCGCCGATCGAGCCCCCCGTCACCGGGAAGGGCAGGACGACCGAGAGCAGGTGGAGGCCGGTGTGGATGCGCATGTGGCGATGCCGGCGCTCCCAGTCGAGGGCGACCGTCACCGTCTCGCCCGGCTCGGGCAGCGCCTCGTCCTCGCCGGGTACGTGGACGATCTCGCTCTTGTCGTCGCCGTAGACGGCGGTGGCGATGGCGATGCCGCTGCCGTCCCCGCGGACGAGCCGGCCGGCATCGCCCGGCTGGCCGCCGCCGGTCGCGTAGAACACGGTGCGGTCGAGGATGATGCCGCGACGGTCGTTCACGGCGAGCACTCTGGCGTCGGCAGAGGGCAGGTAGGCGTCGTCGCGGAAGAGGAGTTCGGTGGGCATGGCTGCGCTCGATGGGTCCGGGAGGGGCGATCGTAGCCCGGCCGGCGCGGCGACGCCAAGCGCCGATGCGCCGGCGCCGCTCATGCCGCGAAGCCGAGCCGGATCGTGACCTCGTCGTTGTCGATGGAGACGCTGGTGCGATCGGCGCCGGTCGCAAGGCTCGCCCCGGCCAGGCCGATGACGGTGGCGGCCTCGGGATGCTCGGTCGGATGGAGGAAGGCGAGGTGGTGGTGCATCGGCGGCGGCGCCACGCCGCGATAGACGATGTGGACCGTGAGCTCGAGCGTGTCGAAATCGGCCCGGAGGGCGAGCGGGGAGGCGAGGTATCCGCCCTGCTTGAGCCGGTCGACCAGCGCGGCGACGGCGTCCTCGGCCCGCGCGACCACGCTGCGGTCGATCTTCCAGGCCTTGCCCTCGCGCTCGATGAAGGCGCCGAGCTCGGCATGGGCCGCGTCGGTGGCGTCCCAGGCGGCGGCGTCGCGGCGGCGGATGCCGATCCGGAAGACGAGCGTGAGCGCGATGGCGATGACCAGAGAGACGGTCAGCATGTCGCTCGTCACCATGTGCATCCAGTCCGGCAGGCGCTTGAAGTAGCCGGGGTTCACCTGGCTGAAGATGCCGACGAAGAGCGCGATCGACACCGCGAAGCCGCCGCGTGGATCGAGCCCGTGCGTCAGCATCACCTGGATGCCGCTGACGATGAGGAAGGCGGCCGTGAAGACGAGGATGGCGCCGGCGATGCCCATCGGCAGGCCGACGATCGTCGCCCCGACCTTGGGGATGAAGGCGAACAGGATGAGGAGCGCCGCGGTCGCGTAGGCGATGCTGCGGCTGGTCGCCGCGGTGGCGCTCGAGAGGCCGACGAAGGAGGCGGCCGAGCTCATGCCGGGGGCGCTGAGCAGGCCGCCGGCGAGGCAGCCGAGCCCGTCGCCGACCACGCCGCGGGCGACGTTGTCCATGTCCGGCCGCTTCCAGTCGGCATCGTTGATGCGTTGCGCGGTGGTGACGACGCCGACCGTGCGGAGCGTCGCCGCGATGGCCGAGGCGACGAATGCCGGCGCCAGCCCGGGCTCGAAGGCATAGGCGATGAAGGACGGGTCGGGCAGGTCGATCCAGTCCGCGCCGGCGACGGTGGCGAACGTGGACGCGCCGATCACGCCGGTGGCGAGGGCGACGACGACGCCGAGCGCGAGGCCGAGAAGGGTCGAGACGAGGCGGACCACCCCGCGGCCCCAGATCGAGAAGCCGATGCAGGCGGCGAGCGTCACCAGCCCCACCGCGACGTCGGAGAGGAAGTCGGGACCGGTCTCGCCGGCCGCGTCGAGCGCCTCCGAGACGCCCACGAGGCCGAGCTGGATGCCGACCACCAGGACGGCGAAGCCGGCGATCAGCGGTTGGAAGACGACGCGGAGCCGGTCGAGGAACCGGGAGAGGCCGATCTCGACCAGCGCGGCGAACACCGTCATCCCGGCGACGGCGGGGAGGCCCCCGGCCTTGGCGGCGAGGATCGCCGGGGCGAAATAGATCGCCGAGTAGACCGGCGGCGCGAGGAAGCCGGAACCGAAGACGCGCCCGTTCCATGCCTGCACCGCCGCGCCGATCCCCGCGGCGATGAAGGCGAGGCTGACGAGGTCGGTGGTGAGGTCGGCGCTCGCGCCGGCCGCCCGCGCGACGAGCACCACGACGACCATGTAGACGCCGATGAGGATCGCGTACTGGAGCGCGAGCGCGAGGAGGCGGGGCAGCGGCGGCACGTCGTCGACGCCGTAGGTGAGGTCGGAAGGTTTGGTCGCCATCTTGCCGGGGATTCATCTCGTCGCGGGAGGGGCAGCGAAATCATGCGCGCCCCGGCGGAGAATTGCGAGCGCGGCGGGGGCGTCCCAAGAATCGGCTTCGCCTTCCCCGCGAAGTCACCTATGCATGGGTCGCGAAAGGTGCACAACTGTCCTGGAACAACACAGGCGAACGGGAGGAGTGTCGACTATGGCTGGCAAGAAGATCCTGATGCTCGTCGGGGACTTCACCGAGGAGTACGAGATTTTCGTCTTCGATCAGGGCATGGAGGCGATCGGCCACGAGGTCGATATCGTCTGTCCCGGCAAGAAGGCGGGGGAGCTCCTGCCCACCTCGCTGCATGATTTCGAGGGGCACCAGACCTACACCGAGAAGCTCGGCCACAACCACCATGTGACCAGGACCTTCTCCAAGGTCGACCCGGCGGACTACGACGCGGTCTACATCGCCGGCGGGCGCGGCCCGGAATACATCCGCATCGACAAGGGGGTGCAGAAGATCGTCCGGCACTTCCACGAGCACGACAAGCCGATCTTCACGATCTGCCATGGCGTCCAGGTCCTGGTGGCCGTGCCCGAGACGATCCGCGGCAAGGAAGTGGCCGCGCTCCAGTACTGCGAGCCGGAGGTGACCGCCGTCGGCGGCATCTATGTCGACGTGCCGCCGACCGGCGCCCATGTCGACGGCAAGCTGGTCTCGGCCAAGGGCTGGACCGGGCTCGCGGCCTTCATGCGGGAGTGCAACAAGGTGCTGGGCACCGAGATCCGCCACGGCGAGATCAAGGGCGCCAAGCCGGCCAAGGCGAGCCGGAAGGCACGGAACGGCAACGGCGCCCGCGTCCCCGCCTGAGGCGGGCGCGGACGGGCCGCCGCGTCAGTCCTTGATGACGGTGGCGATGTCGGGCGCGTCGACCGCCTTCATCCCGACGACATGGTAGCCGGCGTCGGTGTGGAGCACCTCGCCGGTCACCGAGCGGCCGAGGTCGGAGAGCAGGAACACGCCGGCGTCGCCGACCTCGTCGAGGTCGACCGAGCGCTTGAGCGGCGCGTTCAGCTCGTTCCACTTGAGGATATAGCGGAAGTCGCCGATGCCGGACGCGGCGAGCGTCTTGATCGGGCCGGAGGAGATGGCGTTGACGCGGATGCCCTTGCCGCCGAGGTCGACCGCGAGGTAGCGCACGCTCGCCTCGAGCGCCGCCTTGGCGACGCCCATGACGTTGTAGTGCGGCATCACCTTCTCGGCGCCGTAGTAGGTGAGGGTGAGGATCGAGCCGCCGTCGGTCATCAGCGTCTCGGCCCGCTGGGCGACGGCCGTCAGCGAGTAGCACGAGATCAGCATCGTCTTGGAGAAGTTGTCGGCCGTGGTGTCGACGTAGCGGCCGGTGAGCTGATCCTTGTCGGAGAAGGCGATGGCGTGGACCAGGAAGTCGAGCCGATCCCATTCCTTCGCCACCTCGGCGAAGACCGCGTCGATCGTCGCCGGATCGGTGACGTCGCAATGGCCGACGACGCGGGCGCCGATCTCGGCGGCGAGCGGCTCGACGCGCTTCTTGAGGGCGTCGCCCTGGTAGGTGAGGGCGATCTCCGCACCGGCCCGGTGGCAGGCGCTGGCGATTCCCCAGCCGATCGATCGATTGTTGGCGACACCCATGACCAGGCCGCGTTTGCCCTTCATGAGTGCGTCGGTGATCGGCATTTTGACTGATCCTGTCCTTTTCCAGCGAGCGGGCCTCTATCGCACGCGGCAACGCCGGCTTCAAGGACGGGGGAACGGAAGGACCGCGCGGAAAATTGTCGTCCCGCCATCGAAGTGCCGGCGCGGTCGCCCTAGATTCCCCTGCGCGCCGCGAAGGCGCGACCCACAAGCCCGGAGACACGACGATGTTGCGGATTGCAGCCATGGTTGCCGCCACGGTCCTGCTCGCCTCGGCGGCGACGGCCGCGGAGCCGGCAAAGACGGCGGAAACCTCGCTCGGGACGGTATTCGTCGACCCGAACGGCATGACCCTCTACACCTTCGACAAGGACACCAGGGGCGCGGCCGCCTCGGCCTGCGTCGACCAGTGCATCGTCAACTGGCCGCCGTTGCTGGCTCCGGCCGACGCGGCGGCGGAAGGCCCCTGGACGCTCGTCGACGTGAAGACCGCCGACGGCGCGATGGCCAGGATGTGGGCCTACGATGGCGCGCCGCTCTACCTGTTCATCAACGACGCCAAGGCGGGCGACGTGGCCGGCGAGGGCGTCGGCGGCGTCTGGCACGTGGCCAAGCCGTCGGGCTGAGCGCTTCTTCGGCACCGGATCCGAGCTGCGGCACCGCGTCCGGCCGCCGCGGCCCGGCCGGAATGGGCATGCGGCGGATTCTCGTCTAGAACTGCAATCCATGGATACGCCGTCGCCGGCCCTCCCGGCCGATCTCATCGCCCGTTTCGCCGCGATCGTCGGGGACGCCTACGCGCTTCGCGATCCGGTGGACATCGCCCCCTTTCTCGTCGAGCCGCGGAACAAGTTCCGGGGCACGACGCCGCTCGTGCTCCGCCCCGGCAGCGTCGCCGAGGTGAGCGCCATCCTCCGCCTCGCCGGGGAGACCGGCACGCCGGTGGTGCCGCAGGGCGGCAATACCGGCGTGGTCGGCGGGCAGGTGCCGGACGCCTCGGGCCGCGACGTGGTGGTGTCGCTGTCGCGCCTCAACCGGGTCCGCGAGGTCGACCCCGCCGGCGACACCATGACGGTCGAGGCCGGCGTCATCCTCGCCGAGGCGCAGCGGGCGGCCGCGGCGGCGGACCGGCTGTTCCCGCTCTCGCTCGCCTCCGAGGGCTCCTGCGAGATCGGCGGCAACCTCTCGACCAATGCCGGCGGAACGGCGGTGCTCGCCTACGGCAATGCCCGCGGCCTCGTGCTCGGCCTCGAGGTCGTGCTGGCCTCCGGCGAGGTCTGGGACGGGCTCCGCAAGCTCCGCAAGGACAATACCGGCTACGATCTCCGCGACCTGTTCGTCGGGGCCGAGGGCACGCTCGGCATCATCACCGCGGCGGTGCTCCGGCTCTTCCCGCGGCCGCGGGGGACGAGCGTCGCCTTCATCGGCCTCGCCGACCCGGCCGCGGCGCTCCGGCTCCTCGCCGTGGCGCGCGGGCAGGCGGCGTCGGGCCTGACCTCGTTCGAGCTCATGCCCCGTTTCGCGGTCGACGTGGTGCTGCGACACGTGCCCGGCACGCGCGACCCGCTCGCCGGGCGGCACGACTGGTACGTCCTCCTCGAGGTGTCGTCGTCACGCTCCGAGGCCGAGGCGGAATCGATCGTCGAGGCGATCTTCGGCGAGGGCGTGGCGAGCGGTGCCGTCGAGGACGGCGTGCAGGCCCGCTCGCTCGAGCAGGCCAACGCCCTCTGGCGCATCCGGCACGCGCTTTCCGAGGTCCAGAAGCACGAGGGCGGCTCGATCAAGCACGACATCGCGGTGCCGGTGGCGGCGGTCCCGGCCTTCATCGAGGCGGCGAACGCCGCCGTCACGCGACTGATCCCCGGCGCGCGGCCGTTTCCCTTCGGCCATCTCGGCGACGGCAACATCCACTACAACGTCAGCCAGCCGGAGGGCGCCGACAAGGCAGCGTACCTTGCCCGCTGGGACGAGGTGAACGCGCTGGTGCACGCCATCGTCGCCGAGTTCGGCGGCACGATCTCCGCAGAGCACGGCATCGGCCAGCTCAAGCGCGAGATGCTGAAGGCGGTGAAGTCGCCGGTCGAGATCGAAATGATGCGCAGGATCAAGGCGGCCTTCGATCCCGCGGGCATCCTCAATCCCGGAAAGGTTCTGTGAACCCTGTTCGGTGAGGGGCTGCTAACCCTGCTGCAAGCTACTCAAATTTAACCGAGTCTTTTAAGGCCCCTGAGGGCGGCGCGAGTCCATTCTTGGCCCCGACAGAACGAGATCCCGAAGCGGATCCGGGGAGCCGAGAAAGTGCGTCAGGCAGTTCAAACGGATGGAGTCCAGGGCGGGTCGGGCCGGTTCTTCCGGCTCGATCCGGCCGCCCTTCCGGTCCGCCACGGCGACCGGAGCGATGCCTTCATTCTCGACCGCGACCGGGCGGTCGTGCGCCGGACCCTCCGCGGGCTGGTGGCGACCCTCGACGTGCCGGTGAAGGCCTATCGCGGCGTCGCGGCCCGCATGTTCACCGAGGGCGAGGAGGGCAATCTCCGCGTCGTGGTCGAGCTGCTCCACCGCGACCCTGCCCTCAACCTGCAGCTTCTCGTCGCCGACGAGCCGGCCGAGGCCGCCGCCGACTGGATCGCCTGGGGCCGCATCCTCAAGCTGCCGCTGCTCTTCGTCGAGCAGGACGGCACCGTCACCTATCCCGCCGGCAATCCGGGGGGCCTCTTCGGCTGCACCACGGCCACCCGCCGCGGCGGCACGCCGTTCCGCGGGCGCCGGTCGCGCTTCGCCCGCCGCCGCAAGGCGGGAACGTACAAGACGCTGGAGCGGATCGCGGTCGACGAGATCATCGCGCCCGAATAGGGCCGTCCGAGGGACCGCCGCGCGCTTTCGGGTGGCGCCGGATGCCGCGCGCGGCGATGATCGCGCATGGGCAGGCTCACCTTCCGTCCGGTGGATGACCGGACCCTACCGGCTTTCGAGGCCTTCTTCCGCCGCGGTGCGCCGGGCTGGTGCTGGTGCATGGCGTTCCGGCGGACGCCGGAGGAGGTCAAGGTCGCGAGCGGCGCCAACAGTCACCGCCAGATCGTCGCGCGTATCCGGGACGGTGTGCCGGTCGGCCTCCTCGCCTATGACGGGGAAGACGCGGTGGGCTGGGTGTCGGTCGCGCCCCGCGACACGTTCCGGATCAAGGGCGCGCCGGCGGACGAGGGCGCCGACGTGTGGTCGATCTCGTGCTTCTGCGTGCCGCGCGAGCGGCGCCGGGCCGGCATGACGCGGCGGCTGATCGCCGGCGCCGTGGCGCATGCCAGAAGGCACGGCGCGACGATCGTCGAGGCCTATCCGGTCGACCCCGATTCGCCGAGCTACCGGCACATGGGATTCGTCGCGGTGTTCGCCGCGGCCGGGTTCGAGGACCTCGGCAGGACCGGCCGGCGCCGTCACGTCATGCGGCGGACGTGGGTGCGCCGGGCGCCGGGGGCGAGCTCAGATAAGGGGCGCAGTAGCCCGCCAGCGCGGTGAGGTCCGCGTCGAGCTCCGCCAGCGCGAAGCCGAGCGAGAACACGGGCTCTACCGCGTGGACGGCGAGGCCGTGGGTGAGCCCCTCGGCGCGGATCGCGTCGACGGCGTCGGGGTAGGCCGCGAAGGCGGCGCGGAGGGTCGCGTCGTCGGGGAGCGGGCCATCGGCATCGAGCGTGTCGGCGAGCGATTGCAGGTAGGTGCCGGCCGCGGCGATGATGGCGGCGACGAGGGGGTCCAGACGCTCGCGAAGCGGCTCGGCGAACGGTTCCGCCGCGGCCCGGAGCACCATCACCACGTCGTTGCGGACCCGGCCCAGGAAGATCACCAGCGGTTCGGGGTCGGGGTCGTCGCTGATCCGCAGCCGGCGCTCGCGGCGGGCCTCGGTGGCGGCTGCATCGACGTCGGCCATCCCTCGGTCGATCGCGGCCCGTACCGCGGCGGGGTCCGCGAGCGGGGCGCCTGCCGCAAGGATGTTGGCGATCGTCCGGAGGACATTGGCGGCCGCCGTCTCGAGCAGCCGGCGCCCGCGGGAGGGAAGGACGAGCAGCGCGACGACGACCGCGACCACGCCGCCGACACCGGCTTCCGCAGTCCGGGCGATGGCGAAGTCGAGCTCGGGCATGTGCGTGTCGCGGGGAAGGATCACGGTGATCACCGCGGCCACCGGGGCGACGTGGTAGCGCCCGTTCATCGCGGCGATGAGGGTGAGCGGGACGAGCGCCGCGGCGAGGGTGACGAACGTCCCGGACGGCCCGTCCCATGGGATCAGCGTCGCGACGATGCCGCCCCAGATCACGCCGCCGAGGGTGCCCGCGAGACGGTCGAGGGACGCCTTCAGCGAGGCGCCGAAGGTCGACTGGATGACGAACAGCGCCGACATCACCGCCCAGAACGGCTGGAACAGGTCGAGCGCGACGGCCGCGACGTAGGAGAGGAGGCCGGCGACCGTGGCGCGGGTCGCGGCCCGCAGCGCCTCCCGGTGGCGGGTGAGCCAGTTGCCGTCGTCGTCCGCCGGTCGGCTCATCCCGCTGCCCGCCGGATCGGCGCATGGGGCTCGATCGCCGCACCGAGGCGCTCGACGCTCGCCTCGGTGCCCATGACGAAGACGTAGTAGCCGTAGCCGAAGGCGCGGTTGACCGGCTCCGCGAGCCGCGGCCAGCGGTGAATGTCCTGCCGCTCCTCTCCCTCGAGGTCGAAGGCGACGACCGATGCGCCGCGGGCGCCGCGCGCGACCCGGATGTCGCGGAGCGATCGCCAGGGAATGGGCTCGGCCGAGATCAGCCGGTCATGGAGCCCGGCGGGCCCGATCACGATGGCATCGTCCGGGCCGGCGATCCGGCGGAGGGCCTGCGCCCCGAACCAGATGCCGGCGAGGGCGAGGAAAAGGCTGACGCCGACCGCCGCGCTGCGGATCGGCTGCTCGAGGTGGCTCGCCGTGCTGAAGACGATCGCCGTCGCGAACCCCTGCACGGTGAAGGCCGCGCCCATCAGCAGGAACAGGGCAAGCATGGCCGGCCTTTTCCGGAACACGGTGACGGAGCTCCCGGAGCGGGCCGGCCGGCGATCGCTCATTCGTCGAACAGGCTCCCCTGGCCGGCGGGCGCCGCCTCGCCCCGGCGCCGCCGCCGGCGCACCGCGCCGGAGGTCGCGACGGCGGCGACGTGGCCGTCGTGGAACTCGATGTCGAGCACCGTGCCGGCGGACACCTCGGCGCCGTGGACGGGATGGTCGCCGGCCCGCACCAGGGCGAAGCCGCGGGCGAGCACGTTGCGATAGGAGAGGGTGCGGAGGAGCTGGTCGAGCCCGCCGAGGCGCGAGCCGGCCGCCGTGGTGAGCGCGGTGACGGAGCGGAGCGCCGCCCGGTCGAGATCGGCGAGGCGCCGGCGCTCGCGGCCGAGCCGGTCGGCGATGGGCTCGATGCGGAGCCGCCGGGCGCGCAGCGACAGGTCGGCGCGGCGCCGTTCGAGGAGCACCGCCGCGGCCCGCGCCTGGCGATCGGCAAGGGTGTCGGCGCGGGTCTTCTGCTGGCCGAAGAAGCGGAGCAGCCCGTCGCGGGTGAGGCGTCCGGCGCAGCGCTCGAAGGCGACGCGGTGCTGGGCGGCATTGGCGCCGAGCGCGCCGGCGAGGCGGGTGGCGAGGTCGTCGAGCGTCCGGCGCGGGATGGCGAGGAGGTCGTCGGCCTTCGGCAGCGCCCGGGTCGCGGCGAGCAGGTCGCGCCGTCCCGCCTCGAGGCGGCGAAGCGCAGCGCCGCGGTGGCGCCCGTGCAGCGTCTCGAGGCCGGCGACGAGCTCGCTCCGCACCGGCACCGCCATCTCGGCGGCGGCGGTGGGGGTCGGCGCCCGCCGGTCGGCGGCGTGGTCGATCAGCGTCGTGTCGGTCTCGTGGCCGACGGCGGCGATCACCGGGATGGGCGACTCGGCCGCGGCGCGGACGACGATCTCCTCGTTGAAGCTCCAGAGGTCCTCGAGGCTGCCGCCGCCGCGTGCGACGATGATGACGTCGGGCCGGCGGACAGGCCCGGCGGCGCCGAGCGCGCCGAAGCCGCGGATGGCCGCCGCGACCTCGGCCGCCGAGGTCTCGCCCTGCACCTTCACCGGCCACACCACGACGTGAACCGGGAAGCGGTCCGAGAGGCGGTGGAGAATGTCGCGGATCACCGCGCCGGTCGGCGAGGTGACGACGCCGATGACGCGGGGCAGGAAGGGGAGCGGACGCTTCCGCGCGGCCTCGAACAGGCCCTCCGCGGCGAGCTTCCGCCGCCGCTCCTCGAGGAGCGCCATCAGCGCGCCGACGCCGGCCGGCTCCAGCGCGTCGATGATCATCTGGTACTTCGACGAGCCGGGGAAGGTGCTGAGGCGGCCGATCGCCACGACCTCCATGCCCTCGACCGGCTTGAAGCGGAGCTTCTGGAAGGTCAGCCGCCAGACCACGGCCTCGAGCCTGGCCTTGTCGTCCTTCAGCGTGAAATAGGCGTGGCCGGAGGAGTGGGGCCCGCGATAGCCCGAGACCTCGCCGCGCACGCGCACGTAGGAGAAGCCGTCCTCGACGGCCCGCCGCACGGCCGCGGACAGCTCGGAGACGGTGAACTCGACCAGATTCTGAGCCATGCCGAATGGGTGCCCCGGATGCCCGGAACGGTCAAGGCATTCGGGACGGGGGGCAAGTGTCCCGTCGACCGCGCCGCCGCCGCCGGGCATAGTCCGCCGGCGTCCGCCCGCTGCGAGGTCTCCGCCATGTTCATGATGCGCTTCTGGCGCGGGGAATACTCGCTGGGCGTCAGCTACTGGCTGTTCGGCCTCGGCATCACGGTCGCCGCCCACCTGTTCGTCGGGGCGGTGGCGAGCGCGGTCCCCGACATCTACTCGCCGATGGCGATCTTCGCGGCGATCGTGGTGACCTGGCTCGGCATCGCCGTGCTCGGCATCTGGCAGGCGGTGGGAGTATGGCGCTCGGCCGCCCGCCACGCGGAGCGGCAGAAGGCGGCACGGCGCACGTCGTTCTGGTCGCGGGCGGCGCAGACGATGGTGGTGCTCGGCGTCGTCCGGCTCTGCGCCTTCATCGCGACCTCGGGCGTGCCGCAGATCGGGGAGGCCAGCGACATGGCCTTCCGCAACGATCCGGCGATCCCCGCCTACGCGCTGACGCTTGCCGGCGAAGGGCGCGCCGTGCTGGTCTCGGGCGGCTTCAAGTACGGGCTCGGCAGCGAGCTCGAGAGCCTCCTCCGCGCCGCGCCGGGAATCGCGAGCGTGTTTCTCGACAGCCCCGGCGGCCGGATGGGCGAGGCCGAGCGGGTGGCCGAGATCATCCGGCGCCATGACCTCGAGACGGTGGTGACCAACGTCTGCGCCTCGGCCTGCGTGATCGCCTTCGCCGCCGGCCGGGAGCGCCTGATCGGCCCCTATGGGCGGATCGGGCTGCACTCGCCGGAGTTCCCCGGCGTGGCGGGCGATGACCTCACGGCGATGCAGGCGGACTACGCGGCGCAGTTGCTGGCGGCGGGCTTCGACGCGGATTTCGTCCGCCGCGGCGTCCTGGTGCCGCCCGACGGGATGTGGTTCCCGACCCGCGACGAGCTGTTCGCGGCGCGGGCGGTGACCGGTGACTATGACGACACGGTCCTGTCCGGCGGCCCGGACACGGTCCGCGACATGCTTCTCCGCAGCGCGGTGCTCCGGGCGATGCACGCGGCGCTGCCCGACGAGTTCGAGGCGCTGGTCCTGCGGCTGCGGCAGGGCATGCGCGAGGGCCTCGACGAGGCGGCGCTCGGCGGCATCGTCGCGGAGGAGGTCGCCGCGAGCCGGCGGCGCCATGCCGCACTCCTCCTCAGCGCCCCCGACGGCGACGTCGATGTCGTCATGACGCTCCTGATCGAGCTGCATCGCGCGGCGCTGGCCGAGGGCGGCGTCGGCCTCTGCAACCGCCTCGCCATCTACGGCACGTCGGCGATCGCCGATGCGGGGCCGACGTTCCAGCGGATCATCGAGCGGAACGGCGGCGCGGTGTTCGATGCCATCGGCCACGCGCAGGCGGCGCCGGTGGCGCGCGGCCCGGTCAGCACCGGGGACTACGAGATCCTGACCCGGGCGATGGTCGCCGCCGGGACGCCCGAGAGCCGGATCGCCCTTCTGGCGGAGAGCGATCCCTCCAATCCCGACCTCTGCCCGACGCTGATCGCCATGATGGAGGCCGCCGTGCTCATGACGGGCGAGGCGGGATCGCGGATGCGGGCGACGTTCGTCAGCGGCGTCGCGGCGGAATAGGGCCCGCCGCCGCCGCCGAGGTCAGTGCGCCATCAGGATCGGGATCGCGGCGCGGCCCAGCACGTGGCGGGTGACGCCGCCGAGCAGGAACTGGCGGATCCGGCTGTGGCCGTAGGCGCCCATCACCAGCCACGTCGCGTCTTCCTCGGCGGCGAGGTTGAGGATCGCCTGCCCGGCGCCCTCGTGGGCATTGGCCACGGTGCGGACCTCGACCTTGAGGTCGTGCCGGGCGAGGTAGGCGCCGATCTCGGCGCCCTGCTCGACGCCGGCCGGCGCGGCGCCCTCGTCGACGATGACGACCAGCACCGACTCGGCCCGGGCGAGGAGCGGCATCGCCGCGCGGACGGCGCGGGCCGCCTGCGCGCTGCCGTTCCAGGCGACGATCGCCTTCTGCGTCCGGAGCTCGGTGACGCCGCGGGCCGGCACCAGGAGGGTCGGCACGCCGGACTGGAAGAGGAGGGCCTCGATGAGGGCGCCGCGAAGCGGCTCGCCCCCGGCATCGGGATCGTCCTGCCCGACCACGGCGAGGTCGGTGAGGAGGGCGTTGCGGACGACACCCGAGAAATCGCCGGTGATCGATTCGGCGAACCGTCCCTCGCGTGTGACGCCGGCCGCGGAGGCGATGGCGTCGAAGGCGGCCAGTGCCGCCTTCGCGTCGGCGACGCTCTGTTCGTGTGCGGCGACGATGAAGTCGGTCGGGATCGGGGCGGCGACCGTGTAGACCGGGACGATCGGATCGACGGCGAGCGCGATGCCGGTGAGATGCGCGCCCGTCACCCGCGCGAGCTCCGCCGCGAGCCTTGCCGGCCGGCGGTCGCCGCCGTTGTCGACGATCACGGTGATGTCCTTGATTGCGCCTTCAGCCATGTCCGACTCCCTTTTGATCCTGTCGGCGATCACAACGCACCGCGACGCCGAGTCATTGACCTCGATCAATAGGCATATTCGCGGAAAGCGGGGCGCACGTCGCCGTGCCACACCGTCTCGTATTCGCGGAGCATCTTCTGCGCCGGCGTGATGCCGCTCGCCGCGACGTCCTCGAGCGCGGCGAGGAACATCGTCTCGTCGTGCCCTTCGGCGTTGAGGCGGCCCCGCCGGGCGAGGCCGCGGCGCGCCAGCGCCAGGGCCTCCCGGGCGATGTCGCCCACCGTGCGGTTGCGAAACGGGGTGGCGAGCGCGGTCGCGGGGACGCCCTCGCGGAGCGCCTGGCGTTCCTCCGCCGTCCAGTCCTTGACCAGGTCCCACGCCGCATCGAGCGAATCCTGGTCGTACATGAGGCCCACCCAGAACGCGGGCAGCGCGCAGATGCCCGGGCCGGCGCCGCTGTCGGCGCCGCGCATCTCGATGTAGTTCTTGAGGCGGACCTCGGGGAACAGCGTCGAGAGGTGGTTCTTCCAGTCCGAAAGGGTCGCGCGCTCGCCGGGGAGGTCGGGCAGCGTGCCCGCGAGGAGGTCGCGGAACGAGCGGCCGGCGACGTCGTGGTAGCGGTCGCCGCGCTTGACGAAGTACATCGGCACGTCCAGCGCCCAGTCGACGTAGCGCTCGAAGCCGAATCCGTCCTCGAAGACGAAGGGGATCATGCCGGAGCGGTCGCCGTCGGTGTCGAGCCAGATGTGGGAGCGCCACGACAGGTAGCCGTTGGGGCGGCCGTCGGTGAAGGGGGAATTGGCGAAGAGCGCGGTGGCGATCGGCTGGAGGGCGATGCCGACGCGCATCTTCCGGACCATGTCGGCCTCGTCGCCGAAGTCGAGGTTCGCCTGGATGGTGCAGGTCCGGTACATCATGTCGATGCCGAGGCGGCCGACCTTGGGCATGTACTCGGTCATGATCCGGTAGCGCGACTTGGGCATCACCGGAGTCTCGGCGCGGGTCCAGAGCGGGGAGGCACCGAGGCCGAGGAAGCCGATGCCGAGCGGGCCGGCGCATTCGCGCACCTGCGCGAGGTGGGCGTTCACCTCGCGACAGGTCTGGTGGATGGTGTCGAGCGGGGCGCCGGAGAGCTCGAACTGCCCGCCGGGCTCGAGCGAGATCGCGCCGAGGCCGATCGGGTCGGTGAGGCCGATGATGTTGCCGTTGTCGTGGATCGGGTCCCAGCCGAGCAGGCCCTCCATGAGCTCGAGCAGCCGCCGGATGCCGCGTGGCCCCTCATAGGGCACGGGACGGCAATCCGCCTCGTAGAAGCCGAACTTCTCGTGCTCGGTGCCGACGCGCCACTCGCTCCGCGGCTTCTCTCCCGACGAGAGAGCCTCGATGAGCTGGTCGCGCGATTCGATCGGCGTCGCGTCAACTACGTCGCGGGCCATTCCTCAGTCTCTCGGATGTGGGTCAGGAACGCGGCCGCAATCTAGTCGGCGGCCGGGCGCGCCGCAATGGGACTTTCCGATGCGCGGCGGGCGGTGCCGGGCAAGGCGGCTCAGGCCGGGTCGCGTTGCGGCGCCGGAGACGGGAGCGGCGGCATCGCGGCATCCCGCCAGTCGCCGCAGGCCGCCTGCACCAGCGCGAGGGCCGCGACCGCCGCGGTGTCGGCGCGAAGGATCCGCGGCCCGAGGGGGAGGGCGGTCACGAAGGGCAGCGCCCGGAGCCGGGCCCGCTCGTCGGCCGAGAAGCCGCCCTCCGGCCCGATCAGCACCGCGAGCGGCCCCTTGGGCATGGCCGCGAGGATCGCAAGCGGATCGGCGCCGGCGTCGGATTCGTCGCAGAACACGATCCGCCGCGCGGGCTCCTCCGTCGGCCACGCCGCGAGCAGGGCCTCGAGCGCCACCGGCTCGTCGATCCGCGGCAGGGTCAGGATGCCGCACTGCTCGGCGGCCTCGATGCCGTTCGCCTCCATCCGCTCGGCATTCACCCGCCCCACCTGGCCGTGCTGGGTGAGGACCGGCGTGAGGCGGGAGACCCCCATCTCCACCGCCTTGCCGACCATGTAGTCGAGGCGGGCCTGCTTGAGCGGAGCGAAGAGGTAGCGGAGGTCGCCCGGCGCCGGCTGGACGCGGAGCAGTTCGCCGATGACCAGCGCCTGCCCGCGCTTGCCGACCGAGGTGAGCGTCGCGCGGAACTCGCCGTCGCGGCCGTTGAACACCAGGATCGCGTCGTCTTCGCCGAGGCGGATGACGTTGATGAGGTAGTGGGCCTGCGAGCGGTCGAGCTCGACGCGTGCGCCGGGCGCCAGCACGGCACGGACGAAAAGGCGCTGGAGGTGCGATTCGCTCATGGCCATGCCTTGGCGATAGGCGCGACCGGGGCAAGCCGCAAGCCCCCATGGGAATCCGGGCCGCGGACGCGTGGCGGCCCGGGGCGGTACTGCGGCGACAAAAAAAGGCCCGCCATGAGAAGGCGGGCCAGTTTGAATCGGAGCCCCAGGGGACTGACGGCTCCGTCAGAAGGGATGCGGTGCCGCCGCGATCAGCGGCGGGCGTCGGCGCGCCGTTCGCGGGCGCTCGCCTGCGCGGCGCGGCGCCGCTCCTGCGCCATTGTGTCGAGGCGGTAGGATGGGTCCTCGCGGAGCGGCGAGGCCATGGCGGCATGGACGTCCCCCGGCGTGAGGCCGATGTCACGGAGCATGTGCGCGTCCCACGACAGGAGCGCGGCGACCTGGCGGCGGTTGCGGACGGCCTCGAAGAACTCGACGGCCCGGTGGAAGGCGGCCGAGGCGAGGGGAAAGAACAGGCCCGATGAGAGGCTGTGGCGGGTTTCGTCGAACGTGGCCATCGTCGTGTTCCTTGGCGCGCCGCCGAACGGTGCCGGCCGTGCCGCGCACTATCTGAGCCGTTCGGGGCTTGGGACACCCGATACTTGCGCCATCCGGATTGATCATTCCAACGAATGTTTCTAATATAAGCGATCAATGATCGTGATGGATCAGCAGGAGGCGCCGATGGCCGCGAACCTCGACCTCGACCAGCTTCGCACTTTCGTGGCGATCGTGGAGACCGGCAGCTTCACCCGGGCGGGCGACGCCGTGTTCAAGACCCAGTCGGCCGTCTCGATGCAGATGCGGCGGCTCGAGGAGCGGATCGGCAAGCCGATCTTCACCCGCGACGGCCGCGCCTCGCGCCTCACCGACGAGGGCGAGCGGCTGCTCGGCTATGCGCGGCGGATCGTGCGGCTCGCCGACGAGACGGTGGCCGCCTTCGACGACACCGAGCTGTCGGGCTCGATCCGGCTCGGGACGCCGGACGACTATGCCGACCGGTTCCTGCCCGAGGTGCTGGCCCGGTTCTCGCGCTCCAATCCGCGCGTCGAGGTCACGGTGACCTGCGAGCAGTCGACGGAGCTGATGCGGCAGGCGGCGGCGGGCGAGATCGACCTCGCGATCGTGACCGCCTGCGGCGCGGGACCCGTGGAGGTGGTGCGGCAGGAGCCGCTGCTCTGGGTGGCCTCGGCGCAGCACGACGTCGCCGCACAGGAGGAGGTGCTGCCGCTGGCGCTCTCCAAGGCGCCCTGCATCTGGCGTGATGCGGCGGTGTCGGCGCTCACCGGCATCGGCCGGAAATACCGCGTGCTCTACCAGAGCGCCAACGCGACGGCCGTGTCGGCGGCCGTGCTCGCCGGCCTCGCCGTCTCCGTCCTTGCCGAATCGGCGCTCCGCCGCGGGATGCGGGTGCTGGGCGAGGCCGACGGCATGCCGCGCCTGCCCAATTGCGAGATCGGCATCATCCGCTCCTCGCGCCGCGCCGACAGCCCGATCGTGCGGGCCCTCGCCGAGCACATCGTCTCCTCGCTCGACAACCTCTCGGTGCCCGATGCCGCGGAGTAGCGCGGCGATCCCGACGCGGAGCGCCGGCGCGGGCGGGCGCCATGCTCGCGGGCGGCGCGATTGCGCCAGCATTTTCCGCGGGCGGCGTGACGCGTGGCATTTCCTCGCTTGAAGCGTCCTGCCTTCCGGGCCTACATCAAAAGCACCACAATCCCCCAGAAGGAGCGAGACATGGCATTGCGCATCGGCGACACCGCGCCCGATTTCGAGGCGGAGACGACCCAGGGACACATCAAGTTCCATGACTGGCTGGGGGATTCGTGGGGGATCCTGTTCTCCCACCCCAAGGACTTCACCCCGGTCTGCACCACCGAGCTCGGCTACATGGCCAAGCTCGAGCCGGATTTCGAGAAGCGCAACGTCAAGATCATCGGCCTCAGCGTCGACCCGGTCGACAAGCACAGCGGCTGGGCCAAGGACATCGAGGAGACGCAGGGCTATCCGGTCCACTTCCCGATGATCGGCGACCCTGAGCTCAAGGTCTCCAAGCTCTACGACATGCTGCCCGCCGCCGCCGGCGACAGCGCCGAGGGCCGGACCGCCGCCGACAACCAGACCGTCCGCACCGTCTACGTCGTCGGCCCGGACAAGAAGATCAAGCTGATGCTAGCCTATCCGATGAGCACCGGCCGGAACTTCGACGAGATCCTCCGGGTCGTCGATTCGCTGCAGCTCACCGCCAAGCACAAGGTGTCGACGCCGGTGAACTGGAAGCAGGGCGAGGACGTGATCATCTCCGGCTCGGTGACCAACGACGACGCCAAGAAGATCTGGCCGGCGGGCTGGAAGGAGCCGAAGCCCTACATCCGCATCGTGCCGCAGCCGAAGTAGGCCCGGGTACACGTCGCATCAGGTTCGAGGGCGGTGCGCACCGGCGCGCCGCCCTTTTCTGTTCATCCTTCCAGTCGTCCCGGACACGCCGCAACGCGGCGCGCGGCGGGACCCCGAGGGATGGAAACTCCCGTTCCCGATCAGCCGTGCCGCTGATGGGGAGGGCATCCGGTTCCTCTCGGGGTCCCGGGTCTCCCCGGCCGGAGGCCGGGATCGCCCGGGACGACGAGCTTCGTGGTGCGCCGCCTCGCGCCTACCGCGTCGGGCCGACGACCTCGACGGTGCCGGTGCCGCTGCGGGCGTTGAGGTAGGGCCGGTACATGTCCTCCACCGTCGCCGCCGGCTGGGCGAACGTGCCCGGCGAGACCGCCCGCATCGAGTAGGCGACGCTGAACTGGAGCGGATCGCTGCTCGAGCGCTCGAGCGCGGCGACGAAGCGGTCGGTCCGCGCCTCGGTGTGCGATACGTTCCGCTCGACGTCGAGCCAGCCGAAGCTGGAGGTGTCGCCGCTCGCCGAGATGTTGGGGTTCTCGATCTCGTAGCCGGCCGGGATCGGATCGACGACGAGAAGGTTGCCGGCCCGTCCGAGGTCGGCGGTCACGGTGAGCAGCACCACGATCCGCTCGTTCTGCCCGACCGCGGCGATGTCGGTCGGCTCGCCGTCGACGGTGAAGTAGCTCCGCTCGATGGCGAAGCCGTTGCCGCCCGCGGGCTCGGGCACCTGGGTGACGCCGGTCGTGGTGAGCACGGCATCGAGCGTGTCCCTCCCGAGGTTCCGGATCGCGACCGGAGCGGCCTCGAGCGCCGCCTCGCCGTACACCTTGAAGAGCGGCCCGGCGACCGAGGCGCCCTCGATCTCGAACTGCGTGCCGGCGGCATCGCGGATGAGCGCGGCGGCGGCGAGCAGCATCCAGGCATTCTCCTGGGTGCTGGTGTAGCGCCGGGTCTCCTCCTCGGCGGCGACCTGGCCGGCGAGGTCGCGAAGGTCGACGACGCCGACGTCGCTTTCCGCCGCAAGCGTCAGTACGGCCGCCTTGTCGCGGAGCTGGCTGCCGTAGTCGCTCGCCCAGTAGTCGGCGTTCCGGCCTGCCGTGAGGTCGGAGAGCGCCGCCTGGAAGGCGTCGGCCGCGCGCGACCGGTCGCCGTAGAGAGCGAGCGCGGCCCCGACCTGGGCCTTCGCCAGCGCCGTGCCGAAGTTCCCGATCTTGGTCTCGGCGTAGTAGCGGAGGTCGCCGAGCGAGGCGCGGCCCGACCGGGCGAGGACATAGAGGGCGTAGGCGATGTCTTCCCCGCCGTTCTGGAAGTCGTCGGCGTAGGACAGGCGGTTCGAGAGGTTGTCGAGGGCGAGGGTGCGGGCGAGCTCGGGCACGTCGTAGCCCTTCTCCGCCGCCCGGGTCAGGAAGTCGGTGACGTAGGAATCGAGCCAGAGGTTCGAGTTGCCGTAGGGCCCCCAGAGGCCGAAGGAGCCGGACCCCGACTGGTTGGCCAGCACGCCCTGGATCGCCTTCTGCACCCGCGGGGTGATCTCGGCGTCCGTCGCCGCTCCCACCGCGACCGCCACGTCGTTGAGATAGACGAGGGGAAGTGCGCGGCTGGTGAGCTGCTCGGCGCAGCCATAAGGGTAGCGGTCGAGGGCGGCGAGGATGCCGGCGACGTCGAGCCGGCTCGCCCCGCCGATCGAGACCGCGATCGAGGCGGTGCCGGGCACGAACTCGGCCAGCGGGGCGGCGTCGACGGTGAGCGTGGCGCCGCCGTTGAGGGCGACCACGTTCCGCCGCGACACCGGCTGGCCCGGCGGCCGGACGCCGAGGGCGAGCTCGCGCGGCGAGGAGTCGCCGTCCGGCGTGGTCAGCGTCAGGGTGAGCGTGAAGTCGCCCACCTCCTCGCCCGAGATCGGGACGACGATGCTCCGGCGTTCCTTCTCGGCAAGGGTCAGGGTCCGCTCGCGGTCGCCGGCGGCGAGGCCGATGCCGTCGCCGGCCGCGATCGCGAGGCCGTAGTCGCCGGGCTTGCCGGCGACGTTGTTGATCTCGACCAGGAGGCGCGACTCGTCGCCGGTGTGGAGGAACTGCGGGATCGAGGCGCTGAGCACCACCGGATCGCGGACGATCACGTCCTTGACCGCGTGGCCGACGCCGGCGCGCGACCACGCCATTGCCATCACCCGCACGGTGCCGTTGAACTGCGGCATGTCGAACGAGACCGTGGCCTTGCCGTCCGGTCCGACTTCCACGATGCCGGAATAGAACGCGACGAGCTTTTCGGTCGGCGGGGGCGCGGCGAGCCGCGTGCCGCCGCCGTCGCCGCCGGTGCGGATCTGGCCCGGCACGCCCTGCATGCGGTCGATGAGGAGGCCGTAGAGGTCGCGGAAGTCCATGCCGAGCTTGCGCTGGCCGAAATACCAGTCGTCGGGCGCCGGCGACTGGAAGTTGGTGAGGTTGAGGATGCCGACGTCGACCGCGGCGACCGTGACGAATGCCTCCGTACCCGGCTGGAGGTTGCCGATCGCGACCGGAATCGTCATCGGCTGGCGCGGCCGCATCTCGCCGGCGACGCCGAGCGAGACGTCGAGGTCGCGGGCGCCGGGCTCGACCTTGGCCCAGGTGAGGCCGAGGGCGCGCGACGGCATGCGCTTGGCCGGCACGTCCATCGGCCGGAAGAGCGTCGCGGTGACGTAGGCGCCCGGGCCCCAGTCGTCCGTGACCTCGAGGTCGACGCTGGTGCCGTCCTCCGGCACGTCGACGGCCTTCATCGTGATCAGGCGGTCGTCGACGACGGTGACGAGGGCGACGCCGGCGAAGCGCGGGTCGAGACGAAGCCTCGCCGTGTCGCCGACGCGATAGGCGGGCTTGTCCAGCGCCACCTCCAGCACGTCCGGGGTCTGCGAGGAGGCCGACGAGACGTACCAGCCGGCGTAGAACTCGTAGCTCGTGGCGGCGGCCTCGTCGCCGAGCCGCTCGACGGTCAGCCGGTAACGGCCCCAGTCGACGTTGGCCGAGACGGTGACCGGGCCGTCGGCCGCGGCATCCACCTCGCCGGTGGCGACGCGCTCCGCGCTGGTGACGATCTCGTAGTCCCAGCTCCCGTCGGAGCGGTACCACTGGTAGTCGGAGACGATCCGCTCGAGCCGCCAGGCGAGGCCGGGGGCGGCGATGCGCGTCCCCTCCGGGTCGACCGCGATGACGTCGAAATGCGCCATCGCGCCTTCCTCGACCTCGTCGCCGGCGAACTGCGGCTTGATGCCGATCATCGGCGCCGCGGACTTCACCGGCAGGGTCAGCCGGCGCTCGACGGCGCGGCCGTTGGTGTCGGCGATGCGGACGATGATCCGGGCCTCGAGCGGCCGGCTGGTGGTCGGCAACTGCGGCAGGCCGACCTCGAGCGTCGCCTTGCCCTCCTCGTCGGTGAACGCGCCGAGGTCGATCGGATCGCGGTAGGGGTCGAAGCGCTCGTCGGCGAGGCCGAAGCGGTAGCCGGCGAAGCCGGGCAGGCTGTCGGCGGCGCGGATGTCGATGTCGCCGTCGATGGAAAGCCCGGGGGCCGTCGCGCCGTAGAGGTAGCGCGCCGTCAGGTCGATGATGGCGGGGGAGTCCGCGCCGATCATCGTCGACCGCGTCTCGAGCTCGAAGGCGAGGCGCTCGGGCTGGAAGTCCTCGACCAGCACCGACGTCTCGGCGATCGAGGCGCCCTTGGGATCGGCATAGAGCCGGACCTGCCACGAGCCGCGCATGGCGTCGGCGATCAGCGCGACGTCGGCCGAATAGCCGCCGAGCCCGCCGTCGGACAGCGTCTCGCGGAGATACTCGACGCCGTCGGGGCGCTCGACCACGAGGGTGAGCGGCAGGTCGGGGACGGCCGTCGCGCGGGCGTCGCGGACGAGGGCGGTCAGGTGGACGGTCTCGCCGGGACGGTAGATGCCGCGCTCCGGCGTGAGGAACACGTCGAGCGGGCCCGGCGCGGGCCGGCCCTCGACGCCGCGATCGGAGAGGTCGAAGGCGGCGCGCTTGAGGTCGATGAAGGCGTAGTCGCCCTCGCCGACGGTGGCGTCGATCATCTGCGGCGAGGCGCCGCCGTTGCCGCGGGCAAGGCCGGGGTCGAAGCGGGCGTAGCCGTTGGCGTCGGTGGTGGCTTCGCCGAGCACGTCGTTGTTGACCGCGACGAGGCGGAGCCTGGCGCCGGCCACCGGCTCGGCGGTCGAGAGCGAGCGGACGATGGCGTGGATGCCGTCGGAGCCGGAGAGGGCGGTGAGCCCGAGGTCGGAGACGACGAACCACTGCGTGGCGAGCTGGCCCCAGCGCTCGGGATCGAGCTCGGCCTTGGCGGTGATCACGTAGACGCCGGGCTTGAGGTCGGGGATCGCGTCGGTGACCGGCACCGCGGTGGTGATGGTCCGGTTGAGCTCGGACTGGATGAGGATCTCGCCCTCCCAGACCTTCTCGCCGCTCTCGTAGCCGATGTTCTCGGCGCTCCACTGGGCGAGCGTGCGCATGAACTGGTTGTTGCGGACGGCGTAGGCGACGCCGCGGTCGCCGATCCGGTAGATCTGGGCGAGCGCCTTGTCGGTGTTGACCGAGACGATCGGGATCGAGGCGCCGGGGCCGGCGGGAAGCACGTAGGCGTTTCCGGCGAAGCCGACCCAGGGCGCGCGGTCGCGGATGTAGAGGCTCACCTCGGCGGGATGGGCGAGCACCTCGCCGTCGGCCGCGGGGAGGCCGCCGCGGACGCGCACGGTGTAGCGGCCGCCGTGCTTCACCCCGTCGATGCAGATCTGGCGGCGCTCGGGCTCGATGGCGAGGCCCTCGCCGCCGGTGACGGTGATGAAGTCGGTGAGGCGCGGGTCGGAGACCGGCAGGTCGTCGGAGAAGACGATGCAGATTCGCGGATCGGCGAGGTCGGCCTCGACGTTGTTGGCGACGATGCGGAAGCCGTGCTTGGCGATGACGCGCTCGTAGTCGGCGCGGACGGTGGCATCCTCGACCAGCGCGAGGCTGGCGCGGTAGGAGCGGTAGGACGCCTTCCATTCCTCGCGGCGGGCGAAGCCGTCGCCGAGGAGGGCGAGCGCCTTGGCCTGGTTGCCGGGCGATTCGGAGCGGACGAAGGCGTTGATGCTCGCCCCCGTGACGTCGCGCCGGGCCTGCTGCCGCTTCTCCCAGTCGTCCGGGTCCCGGGCGAGGCTGGCGATGGCGAAGTCCATCCACAGGCCGGGATTGTCGTCGGCGATGGCGAGCGTCTGGCCGAAATAGGTTGCCGCCTCGTCGTAGTTGCCGACCTTGTAGGCCGCCGTGCCCCGGTCGCGGAGCGCCTGGTAGGCCGAGCCCTCGGGCGGCGGGAAGCGGCGCTTGATGGTGGTGACGAGCTCGCGGGCCTCGTCGACGTAGCGGCCGGGCACGAAGCCGAGCTCGGCGAGGCGCGTGGCTTCGAGGCTCGGGGTCAGGGCCACGGTCGACACCAGCCGGCCGGCGGTCGCCCCGGGCGTCGCGGCGAGCGTGCCGAAATCGGTCTTGAGGAAGCACCAGCGCGCCTTGGTGTTGTAGGTGAAGGCGCGGCACTGGTCGCCGTCGACGCAGGCCGCCTGGCAAGCCTCGAGCGTGACGTTCTTGACGGTGTCGTAGTCGAAGCCGGGATAGTCGGCGTCGGGCGTCAGGATGACGCGCGTCTCTGCGGCCGCCGCGATTCCCGTGGGGAGTCCGGTCGCGAGCAGGAGCGCGAGCACAAGGAAGCGAGCCGCGTGAACCACGTTGCGCATGGATTTCCTCCGCCTGGCGCCCACCCTCCAGGGCACGCGCACCAATCTATGGAGACGCTCTGTGGCGGTAAAGCGACCGTGATCACAGGGGGCGTTCTGCTCACCAGCGAGGCATCAGCATACTGACCGCGCCATCTGCCCAAGAAGGCGGCGATCGCGCGACGGTGCAGGCGCGGATGCTCCGTTGCCGGCGACGAATGCCGGCACGACAGGCCGCCGCACCGGCTGGCCCGCTTCTTGCGAAACCCTCTCTCATGCCGCAGCGCACGTCGGTTCCATGCCGCGGCAACGGACAGGAGACAGGGCTGAATGCTGATGCACAGGGGAATGCTACGCGGCGTCGCACTGGCGACGGGGCTGGGACTGGCGGGTGCGACGGGCGCCATGCTTCCGGCAGCGGCCCAGGATGAAGACACGATCAAGGTCGGCATCCTGCACTCGCTCTCGGGGACCATGGCGATCTCCGAGACGACGCTGAAAGACGTGATGCTCATGCTCATCGACGAGCAGAACAAGAAGGGCGGCCTCCTCGGCAAGAAGCTCGAGGCGGTGGTGGTCGATCCGGCCTCCGACTGGCCGCTCTTCGCCGAGAAGGCGCGCGAACTGATCAGCCAGGACAAGGTGGCGGCGGTGTTCGGCTGCTGGACCTCGGTGTCGCGGAAGTCCGTGCTGCCGGTGTTCGAGGAGCTGAACAACATCCTCTTCTATCCGGTGCAGTACGAGGGCGAGGAGAGCCAGCGGAACGTCTTCTATACCGGCGCCGCACCGAACCAGCAGGCGATCCCGGCCGTCGACTACCTGATGAACGAGGAAGGCGTCGAACGCTGGGTGCTCGCCGGCACCGACTACGTCTATCCGCGCACGACCAACAAGATCCTCGAGGCCTACCTCCTCGACAAGGGGGTGGCGGCCGAGGACATCATGATCAACTACACGCCGTTCGGGCATTCCGACTGGCAGACGATCGTCTCCGACATCAAGGCCTTCGGATCGGCCGGGAAGAAGACGGCGGTGGTCTCGACCATCAACGGCGACGCCAACGTGCCGTTCTACAAGGAGCTCGCCAATCAGGGCATCAAGGCCGAGGACATCCCGGTCGTGGCCTTCTCGGTCGGCGAGGAGGAGCTCGCCGGCATCGACACCACGCCGCTCGTCGGCCACCTCGCGGCCTGGAACTACTTCCAGTCCGTCGACACGCCCGAGAACGACGAATTCATCCAGAAGTGGAAGGCGTTCATCGAGAACGAGGCGCGCGTCACCAACGATCCGATGGAGGCGCACTACATCGGCTTCAACATGTGGGTGAAGGCGGTCGAGAAGGCCGGCACCACCGACCCCGACGCGGTGATCGACGCGCTCATCGGCGTCTCGGTGCCGAACCTCTCGGGCGGCTTCTCGGCGATGATGCCGAACCACCACATCACCAAGCCCGTGCTGATCGGCGAGATCCAGGACGACGGCCAGTTCGAGATCGTGTGGGAGACCCCCGGCCTCGTGGTCGGTGACGAGTGGTCGGACTTCCTCCCCGACTCGAAGGACCTGATCGCCGACTGGCGTGCGCCGATGTCGTGCGGGAACTTCAACGTCGCGACCGGCAAGTGCGGCGGCATGGGCGAGTAAATCGCCAACGCTTCCTCCCGAGGTACTCGGAAGGCCGGCTTCCTCCGGCCTTCCGGCTTCCTCCCGCCACCGGCGTTCACGATGATGATGGAGCTGACGACGTTGCGTCCTTCGAGGCTCGCCTTCGCGCTGGTTCGGCGCTTCCTTGCCGCGTTCGTCGTCGCGCTCGGCCTCGCCACGGCGGCCCATGCCGACGATGCGGCGCTCCGCGACCTGATCAACGGCCTCGGCGAGGGCAACTACGCCCGGACCGAAGCTCAGGTGAACGCCATCGCCGCAACCGGCGACAGCGCCGCCGTTCCCGCGCTCGAGGCGCTCGCCGCCGGCAATCTCTACGTCCGCAAGGCCGACGGCCTCGTCTTCATCGCCCGCGAGGCGGGCGGCAGGTTCACCCTGATCGACCCGATCACGGGCGAGATCGCCGGCGAGGAGCCGAAGGGCGGGCTCGAGAAGATCAAGGTCAACAACAAGCTCCGGCGCGTGATCCGCGCCGCGCTCGGCGGCCTCACCCTGATGAGCGACGACGCCGCGACCCGGCGCGCCGCGGCCGAGGCGATGTTCCAGAGCCGCGATCCCGAATCCATTCCGTTGATCGACCAGGCCCTCGCCCAGGAGACCGACCCCGGCATCGCGACGCTGATGCGCGAGGCGCGCGCCGCGGCGGTGCTCAATTCCGACGCGAGCGACGCCGAGAAGATCGAGGCCATCGCGACGCTCAAGCA
>Ga0182738_1001421_pt1 | contig 30056 bp, 18 predicted proteins | sample eDN5th30CBELigMG_FD_128876 | JGI IMG/M metagenome (GOLD analysis project Ga0182738, IMG submission 128876) | Enriched Miracle-Growth compost microbial communities from Emeryville, California, USA - eDNA 5th pass 30_C BE-Lig MG (version 2)... ...
GCAAACATGTTCATTTTGTTGGGTTGGATGCCTTTCTTGACGCAATCGTTTCTGCATGCATTGTAGATGGTATCAAAGTCTTCGTTTCTGTAGAGATTTGTGACATCACCAGTGTTGAGGATATTGTTGATATCTTCAAGCATTTGCTCGTTGATGATTTGAGTATCAACGAACAAGAAGCTGACAGGCTTATTTTCGACACCTGCAATCATCAAGCATCTCTTGAGATCATCTCTCCATTTGTTCATGTTGTATCCCTTGACGACTTCGATTTGGAAGAGTCTATAGTTGGATATGAAACTTGCTAATCTGGCAAGAGACTGTCTTCCAGAACCTCCGACACCGAGAAGTAGAGCATTACCTTGAGGCTGTCTGAGGATACGGGAGACTCTTGCAATATGCTCACAAGCATCCAAGAACATGACAAGCTTCATTTGCTTTTTAGAAGAACCACCACCATCAGCATTGTAGTCTTCGAGATAATTCTCCATACGGTTAAGAAGAGAGTTGAGGTCTTGAATTTGGACATAAGTCTTTTGTTCGACTTCTCTTCCTTGCATAAAGTCTCCAAAGATGATTCTTTCAGCATTCAAGACTTCTTCGGGCTTGGTTTTGAATTTTTCAAATTGACTCTTGAGCATATCCTTGAGGAATGTTCTATCTTCTTCAGTGGTCAATCTATCGTGGAAAACTCTCAAGTTTTCATGGTACCAGAGTCTGACAATGTGAGCAGGTTCAGTGTAGTTCTTTGAGTTGGCAGAGCAAATTCCTTGGAAGACCTTTGAGATATCTCTGAGATTGAAAGTGTAGAAGGACTTGGCAGGGGTGGGTCTGAGTTCAGCCTTGACAGTGTTGTAGACATGCAAGACGGATTCAACAAGGTTCTTTTGGATGTTTTTGATGGGGTCACTGAATCTCTTTAAGAAGAACTCAACAATTGTTCCAAAGATGTATTCGATAGTGGCTTCATCGAGTTCAGTGTAGGTGAGCATGTTGAAATGTCTGACGAGACGGTTTGTGATGAAGGTTCTACCACCTCCAGGAGGGCCCATAACAGCCAAAATGATGAGGTCTTCGAGGATTCTATATTCAAGCTTCTTAACATCATACCAGCCTCTGTGGTCAAGATATTGTCTGAGTAATTCAATTGGAGGTTGAGCACCGTAGGTTTCTTTCTTGGGCATGTTGAGATCGTCGACAAAGATGATGCACTTTTTACCGGTTGGTGGTCCATAGTGGCCCTTTCTTCTCTTTTCCATTTTGTTATCAATGGTATCTTGAGTTTGGTTGGCGCTAGTTTGGGCAGAGAAGGTCAAAGAAATATATTGGTATTCTTCAGAAAGAGCAGTTTGAAGGAGAGTGTAGGCATTGAGGGATTTACCAGTACCAGTAGGACCAGGGCACAAGACATGCTTGTTATTGGTCAAGAGGGTTTTCATGAAGTAGAGCATTCTGGTATAATCGTTGGTGGGAATGACAATTTCAGCATATGAGAGCTTAGGATCAACTTCAAAGCCTTTGTTGAACTCGGACCATTTGTCGAAGGATTTGGTCTTGAGATTAAAGACAAAATCATAAATGCTTCCTTCTTCAGGAAGGGTGACTGCAGATGCTTCTTGGACAACTTTTTCTCTCAAGTAAGCATCAAACTTTTTCCTGCCATCAAGATCAACAGTGCAGCCAACGGACCAGATGAGGCAGAAGATGAATAAGGAATCAAAGAAGCTTTCAAGGTTATCCATTTCTTCAGGAGCGACTTTCTTGAATTCAGTTTCTCTATAGGGGAGGAGGTAGCAGTCAATCAACTTCATGAAGCTTTGGACAAGAGCGTTTGTTCTGGCTGGAACAATTTCTTTGCAGTTCTTTTGCATGAATTCAATAGATGATTCCATGTAATTTTTGTAGAGATTTTGGATGTTGGGGAGAAGGTTCTTTCTGTTTCTAAAGTTTTGAGGAAGTCCATCAGTCCAGGAATCAATTAGAGGCTGAATACCCAAGGCAACTGGTTCAATGTAAACCATACCGCATCTTGAGACTGTAGCAGGAGAAGCGACAGCGAGATCTTCGACTTCGAACATCATAGTCATGTAGGGTGTAAGGACCAAGATTTGTCCGGAATTGAGGCAGAGTTTCTTGTTATCATCAAGCACAGTATTCATAGATTCGATCCAGAGAGCATCGACAGGCCCATCAAACATGACCCAGTGCTTTTCTCCAGAAACATCCTTGACAGTTTCTCTAACAATGGAGGCAAGGATACCATCAGTCCATTCTTTGGTTTGTTCGTTAATGTTACCGTAGAGTTGTCCCATAGTGATGGATTTGGGGTTGAGGATGTGGGTGTGGACTTTAGAAAACTCTTTGTTGCCTGATTTGGCAATTGCAGTCATCGCTTCTTGCAAGACTTTGTAGTTGCTGGTCTTTCCACCTCCAGTTGGACCGACAAGCATGAGACCGTGTCTAACTTGGATAGTATCGTAGAGTTGGAGGACTTTTTGCATAAAGACATCAGTTGGTTGGAGTTTAAGTTTGGCGCAAGCATTCTTGATTCCTTCAAGCAAATCACCATAATTGATTTTTGGTCTTTCGATGTTGGGGAAGAGATCTGAGATGATGTTTTCGAACAAAGGAAGATCGTCCTTCAAGAATTTGGGGACGTTAACATCACGAAGGGCTCTGAGCAAGAGTTGTTCTTCGTTCATATCAGGATCGGCCCTCTTGAGTAGACCAGCAGCATTAATGACTGAACGCACGGCTCTCATACCGTAATCGTAATGGTCTTGAGAAGAGAGTTGTTCGGAAGAAAGTTTGAAGGTGGCAACCATTTTTCTGGCCAGGTCTCTGGCAGTATCAAAACCGAAGGAGTAGAGCATAATTTCTCCGATGAGGGCATAATCAGGCACCATCATAGCCACAGGTCTGAAAAGAGCCTTGAGGTTGTCGGGAAGTTCAGTTCTTCCGGCATAACCAGGATTCATGGTAATGAAGACACAGAATGTTGGGTTCATTTTGATCAAAGAGCCTTCGAATTCGACTTGCTTTTCATCTCTGGCCTTTGCACCGAAGAGAGTCAAGAGCTGTTGAGCAATAACGGACAAGACTTCGACGTTGATACGATTGAACTCATCGAAACATGCCCAAGCACCAGCAGAAGCAAGACCCTTGAAGAATTTTCCGACGAAAGTGTAATCCATACCTTCAGAACAATTGAAGACGACACATTGCTTGGCAAGAGCTTTGGCAAGATCCTTGGTAGATTCAGTCTTACCGGTACCAGCAGGACCAGCAGGGGCACCTCCAAGGTTAAGCTTAAGGGCTCCCATAAGAGTCATGTAACACTTGTCGGTCAAAGGAGTGATGACCAGTCTCAAAGTATTTCCCAGGTATTCATAACCGTAGGGGAAATTAGTCTGGATACATTTCACGTAGCAATCATCATTTTCCCAATAGTAACGAAGTTGTGAGATCCATTCGAAAGCGCCAGTGTCATCGATTTGGGCTTCATGGAGTTTTTCAACGACGTCCTTTGCGTGGACATCAATAACGATAAGGGCGTTGATGGTGGTTGACTGCATTTTGGATAATTTTGTTCTGATGAGCTTGACCAACTCTGAGATTTGCATTTGGGATTTGGTCAAGTATTCTTTAAGAGTTTTGTTTTTGATGGCTTCTTCGACTTCAGCGGTCCAGTGAACTTGAGATCCGTTCAAAACACATTGGCCTGGGTGTGAAATGACCCATTCTGCTCTTGGAACCTGAGTGTACTGTGTAACACTGTTCAGGAGAGCATCTCTGACCGAGATTTTCATCATTTCTTCAAGGTCACCCATCCAAAATTCGACATTCTTGGCGTTAGGGTCGATGGTTTTGACGAACTTGACCTGTTCTCCTTCGCCTGAATACATGGAGTGAATGATTTTCTTGTCATCGAATTCGACCTTGTTGATGTTTTCAAAGACTTTGCCGAGATGGGGTTGGACAGCAGTAGGTTCTTTGGCTTGAGAGAGAATTTCGAGAAGTTCATCGTTGGAAAGGAAATAGAATCTAGCAAAGGCTTCTCTCTTTTTCTCCAAGTAGTTGTTGAGTTCTTTCTGAATGACTTCGAGACTTCTGTTGGCATCATGGAGCTTTTCGAGCAAGCCTTCAGTAGGACCCTCATTTGAGCAGACTCTCAAGACTGATCTGAGGGTTTTGGCAGTGGTTAAGGTGAATTTCCATGTTGAATCGACACTCTTGAATTTCTTGGATTCGTTGGGGAGTTGTTTAGAGATGTCGGGAGAATCAAAGATAGGTTGCAAATACATGTATTGTCCTTGGCATTTAGCCCATTCTTCAAGGGTGGTTGACATGTGCAAGAGTCTGTTGTTCCAGTCATTTATACGCTCTTCAAAAGGCTTTTTGAAAGGAGAGAAAGTCATTGCTTGAGTTTGGACAATATGTTCATCCAAAATAGCGTTGATTTCATCATAACCTTTGATAATCCATGTTTGCTTGAAAGGCAAAAAGTCAAAGAGAATCTTCTCCCAGACGTCAAGCATATCATTAAGCATGGTTTCAATGCTGTATTCATTGGCAGCACGCTCTCCGATCTCAACAATAGCATCAACATTTTTCATCAATCCCAACTCAAGAGCATGGGCAAAAGTGAAGTTTGCGTCTGGAAGGACCTTAAAGCCAACTTTGGCAGAGATCTGATCCCAATGTCTAGTTTGCATACCCTTCTTTCTAAGGGCAACCATCAATGGGACCTTGGGTCTGAATTCATCAATTGCAGCCTTAACTTTTTCGGCGATCTTCAAGATAGGACCAATATTCTTGTCCTTGAAGAAACGAACGCAAGAAGCGAGAACTCTGATAGCATCTTCAACCCATTTTTCAGCAGCTTCAGCGTCCAATTGCTCCCATTCGCAATTGAGCCATTCTTCGATATATTTGTACCATTGGCTGGCAATGGTCCAAAGATTGGAATAGGGAGAAAAGTCCTTTTGCATTTGTTGGAGTTTGGAGTAGTCAGTCATTTCTAATCCGAACAAGGATTCATGGGAGTTGTAAGTTCTAGCATCTTGGTTGTAAGTTTCAAGAGACTCATTGACGGAATTGACGATTTTGACAATTTCTCCATGGTTTTCGAGTTTTTGATGTTGGTGGAAACCAAGAATAGTTCTTTCGAGATTTTCAATGTTTTCTCTGAATTCTTCTTGTTTGACGACCATTTCGTCTTGGAACTTGGTTTTTTCCTTTTCAAGAGCAATATTTCTGTCGTCGACTCTTTTCATAACATTCTTGGGACCTCCAAAGATTTGCCATCTCTTGTTGAGATCATCAACAGGGAATCTGAAGTTGAATTGTTCCAAGATACCATAGATTTGGATGGCGTTGTTGATTTCAACCTTGGCTTTTTCAAGTTCTTGAGGAACTGCAGCAATATATTCTTTTAAGCTGGTCAACTCCTCGATATTTTGAGGTTGGAAAAGGATCTTTCTTTCCATTTGCTTGAATTGGTTGGTGATTCTGGTGGTTCTATCTCTGGCTCTTCTGGCGATGTAGTCGATCAAAGCCTTTTGGAAGTTGCTGTATCTGCCAGCAAGAATACCTATGAGCTCTTTACAGTTGACTGAGAAGCAGGAAACATGGATTTCCTCAGGAATCAATTCTCTGAGCTCCTTTTCCTTTTTCATAAACTCGTGGATTTCGTCCTTGATGTTTTCTTCGGATTTAGGGTTTTGTTCATCAGCTTCAATATCCTTGATGTATTGTTCAGGGTTGAGCTTCAAGATTTCTTTATAAGGTTCGAAAACCTTCAAGTAATCATTCAAAGGAGCAATAGCTTCTTGCATAAGATCTCCAAATTGGTTGTACAAGTCCCAGACCCATTTGTTTTCATCGTGCTGTTTTCTATATTTCTCGTGATCAGCATATTCGATAGGAGCTTCTTTGGGCTTGACGGGAACCTTGATAAGTCTTGGGTTTTTGGGAGGGTTTTGTGCATCTGTGAGCGCTTTCTGTTCAACATCTGGGATCTTGGCAAGTTCATCAAGAGTCTTGTTAAAAGCATTGGTGACAGTGGTGACGAAAATTTGAGGAGATGTAGAGTAATTGAAATCATCTTGTTGCGAAGGCTTGACGAGATCGACTTGGAAAAGAGGGTATCTGGCTTCTTCTTTGCCGCTGGGAGTCAATTTGTTGTCAGCATAGTAATTCTTGACTTGTTTTGGGGCGATGACCTCAACCTTAGTAGGAACAAAAGACTTGAGGGTGTCATAGAATTGGTAGTAGTTTCTTCTAATCATGTTCAAGAGATTGTCTTGCATCATTTGTCTGACCATGATCAAGAACTTTTTCAATTTACCAAAATCATAGGTGGTTTTGTTGGGTTCTTTAATATTGAACCAACCTTTGCCAACTTCTGAGAATTGGAGCTTGATGATTTTGACGATATCATTGACCCAGACGTTTTGTAAGTAGTGAGCAACTTGGGATCTGATTGAGTCTTGTTGATGCTTAAAGTCATCCATTCTGACGGTGTGAGGGAATTCGAATTGGAATAATTTAAGTTCCAAGGCCTTGGTGCATTCGATTTTGATTTCTTGGAGGGCTCTAATGACTTCTTCTTTGATATAAAGAGAGTTGAAGCAGAAATCCTTGAAAATTTCAGTAAAGTCTTTGGACTCAGCATTGCGTTCCATCTGGATCATTCCATAAAGTGGAGCTTCTTGCTCTTCTTTGACAGGAGGAAGTTGGAGTGGTCTGCTCAAGAGTTCCTTGGTGCATTCATCCATGTAATTGTTGAAGATAATTTTGTTCATAGTTCTTGCATAATCTCCACTAACTTCCATTTTGAGGAAAGTCAAAGAGTCCATTTTCAAGTCTCTCAATTTTCTAGTATTGGTTGCCAAGACTTCAAGACGTCTTTGCTGTTCACTATCGAGTTCATTCAAGTCTTGGGTTGGCATGTTGTCAATAAAGTAATTGTAGTGAATAACAGAATCAGCATAGACTCTCTGTTGGAAAGCATTTGCAACTCTCTTGGCAAATTTTCTTGGGTCCTCAGCCTACGAAGGAGGGTAAGAATGAGCTGGAATGAGTTATATTACGTCGAAGAGGAGATAGATTCTGGGAAGGGAGACAAGAGAGTTGTTGTGAACCCAGATACCAGTGAATCTTTCGGCTTTTTCATCGTAGCCACTGATTAAAACTTCTTTCCATTCATTTTTCTTGCCTTCACAAAGACCATATCCAGGCATTGGCTTGACTTCTCCATTGGCACTGACGCCTTTAGCAAGCCATTCTCTGGGAGTATAATCATCATAGTTTTTGTCATCAAAAAGTTCAAGTTTAAGCCAGCTTTCAGGGCCAGGAACCTGGTTGAAGTCAATGTTCTAATGGGAAGTTAACAATAGAAATGAGACTCGATTCTCTTACAAGTTTTCCCAACTCAGCTTCGATATTAAAAGAAGCATATTCCTTCTTTTTTCTATCAATAGCGACTTTACGAGGAACTCTGCCTGGAATTGGACTGAATGGTTCAGTAACCTATACAGTTTTTAGCTTTTTTTACAAGGTCGAGGTATTGTTACTTTTGGCTCAACAAAAGCAAGACCATCTTTTCCTCTGCTATAGTAACCCTCCTGATTCTTGGGTTTTTGAGCGCTTTTGGAGCTTTTATTAGTGATTGATAGTGCTTTAAGTCCTTCATATTTTGGACTGGTGTGGATAATCAGCTTGGCACCCGGTCCAGAATGTAAAGATTTCTTTTTTGACGATTAGTACAAAAACTTGCGATGGAAATGATCCTACCATGGACTCTGCCGAAGCCTCAATGGAGATTTTCTCAGAGTAGATACCCCTCTGTTTAGGAAAGCTAGGATCATTCATATTGAATGCCTTGATGCAGTTTCAGATTTAGAATTTAATTACACTAAGATAAAAGTTTTAGATAAATCGCTTCTTTGTGTTACTTTAAATAAAAACGTTATATTCTTTAATTTTATTATTGAGATACGTGAGAAATCAACTCCAAATAAGAAGAACTATAAACTGATGAAATGAAGTGAAGTGAAGGGGGGATCAATGGTATATTTCATTCATAATTTTGAAAAATTCTCTGGTATTTAATGGGGTATAGAGAGAGTTATTTTGGTGAAAAGGAAGGAACTTTACTTGAAAGACATTTCAGCATTTAAATTAATCCTTCTCGAACAAAGAAATTATTTTGTATGAAGAACGGAACTCTTTCAAACTTATCAAGATATTTTGCTGATCTACATGGATGTGTGGGAAATTCTGAGGGAACAAAGAGACAAGAATATCTCAAAATGTTTCCTTATTGACAACCCAAAAAACTTAATTAATACGAAGGTTTTCAAGGAGAGAGAATTATTTTCTTTATTTAAATTTCTCATGTATTTGCAGAAACAAAATCTCAGATTTTTAATTTAATTCAGGCAAAAGATATGTTGAAGAACAGGAAACTTTTTTCCCTTCTTGAGATTTTCTCCTATCACATTATTCGCAGTTAAATGTAACCTTGAGAGAATAAATAGGCTTGATGAATTGCTGAACTTGAGGTAGATCGAAACTTCAAGATTCATCAAGTTCATTGAAATGGGGATGAAAACTGTGAGAAATTTGAGACTTTGGGGTAAAATAAAAGTCAGACATCAAAATTTTTCTTTTTTTTTGCGAACTTATTGGGAAAATTTATTGCTTTTTATTGATTTGAAGTATCCAAGGAAAAAATACAGAAAAAATATAGAGCCCTTTGAAGAAAAAAAAAATGACAAAAATGATAAATTTTTTCGATTTTTAAAATTCAGATAGGAATTGGAAAACCTTTGAAAATGAATATCGAGGAAATTTTTTCGAAGAGAAAAAAGGTGAATGAATTTTTTTTTAATTTCTCTCTTTCCAATCCTCCATTGAAAAAGAAAAACACTACATTCGTGTCTTTTTTTGAAATATTGAGGAACGATCGATGACTGCCAATTGTGGACAAAATTTTTCAAATTTTCCGAAAGCCCCCACCCAACTCAAAATTTTTTTTTAATATTTCATTTTATTTTTGGGATTGGCTCCTCAAACGATTTGTTTCTTTTTGAAAACAGCATCAACTCCAAGCTTTCTTTTCTCCTTCTATTTTCTTAAGTGTCTAAAAAAGCATGAGGATGCCCTAAAAAATCATCAAGAAGAAATTTTTGAGCTTATAACAGCCTGATGAAGAAGGATATTTCTCCAGATTGCAAAACGAGCAAGAAAGGGAGAAAGGTGAATTTGGCTTGGCATTGGTCTCCTCTAAAATGGAATAGAAAATTTGAAAATATCATTGATTTCGAGTAATCCGAAAAATGAATTAATTTCTGAACCAAGGCTCGAATTTAATTATTTTTCATGAAAATACTTAAGAAAATTTGGAAAAAAACTCGATCATGATGTTGCTGTTTATGAAACGGAAGCAGAGAATTTGTGCCTACCAAAAACTACTGACCATGGCTAAATTTGGCAGATTTTTTGAAAAGTGGCCATTTTCATGAATCCTCATCCGCCAAAAAATACTCTGGGATGATTTTCTAAGGAGCTTTTTTGAGAAAGTAAAGTTCTTCAAGAATACCTCAGATTCTCAAAAAAAAACTTCATTCAAGGCTTTTCGAGATTTATATCGCAATCAGAAGGAAGGGCTTCTTTATTTTCACGATTTCCACTAGATTTGAGGGAACCAAGTATCTCAGGAAATACTTTTAGCAAAAGAGTAATTATTCCTGAATTTAAAAAAAAAAGAGAGGAGAAAGAGAAATTTCTGACGGTAATTTTCAAAAAAGTAATTTCTTCCCATCTATCAAACTTCTTTTCAGTTTGAGAATTTGTTTTGTGAAAGTTTCGATCAAAACTTTTATTCTCCAAAATTTGGTTGAAACATCTTCAAAATAAAGAAGAATTTTTTAGAGTAAAACCTTTCTGACATTGCTTTTTTTTTCTTCCTATGTACTGAACGTGAGAGATTGAACTGAAAAAAAATTTTAGATTCCTCTTTTTTTGTTGGAGAAATTTTTCTCAAGAAAAATACCTTGTCCCTTAACTTTAAAGAGATTTCTTTGATTTTGAGTCAATCTCCCTTTCCCTCCAAATGGGAAAACTATCGAGATGTGTGAAAGGTTATTTTCAAACGTCCCTAGAGGGGTAAGGTAGGGATTCACAACTCAAGAAAATTTTCGAGTTACTGCCCGTCCCTTCACTTTCATATAAAATATCAAGGATCTCAAGGGACCCCTCAGTAACCCGCTTTGAAAACTGATGAAACTTATTCATCACGTTTAATCAATTTAATTATGATACTTGCAACTTTGTTCTCATTAACAATCATATCAATAATTTAACAATTCTGAAGAATAGATTCTTTACTCTTCTTTCCAATAAAATTCTTGAAAAATGTAAACTCTTTGTCTACGTTCATTTAGACCTTTTGGAGTTCTTTTTTGCACTCCAAGACATAGAAAATTTGGATTTAATAAAATTCTTCCAGTCAGGGTATTCCGATTTTACTTTCTTCGTCAAAAAGTCTTTAAGGTTTAGAGTGGTTTAGTTGAGAGGATTTTAAAAAAACCTTGAAGGTCAATTTACATTTCTGAATCAATTGATATTCTTTATTAAAATCTAAGCTAAAATATTTAAAAAACGAAATAGATGCAGCTTCCAAAAAAAATTATTTTCTCTCAAATTAATTCCCAAGATGAAAATTCAAGCCCATACTGCTTAAAAATCGCATAAAATTTTGAAATCATTGTGAATTTAATAAGGGTCCCATGTTTTATCAATAAATACATATCTGTACTAAGAAAATAAAATGATGATTGATCAGGCTGCATGACCGTCCCTTGACCCCTAGATAAAATACACATGGATGGAGGAACCCCTGTAACCCATAAGTTCTGATCTGGAAATTTTGATTGTAGGGACGTTTGAAAATAACCTCTCACATATATTATTTGTGACATGAAATAATAAGAAAGAAAATATTCCCTTTTAAAGGCAGACAACTAATAAATTAAATTGTTAGTTTTCCAGGAAAACTGGTGAGATATTGAGAATGATATGAAGATAATGTGAAAAGGGTTTTACTTTTTTCAAGGTGTTTTTTGATCAGGCTGAACCCCGAAAAATATATTCAACCCATGGTTTCTCATCAGAAATTTGTCTAATAATTTTTTTTAATATTGGGGAAAAAAAAAGAATGTAGCTCAACTTAGGGCCATTTTGATGGGAAACCTCAAATGGGATGTTCTTTGAGAATCTGAGGTTTTTCGAAAAACTTGATTTGGTTTTTTTTTTAAATCTCAGGAAATCACCCCAGAAAATTCGTGCCTCAAAAAAAAAAAATCATCAATTTTATTTGGACAAAGATTTAATTGAATTTAAAAAAAAAAAAGTTCTTTTTAGAAAGTCAAGAAATAATTGGATTGCAAAAACGCATTAGGGTTCTTGATTCTGGAAGAATAAAAAATTTCTCGAGTCAGTTTCGATTCCATCAGACAAAAAAGATTCAGATGAAAATCTCCTGTTTTTGAAACCAAACCGGCCAAAATGCCAAGCTTCGAGAAGCGCATTCACATACAGGGTCGGAAGGACTCTAGAATCGCTGGAAACCTCGAAAGTTTCTCCGAAAAACTCTCTAAAGCTTTTTCCAAAATTTGTTGAATTTTTTGTCATTTTTTTTTTCTAACCTTTCTTGACAATAGCATACATAAATCGATTCTGTTTTTGTGGTTTCCTTTCAGAAAACTTTTTCCTTGGGAGAAAAGATCTTTGAAGTTTTTCGCATAGAGAAACTTGGAAATAGCTTCATTAAATCCCCTGAATTGAAGAAGAATATGTACATAGAGGATCTTGGTAACCTCTTTTTCTTTCAAAACAAAAAAAAACTTGATTTTTAAAAATTGAAAATCTTCTTTTGATCATAAATTTGAGTTGAATGGACCCATATTGAAGCCCCCAAAGTGGAAAAATTAATTTCATAACTTCTAATTTGTGAATAATGGACTTGAAAATCTGATCCTATAAACTTTTATCAAATTCAACAAAAAAATTCACAAAATAATTTTTCATTGAATATTGATAGATTTTAGAGGAAAATGGGAGAAAAGGTTTCTTTGTATTACGACCATGATTGTTTTAAGTTTTGAAGATCATTACTTTAGGGATTAATTCAATTTTTGAATTGCAAATTTTATGGAGAAAGATCAACTTCCATGGAAAAAAAATTGTCACTGTGGAAGTGAATTTGCAGAATAACGTTGGGGAGATAGAGCCTCCTTTAAAAATTGACTAGTGCATGTTCAAGAAGATAGAATAATCTGGATAAATTTTTCATAAACTCCAACATAGGGTCCCTGTTTGGATTTACTTCTGTCCGATAGTTTTATTCTTTTCCAAAAATCGAGTCCGAATCTCTTTGTACAAAGGAAACTTGTATGATAAATTTTTTTTTGCTCTTTCTGGAACTCTTGAAAGTCTTCATCTTTCAAACTTGGACGAGTTCATTGGAGAGAACTTCCTCTTTTTTGTTTTGTATGCATGTGTTTTGCGTTTTGAGGTTTTTCTTATCAGATAACAAAAAAACTCCAATCATTTTGACCTTGAGTAATTTTCACAAAGTTTAAAGAAATTCGAACTCGAACTTGAACTCGAACTCGATTTCTTCTGAGGAAGGAAAATTGAGAACTCAAGATTAAAATTTTTTTCTTCTGAAAATTTTTCTTTTTTGAGTGGAGTTCTAATATTTTGGAAATATCAGGTCATTCTTTCAGATTTATTCTATGACTTTCAAACTTGTTTGAAAAAATATGAGTTCAAGGGAAAGAATATTCCAATTTTGTTTGAAAACAAATGGTCTTTTTCAATATTAAGGAAGTCTAAAATGATGAATAATTTTTTTTTATTTATCATTTTCAAGATGCAAAGAGATTCATAGCCACCGAATTTGTGGGTTATAGAAGAGCTCCATATATCAGATTGAGAAAATTCTTATCTCTCACATTTCAACAAAAAAGAGCATCTCAAAAAATTTCAATAATTGAATTAGAGTTCAGCTTTCTCCCTTTCTTGCGAAAATATAAAATTTAAAAACCAAAACTTTTCAATCCCAAGGCGTTGGAAATGAAAATAATTTTTTTCAAAGCATGGGATTGAAGCAACGAAAAAATCGAAATCGATTGCAGCTGCATGGGTGAAGAAGTAAGCAAGAGGGAGGGTTGTTGTGCTTGAACAAAAATTACCTCAAATTTTTGTTGAGGTTTCTGATTCTCTTTATTTGCAAATAAAATTCTTCATGTTGTTTTGAATTGAAAGAAAAGAAGGCCTTCTACATCCAAGCGGATTTATTTATTCTTTCATCAAGCTGGCTGATTTTTCCCGTTTCTTTGAAATTTTTATTTTTATAAAAAACTAACTATTTCTTATCATTCGAAAGTCCCAGTTTGATTTTTTTTTTTGCTAGTGGTTCTAAACTAAGAAGAGTTTGCTCAATTGAGATACTCCGAAAGTCTTTTTGTTTGGTTATGGCTCCAAAAAAGTCGCAAAGTCAAGATTTTGTCGCACTTTTCAGGTTTTATCTCTATTTTAATAATTTTACAACTTTTATCAAATTAGAAAAAATTTTCTTTGTCTTTGATCTTTTAAATATAGGCTATATTTTAGAAGGGTTGTGATTGTATGAAACTGCTATCTATTCTGTTCAGTTTCACCTTTTGGATAACTTTAAAAGTGATCCATCTCTGGTCAAGCTATCAAAAGAATTTTTCTATCAAAAGCTCTTGAAAATAGTTTATTATTCTCAATCAGCTTTGAGGAGTTGAAAATTTAGACATCAAACTAAGCAAGAAGAATCTTCTTAGGTCTAAATAAATGGTATCCCAAAAATACAAAAATATGGGAAGGTGTCCAAAGTTTTCTCCTTTCAAAAGAACCTAAAACTGCGTTTTCTCAAGAAAAGATTTTATATAAAATCCACGTCATGAGATGGCACTTTTTTAGACAAATAAGGAGGGAACTCGAAATCAATTTCTTTCGAATTCTTTTCTGTGAAAGGTTTAATGAGACAGAAAAACCCAAAGAAATTTTTCTTTCAACTAAAAAATCCCCTTAAAGATAGTTTTTGTTTTCATCTGAATATCATTCACTTGATCATTTGCTCTGAACAGAAGGAAGGAAAAGCGATTTTGAATTAATAGTAGGTTAAGAATGTTTAGGCTGTGATTAACCTACAAATAATGTTGTAGACAATTTTTGGGCAAAAAGTGCATTTTAATATTAGGCCAAGAATTATAAGGAAAAGTTCCACTTCTGCAAACAACTCAAGAGATGTTCAAGCGTGCATGCAATAGAAACTCGAAATTTTGAATGAGAGGAGCGAGTTTTATTTCAGAGAATAAACATGGCTAACAAAAGAAGAGAGTTTCTTCAAAGTTTAAAGGCCACGTAATGATTTGAAAAATGTGTTTATTAAACAATTATGAGAGGGAAGAAACGAAAACTGAGTAAATTGTCTTTCTCAGACTGAAAGCATATTATATCTCATTAGGGTTGCTTTGTCACACATGTATGGGATTTTCGAAATTTCGCGAAATTTTCATTTAACTACAACGCATTTAAAAAGAAGAAAAATTTAGACTGTTCTCTGATATAAATTCGAGAAGTTCTGGAAAATATGACATTGAAAATGGAGAGGGGATTCACTGATTTTTGATCGCTAAGCCTCCTGATGCTTAGAGAAGCTCTTTCGCAGGGTACTTTGGAGGAAATTTTGGTATTTAGAGAAATCTGAAAAAATATGACTTTATTATTTATTTCATATTTATTTCGAGATGTTGACCTCGAGAAAGTTTCTATTCTAAAGAGAAGAAGTTTCTCGGAGGTACCAACACCCACCATAATGAGGAGAAAGAAGTTTATTTGCTATGATTAAAGATTTGATAATCAATATTTGAAAAATTAAAGAATTAGGAAGCTAAGTGACCTCAGAAGGTCCTCTCAAGAAGCTGAGAAAATTAACAGTTCTCAACTAAAATGGCGAAAAAGTCAGTTTCAAGAGAGAGAGGAAGTTTCTGCTTTATATGACTCATTAATACAAACGGTTTTATCTCGTTCGAGGTAATCTGCTATTGAAATTTCCTTGATTCAACTTGAATTGAGAGCAAGTCTCAGAAGAGTTTGGTAAACCAATTTTATGTGTTTGCGATTGATTTTCCAAGAGAAATATTTTATAAAGATCCGTGTCAATTAATTGAGAGAGAGAGAGAGAACGATTTCCTTGATTTAACAGAAAATCTTTTGTTTGATAGGAGAATTTGCAACAACAAAAGCCTTACTGTAACTTGTTCTTCTGACTCTGAAGAGTGAAAAACAAATCGAGAAAAATATTGAATGCACCAAAGAGGATTAATGTACGATGAAGTCGATTTTTTGATAGTCCGTATTAAATAAACTCACCCTCAAAATTTCGCAAAAATTTTGAGGGAGTTTTTCTTAGATTAAATGATGCACTATTTTACCGCGAAAAAGCTCCTCTTTGAACTTTTTTGAATCTTCTAGATATTTTGTTCTCTCTCTTCTCAAAGAAATGGAGAAGAAGTCTAACATTAGCTCTGGTAAGAGAGATTCTTGTTTTCCTCTTGATTTTTGTTGATATTTGCCCAGCTACTAGTTTTTATAAAGAGAAAGTGTCCATTCAAATGTCTCACAAGACTAGCTAGCTGATTCTTCTTATGATGACAAAAATTTTGAAAATTGATAAAATAAATGGTATTTAAATGAAAAAATACATGTTCTCAATATAAGTATTATATTACGTCGTAGGGGCTTTGAAGATTTAATAATTGATTTCAGGTTTCTGTTGTCGTCATCTACAGTTGGAGAAGTAGCTTTGATTTTATTCTCTGTGAGATTGCCACGTAAAAATCGATTTGAAATCAAATTATTTTCTTCAGCTTAATTCACTAAAAAAAGTTTTCTCTTTGTTCTGTTCTGGAGGAAAAAAATCAAGGCCTCGAAATGACGAGAAGAAATGGAAAACTCTTTTCTCTGTGAGATCAGAGAAGTTTCTCTCTCGAAATGGTTTTTTTTTTCGAATATTTGGCGCATTAAATTTTATTTTAAGATCTCAACAGTTAAGATATTAAGATATGGCAAGATTCAGCCAACAGTCTTCGGATATGATCTTATCAGACCTTTTCAGAGGAGAAAGTAGTAAGATTTTTCGAGACTCTCTGCCTCTCTAAAAATTTAAACAGAACTTGAGTGCGAAGGCAGACAAGTTTTGAAAGTAGAAATTTGTCTTGTCTCGGCGAGCTCAAATTTTGAATTTTTAATCTTGAAGTTAAAAAGATTTTTTTAAGACAAGAAGCACTTACATTTTTTCTTTGAAATAAAGGAAGTCGTCCACAAATAATACGAGTTGAGTGGCCCTCTAATAACCAATTATAAACAAAAAACTTTATTTAAACAAATGCCATCGAATTACTTTCTTGTTTGCCCAAAAATCTGAAAAAATTAAATTTTCAACCTTTGTTCGTCAGTATTCTAGAAAAAGAGCGCAAGTTAATTGTTGGCTATTTTTCTTAATTTCAAACTTCGAATTTCAAATCAAGAAATGATGAAGAAAAATTAAAGAATTTGGTCTTTTTATGATAAATGAAGGGTTCCGTCGGCCCTTGTAGGTCAAGAAAGGGCCAAAAAATTTTTCGCCCTCGGCAAGGAAATAAACACTGTAGATTTTTTCTGTTGTTAATTAAACCAATAAAATTAAATTTTGATGAATGGATGGCCAGTTGAATATTGAATCATTGGTCGATCGGTTTCATGAATTAAAGGGTGATTCTCGTAATGAAGAAATTTTGATAAACAGTTTTACGATTTTCACAGTTTAAGTCTCTAAGTGGGAGTCTGAGATCTGTCGTCAGTTATTTTAAACCAAAATTTAAATTTTGGAGCACTTGCAAAGAGTTAATTAAAACCTATTATTAGGTCTCACACAAATTCCTTCTGCTTGTCTTTGAAATGGAATTAAATACAAGTTTTGGACAAGCTTACACTTTCTTGATTTGTATACAAATGGTGACGTAACCCGGAGCTTTTCCCAAAGGTATGAGCTTGTAAAAGTAAAATTCCTGGAAAAAACCTTGAGATCTCCTCTCACTTTTGAAAAAATCACTTGTATTTGAATAAAACTTCGAGAAAATCAAGTATATAGATTCTGGAAGACTGAGCCATGTTTTTCGAAGAATCATCGTATTGGCTACCTTTAACATATTATATATCCAAGATCTTCTAAATTTTGGAAAATGTCATTTGTCCATCACTTTGTGTTTTTAAAAAGAAAAGAAAAGGAAAGGTCGGGTAAACTTAACACAAAATATTTGAGCTTTGACCCCTAAAACGTCTCTTCTCACGAGAGAATGTCTTTCCAGTACAGGTTTTATCAGTTTTTCAGTTTTTTTCAACTGGATTCTGAAATTATATAACAAATTTTCAATAGCCAACCAGAAGATTCTTGAATTAAAGACTATTGCTATAAATACTCGATAGTTTAATCACTTTATAATTTGATTTACTGATTTTCAAAACAACCAAAAACACCTCAATATAAAATGTTCAAAACAGTCAAGCTTCTCCAAAAGGCTTCCCAAATCCACTACTCCAGCTCTCGCTACAGCTCAGCCTTCAACAAAGTCGTTGGCTCTGCTGAAGAAGCTCTTAAGGATATCAAGGACGGACAAACACTTTTAGCTGGTGGTTTCGGGCTCTGCGGTATTCCTGAAAACTGCATCTCATATATCAAAAAGAAGGGAATCAGAAACCTCACTGTTATCTCCAACACCTGTGGCACTTCTGACTTCGGCTTGGGTCTCTTGTTACAAGACTACCAAGTCAAGAGAATGATCAGCTCTTATTTGGGCCACAATAAATTGCTCCAAAGCCAATACTTGTCCGGTGACGTTGAAATTGAATTCATGCCTCAGGTAACGAGATTATTCCAAAACAACAATATCTTAACTTTTTTACAGGGAACCATTGCTGAAAAGTGCAGAGCTGCTGGTGCCGGTATCCCAGCTTTCTACACCCCTACCGGTGTCGGTACAGTCGTCGAATTCGGTGGATTCCCCATTAAATACAAGAAGGGAACCCTTGAAGTTGAAATTGCTTCTGAACCCAGAAGAGTATATTTTAATCGAGATTTAATCTAAATTTTCATAGAGAGAAACCTTTAACGGAAGAGATTATCTCCTTGAAAGATCCCTTTATGGTGATTTCGCTTTGATTAAAGCCTGGAAAGCCGACACAAAAGGAAACTTGATCTTCAACAAGACTGCCAATAACATGAACCAAGATTTCGTCGGAGCTGCCAAGACTTGTATTGTTGAAGTCGAAGAAATCGTCGAAGCTGGAGAACTTGACCCCAACCATATCCACGTTCCCGGTGTTTTCGTCGATAAGGTCTTCAAGGGCACAAACTATGAAAAGAGAATCGAAAAGCCCATGTTCTCACTCGAAGGTGCTCAAGACGCCGTCAGAGACGAAGCTCAACTTCTCAGAGACAAGATTGCCAAGAGAGCCTGCAAGGAAATCACCACTGGTATGTACATCAACTTGGGTGTCGGTCTCCCCACCTTGATCCCTGCTTTCCTTCCTCCTGGTGTTGAAGTCGAATTAGAAAGTGAAAATGGTGTCCTCGGTGTTGGTGATTATCCCAAGGTCGGAAGAGCTGATCCCGATTTGATCAATGCCGGCAAAGAACCGATCACCACTATTCCTGGTAGTGCTTTCTTCTCAAGCTCCCAATCTTTCGGTATCATCAGAGGCAGACATTTGGATATGACTGTCTTGGGAGGTATGCAAGTCTCTCAAAATGGTGATCTTGCCAACTGGGTCGTTCCCGGCAAGATGGTCAGAGGTATGGGAGGCGCCATGGATCTCGTCGGATCCGGATCTAGAGTCATGGTCGTCATGCAACACAATGCTAAGGGAGGCGAACATAAGCTTTTGAAGAACTGCACATTGCCTTTAACCGGAAAGGGAGTCGTTTCTCTCGTTGTCACTGAAAAGGTAATTTTAGAATGAAAATTAAACAAACTAACTGATAAATAGGCAACCTTTGAATTCAAGGACGGTCAAGTCATCCTCAAGGATATTGAACCCGGTCACTCTTTGGAAGAAATCAGACAAGCCACTGGATTTGAATTCAGCGTCGCTAACAATATCCTCGCCTAAACCTATCTAATATATCCCAAATATCTAATCCCTCAATAATAAAGTCATTTGTTGATTTTTCATTAAATTTCGTTTGAAAATTAATAAATTATATACAGAGAGTTTATCAATTTTTACATACCAAAACGTAAATTTATGATTAATCATTTGTATCTAAGTATCGAAGTATCTAATCTTTATGAACAACTGTTTCAAAAATGATCCTCTTGGTGAACCCATATAGAACACTTTGTTTTGTTTATTAAGGAAGAATAATTAAAAGGCCAATTTGTCGGGAACAAATTTGAAAGAACTAGGAGAAATGGGATTCTCGGAAAGAAGAAGACTCGAATCTTTTTGTCAAAGATGTTTCTAGAACATGAGAAATTTTTAAGAGAAAAAAGATAACGAAAATATTCCGATAAAAATCTTAACGGAAAAGAGGAGTGCATAGATTAAGATATGGTTTGATTTTTTTGATTTTTGAAACGAAGGAGATGTTGCTTGGAGAAAAATGAGTTTTAAAGGCTTGACTCGATGAAACCCTAATTTCACGAAATTTCTTATTCCGGACAGTCAAAAACGACGTAAATGAGTCAAGAAAACTCATTCTTTCGATGTGGCGTTCTTTTTCTTTTGGGAGTTCAGTTAGGTCGCCACTGACCTTCAGTTGATTCAATAAATCTATCAACAGTTAATTTCAACCTGGTTTTATTATTTCGTATTTACTTGCAACGTTTATCCAAATTTGGAAGCAGTATTTTCACTGGTTTTTGATATTATTAATTTCAAAGAACCAGTAAGCCAGTAATGCATATTTTTCTCGAAGTTATAAATCAATCACAATTTAGAAACTTGTTCAATAAGTGATTGGGTCATTTTTGTGACTTCCTTGTTTTTCGAAACAATAAAGGAGAACTAGAAGAGAAAGTATCCCGTTAGGAAATTCATTGCACTTGGAAACTGATGATATTTCTATCTTTACTCAGCTTTTAAGTAGATTTTGGGAAAATATGGAAAAGGCCTCTTTTGAGAGCTGATTATTACAAAAGAAATACTTTGAGTGGTGTGAAAATCAAAGTTCGGCTTGTTAAAATAAGCTGATCAAGCCTGGATTATTGAAACTCTTGTTTTGAAGAGCTCTGATGAAAAATAGATTTCTTGAGGAATGTTGGGTGATGAGTGTTATTTGAGAAACTTTTCGTTTCAAGAAATGTTTGAGATGAAGAGTTTGGGAAATTTTTTCATGTTTAGACTCCCTTGAGAAACTTTTCCTTGATCTCTGAAGAAAATAAAACTTTTTGCCTCAACGTTGTTTCAAAAGATAGCTGCCCAATAAAAATATTGACTTTGTACTTTCAACTCATCTCATGGGAAAAGGATCATATTCGTGCTGAGAATCCTTGAATTATTTTAATCCGAATTCCTCTTTAAAAATACGATACGTCATTAAAATGCGAGGATTTTATCGATTTTGCTGGCGAGTCTGAACAATTGATGGAACACATGAAACCAAGAACTTGGATTTCGATCAGAGAAGGGTAAAATCTCAGTGAAATGTTGTTTCCTGGATTGTCTGAAACTTTGCTGATAAAACAGCTTGGCCATTGGAAGTTCAGAGTTTCTTCTGTTCTTGTTTCAGTCAAAAGAGAGAAAGAAATCATTTATTTCCTAGGAATCGAAAGATTATTGAGAAAAATTCAGGAATGAAAAGCAAGACTTGTGGAGATGTTTTTTCCTAAGACTGAGTTGAGCCAAAGTTAATTTTTTAGCTCTTCAGCAATTTCTTCAAGCAAAATTTTTAGAAGTTTCTTCATTTTTAAAAGTAAATTTCCAAGTTATTGGAAACTCATTTGGAAAGCAGGTATTTCAAGAGGTATCCAAAATGGAAAACCAAAATTTTTCCTTTGGAGGTTTTTGGAGAAACTAACCCTTGAGAAATTTTAAGAAATGAGGGCATTTTCAGCACTCTGGTTCAGAGCAGTAAAAGAAATTTTGATTGTTCTTGTCCAGTTGTTCTCTTGGATTGATTCCGAACATCGTTTCCTCTCTTCATAGGGATCTACATTTTTTGAAAGTTCTTTTGTGGGATTTTTTTTTCTCAAAATCTTCTGATTTTAAATTTTTTGTCAAATAAAAACTGAATCTGATTTCACATCAATATTTTTCAGTGGAGAGAAATAATTGGATAAAAACTTCGCAAAATAAATCAGAGTTTTTTTTTTCATACATTTGAAAGGTTAGCAATTTCACATTCTTAGAAATAAAGGATGAACAAATACATCAACTAATATGATACATGCGAGTAAGGCGCTGCCTTACCAAAAAAAAATATTTGAAAGGGCAAAAACCTAAAAAAGTATTTTTTCCCCTTCAGACTTCACGCAGACCTGGAAATATATTTTCATTGTTGTCTGATTGATTAAGTTCAGCTCTTGTCAGATTTAAAAAATCGGGGGAAAATTATTCGCAGGAATTTTTCATTATCTCCAGGCAAAACATCATCAAATTCATGGATATAACGAATTTTTCTGCAGAGAAATTTTGAGGATTGAATCACCAGGCCTGAAGTATCAAGGCTCAACTTAGAAAAAAATCTCAAGTCAAAGAGAAAATATTAAATTCGCTGTCTCACTGTCTGAGATTTATTTTTGGTCTTTGGCAATGATGGGATTTAAAGCCTTTTTTTGTGGCTCAAAGCCAATTTGGACCATTTTGAGAGGGCAAAGCCATTTCGCCTCTAAAGTCATTTTAGGGAAAATTTCTATTGATTTTTCTCGAATTTCTCAATTAAATATTATTTTGAAAGGGGGAAAAAATGTAAAAATTTTTGTTGCTTTTTTTTTTCTTTCTCTTGAATCGTTAACTTTACTTTCCTGATTTATGACCTTTTCAAAAATGTTTTTGGATTTCTCTGTGATTGTTTCCAGAATAGAAACTTTCTTCCACAAAATTCATTTCAGATGAATATTAAAGGATTTGCAAAGAGTAAAGATCTATTCATGTTTGGCTTTCTCTCTCTTTAAAAGCCAAATGAAACTATTTTCAAAATAGGAATCCGTTATGTTTTTGAATCCAATACTTTCCCTCAGCCTTTTCTTTTGAAAAAAAAATGTAAAGACTTTACCCGAAACAAAAGTTTCCCAAACTTTTTTTTTCACTGCTTGTAAAACTTCAACATTTCTAAAACGAGATAAAAGCCCTTTTTCAAAGCCGCTGACTTTGAAATTTTAAAGCCCCCAAAGCCTTTTTTTTTTGAAAGCCATTTTGGGGAGATTTCAATTCCGATCATTGGTCTTCGGGGAAAAAGAAAATTTCCATTGAAATTCCTGAAAAACTTTTTCGAGATGTTTTTTAATAAAATATTTTCTGTTTAAAAAAAAACTTAACTTTTGAGAATAGTTGTCAACCTATTTCAAGGAAAGTCTGCCGAAATTTTTTTTGGAAAGAGAACTCAAAATCGGAAGAAGAGTTTTTTTGATGATCTTATTCGCAAGAAAAATTCATTATTTATAGGAATTTAAAAGTCCATTTTTTCACCCAATTATTTGCAGGGTTCCTGCGGATAATTTTTCCCAAAATCTCTGATACCCAAAAGGACTCTTTGACAAATCTCAAAAGTATTTCGAAATTTCAATTCCTTGATAACTTTTTGAGTTTTGAGAATTTTTGAAAATTGATTTTTTGTTCAGGAATAAATTTTTTTCTCATTCCATTTTCAGATTGAATGATCAAAACTTTTTTACTTTTTCTTAAAAAGAAAAACACTTGAGCAAAATTTTTTTTCAGGATTGGGTGCGGAATCATAACTAAATGAGAAGATCAGGAAGCAGAGATTGTTGATTTTTCATTTTTTTCGAAATTTTTGGGGGAAAAAATGCCTAAAAGGTTTTCTTTGGGTTTTTGAAAGTAATGAAAACAACTCAAAAGGTTCTGAAACTTGAAAGATCAACAAATTTATTCTTTCAATATTTCTCAGTGTTTTTGAATCTTGTTTGGAAAAACCCAAATTTTCATCACATCAAAAATACTTTTCTTCCAACTCTTGCAATAACAACAAAAAAGAGTGTGAAAAACTTTCGTTTGACTTCGCTGAGAATCTCTCCACTTTTCAAAACAATTTTTAGAAGGAATTTTTTTTTGAGATTCAATTGAAGAATTTGAGCCTCTTATTTTTGAAATCTTTCAAGTGACCTCTTTTGCTCTGGAATTGTCTGCCTGGTCTCCTTTTCTGGAGCTGAAACAAAACTGACAAAGTAATTATTTCTCGAGTTTTTGAAGGAGACGAAAGTTTTGTTCAAAAATATTTTGGTTTTCTTTGTCTGTCTGATTCTCTCAAAATAACAAAAAGATTTCAAAGAAAATTTCATTCTTTCCGAAGTTAGAAAAATACTTATCAAAACCATTTCGTTGTTCATCTTTTTGTATAGGGGGAGCTTTGGTTGAGAATCATCTTCAAAGAGCTTCCCTCTCTTTTTTGGAAAAAAAGGAAGTGAACAGAGTTTTTTGGAAGAAAACGCCTTTATGATGAAAAATATCAAAGAATAGTTTGCTTAGAAGTAGAAGAAGATTGCTTGTGAAATAATCGTTATAAAAGGAAGGGAGAGCTAATTAGGAAGCTTTCGCTGGCTAAAATGATACCAAATCTCTGACTAATTCTGTTTTCGAATTGAAAGTCTTGCATCTTTAGAAACCAGGATTTTGTCTCTTTTTTTACCTGAATGAAAAAGATCGTTTGAATACAGTTATTAAAGTTTTTATAGGATTTTTTCTGACGTAACATTTAAAGTGAATGATGAAGTACTTTTACAAAATTCCCAAAATTATAAAATATTTAATTGAACCTTTTTTGTGGTAAACAAATTTATGAGCAAAATATCAGAGGATTTTTCCTTGATTGAGAAACTTTTTTTGAGAGGGGTGTTTTATTTTTCAAGAAAATTCTGAGCTAACTTCAATCAGGAAAGACTCTATTTGTTCGTTTCCACTTAGTTTGTAATTTTTTGCGAGAAAAGGCAAGAAGATATGCTTAGATGAGACTAGATTGGATAAAAATAGACACATTTTATTTAATTTGGACAGCCACTTATGTTTCTCAATACTTTACTAAAAACTTAAAGTCATTGAGGTATTCTCCAAGAAACTTATTTCGAGCGCATTAGCCAGGCTTTAGACCCCAAAGGTCGAAAGGAGGAATGACAGTATGACAATATCAATCAAGGTGGGAGAGGCAATTGATTATTTATGTTTTGAAGGCGAGAAATCCGGATCTTGAGATTAAAATAATAATATATTAGGATTGAGACACTTGTATAAAAGAAATTTTTAGGCGAGAGGTATTGGAGTTTAATTATCAGATTTATTTCTCTAATAAATAATAATATTGTTTATTGCTAAAAAAATGTTCAAGGTCACCAAGCTCATCACCAAGGCTCCTCAATTACAATTCAATTCTTACCGTTTCATGTCAGCTTTCAACAAAGTTTGCAACTCTGTTGATGAAGCCCTTACTGACTTGAAAGATGGCCAAACTGTCCTCTCTGGAGGTTTCGGACTTTGCGGTATCCCCGAAAACCTTATTGCCGGTGTTAAAAGAAAGGGAACCAAGAACTTGACCATTATTTCTAACAATTGCGGTGATCTATTTGAAGAAGAGTTTTTGATGGACTAATATTCAATAGGTATTGATGATGCCGGTTTGGGTATTTTGCTTAAGGACAAGCAAATCAAGAGAATGATTTGCTCTTACTGCGGTGAAAATAAGGAACTTGAAAGACAATACCTTTCTGGTGAACTTGAAATTGAATTCGTCCCTCAAGTAATGAAAATGAACCATTATATCCTCATTGAAAAAGGGAACTTTGGCTGAAAAGGCAAGAGCCGGTGGTGCTGGTATCCCCGCCTTCTACACCCCCACTGGTGTTGGCACAACCATCGAAAGCGGTGGTTTCCCCATCAAATACAAGCCCGGAACCAAAGAAGCCGAAATCGTCTCTGAACCTAGACAAGTATCATCATTTAAAGGGAAGAGCCAAAACTGAATAAAAATGAAATAGAGAGCTTCTTTCAGAGGAAGAGACTACATCCTTGAACCTTCCTTCTTTGGAGATGTCGCTTTGATTAAAGCTTGGAAAGCCGACACAAAAGGAAACTTGATCTTCAACAAAACTGCCCGTAACATGAACCAAGATTTCGCTACTGCTGCTAAGGTCGTCATTGCTGAAGTCGAAGAAGTCGTCGAAGCCGGAGAACTCGATCCCAACCAAATTCACGTCCCTGGTGTCTACATCTCCAAAGTCATCAAGGGTAAGACTTACGAAAAGAGAATCGAAAAAGTCGTCCACTCTAAAGAAGGCACCGAAACTACTGGTACGAAAATTTGAGAATTTCTTGTTCATTATCCTTCCAATCTAGAGAGAAGCAAGGCTCAACAAGTTCGTGATAAGATTGCTGAAAGAGCATGCAAGGAAATTACCAACGGAATGTACATCAACTTGGGTATTGGTATCCCAACTTTGGTCCCTGCTTTCCTTCCTCCTGGCGTTGAAGTCGAATTGGAAAGTGAAAACGGTGTCCTCGGTGTTGGTGACTACCCCAAGGTCGGACAAGAAGATGCCGATTTGATCAATGCTGGTAAAGAAACCATCACTACTCTTCCTGGAAGCTCTTTCTTCTCAAGCTCCCAATCTTTCGGTATCATCAGAGGCAAGCATTTGGACATGACCATCCTTGGTGCCATGCAAGTCTCTGAAACTGGTGATCTTGCCAACTGGGTCATCCCCGGAAAATTAGTTAAAGTGGGTTTTTTGTGAAAGACAAGTTGACTAATGCGACTTTTTAGGGTATGGGCGGTGCTATGGATCTCGTTGGATCTGGATCTAAGGTTATGGTTACTATGGAACATACCGCTAAAGGAGGTGCTCATAAACTTTTGAAGGAATGCGACCTTCCTTTGACTGGTAAAGGAGTCGTTGACATCCTTGTCACTGAAATGGTAATTTTTCTCAGAGTCGCAATTGAATCTAATTTTCCCTCATAGGCCACTTTTGAATTCACTGATAATGGAGTTGTTCTCAAGGACCTTGAACCTGGTTACACTGTTGATGATATTAAGAAGAACACTGGATTCGATTTTAAAGTCGCTAGTCACATTAAGCATTAAGCATATTTAACTTCTCTTATGATAAGAGCTAAATTCATTTATCTAATTAAGGGATATATAAATTCTCTTTTTCTCCATATATTGTTTGGTTTTATAAGATCTATCTAATTATGGAATGAAACCTCCTCCTTTATGATACTTATTTAGCTCAATCAGCTTAAAAGTAAAATGAAATAAAGCCTCTCATTTTCAGTTTGATGATGATGATAGAATTAGTTTTCTTTCAAAATTTGGACTCTCCTAAGATTTTTTTCAGTTGATTAGAAAACTTTATGCAACAACATACAAATAAATTTTTTATATCAATTATGATTATTCATTTTTCCCCATAGCTTCTTTTGTACCAAAACTGATGGATTCATTTTCTTTAAATTTACTTTTGTTATATGAGATAAACATCTTGAGGTTTGAGTAAGCAAACACAATCAAGAATTCTCCAAAGCCAAGCAAAGCAAAGAGCAAATGGAAAACAAATGGATATTTTTCAGGGGGAGTGATCATGCCATTCAAAACTGTCAAAATGATCATTGATATCAAAACCACTTTTGACACCAATCTTGTGTAGATATTTTCAATGGTTCTCAGGATAATAGAGTACTTAGGGTTGATTTCAAGTTCTGCTTTAGCTGGTTTATTCCATCCTTCTTTGAGTCTATCCATAAGTGGATAGGCAAAATAAGCAAAGAGCAGTGTGATGACAAAATATTGAAGTTTTAACTTGTCTTCAACGAGCATGTGATAATTTGTAAATGTAGCCACCAAAATGAAATCAACGTAGAAGTTTTTGAAATATCTTGGGTTCAAAATAAACATCATGAGAGGAAGCAAGATAGTTTTCTCATGAACGTGATATGAGAAAAAGAAAAAGGCCATTGAGATATTGAACAAAGCAATTTTGAAATATTTGAGTTTCGGTATTTTGAATAATATAAGAGCTGAAGGCAAAGAAGCAAGGAGAGTCAAACCCATAGACAAAAGCACCAAGAATTCTGAAGAGAACAACCTTTGCCATTTAATAATGATATCTGTAGCGCACCAGAAAGAAGCAACCTTTAGTTGGTAAAGGCCTCTTTTAACAGGGAAGATGGCTTTCACAACATCAAGGAACGTTTCCAATGATGTGAACCAAGGATACCAAAGAAGCACAATTGTTGCAATAACAAAGAATCCCACTTGCAAGACTTGCAATACAAATTGAGACCATTTAAATGCCTTTGTCTATTTGGAGATGAATAAGGGAAAAATTGAGAAATGAAATACTACAGCTCCACCTTTGGAATGTAAATTAGCTGATCTATAGATATTGCCTGCGATGAAGCAGAAGAATGGAATAGCATAATAAAGTGCCATTTGCTTAGTATTTAAAGCCAAAGTGAAGAAAATTCCTCCCAACTTTAAATGACCCGCTCCACACAGATATATTCCCCAAATTGTAAAGCCTACATTAATATTAATCAGAAGGTATATTTGATCCCATACCCAGTGTGACACAATTGTATTGGAAATGCCCATGATCAATGAGGATAAGAAGAGGGGAAAGCAAGATTAATAAGAGATAGATGAGGCGAGTTTGGAAGTTGTATTTTTTGTTTGATCTCATGATTAAGAGAGTCACTCCTGTCATGAGAATCAAGATATCGCAGATGATGACAGTGCTTCTCATGAATAATTTATGAGTTGGAGTTTCATATCCTCTTGATTTAAATAGCTGCATCGAACTTGGTTCGATTAACGAACTGATATACCCGCAAATCCAACTCAAATAAGCTGAGACTGGTGGATAATCAATTCTCCAATAGTCCAAGTCGTTATCTGGTGTTGAAATATACCATTCTCTTGGATGGAGATTCACTGTCAATTCCATCCAATGTCTTTGTGCTTCGTAATCACCAAAAGTTGGAGGATCATTTACACCAGAATATCCACCAAATGAGCAGAGGATACGATAAGCAATAGCAATCAATAGGACAATAAAGAGTGAAGATTTTCTGAATTTTCTTTCACAAAGATCTCTAAACATATCAAAGACTGTATTCTCTTGAGTCTTTGAATTTGTCTTGATGTGATTTGACATATAACGATGCACACTATTTGAGAGATGAGTATATATTATTCAAAGATTGAAAAATACTTTAAAACGATGATTTTCCAGGTGATATTTGGAGTCCAAGGCCTTTTAAAGAATGTTTCAAGGGGTTTGGGGTCTGTGGTATTTATCAATGTTGATTGTCCAGGCTTTGGAATTTAGATATAATTTGGATGAAGATTACGAGTAAATGGAGTTGGATTTGAGGTTCTTTGAAAGGATACATATCGGTCAGCAATATGCTAAAACTATATTGCTCATTCGTCTTTGCTTGATGAATCTCAACCTTGTGAAAATGAGATAAGTCGGTAGGTTATGATGAATTTATTTACATCAATGATGTTTGAATTCTCAGAAAAGTTCACACGATAAATAGAAGGATCAAGACTCTCTAAAGTTTGCTTTTCTATGGAATCAGATAAATTGAGATGTTGTGAGGATTTAGGGGGAACCTTTTTCGATTCTTTTGCGAGTGATTTCTTTTGTATTTGACATTTTTTTCTGAATACACGTATCTGTATGATATTAATTAATCTTTTGAATATATTTATTTTATTTGGCCTTCTTTTGATAAAAGGTTAAAAAGTCTGCAAATTCTTAATTTTTGAATTGACAAAATTAAACATCTTGTGAATAGAAGACAAGTAATTTATATTTTATAGAATAGATACAAAAATAAATTAAGGGAAGTAAAAGTACTTTATTTACCCCATAAAATTTCATCAAGTCTCTTTTTAAAGATTTTCAAAGAGAGAGTAGCCAAGATCTTGTTTATTTTGATCATGGAAAATTTCACCATTATATTCAAGCTTTCGCAAGTAATTGCTTTGAGAGAAAATATTAAACATAATTTATTAAATAATTATTTTTACCTGAGAAAATTGGGTTGTAACTTCCCAGCAAAAGCTTGTTGAAGAGCTGAGAGTCGGCATTTCCCATCTCTACTATTCAACTGAATTTCTGAAATTGTTTTTTTGATCTATTATGCGGAAGGGATTTGTTAGTCAAGAGAAAAACAAATTATTTACATCAGCTTCTGGATTATATTTTGGGATATTAGGATTTTGAATTCTAATGACTGGAAGTGGATTTGAATTCTCTTGTTGATCATCGCCACCATTATTTGGCTAATATATAGAGTAATTTGATTTTCTGAAATCAGTAAGTACCATTTTAGAATTTGATTTAGGGACGTAGTTTGGATCAGGTTTGTCGAGAAAACCTTTTTTCCGAGCTGCTTGATTTACGAATGTTGTTAAGAAGTGACAGGTGATTTCATTGTAATCTGTCACAGTTTGAAGCATATTTGTCACATATAGTTTCTGGTTTCTGAGAGGTCGAGATAATACCAAAGCCTTGACATAAGTATCTGGTCTTTTTCAAGGGTTAATTCAGTTGGGAAAAAATGATTGGCGCCTTACTTGCAAGTAAACTGACTCCTTTCTTTGTCACTAAACTCAGTGACTTTTTTATAAAAAGCAAGTTGAATCTCTCCTGTTGAATCTTCGATAATAAGCACGATTCTGGTCGCCTGGTGTTCTATATGACGGACTCTGCCGATGATTACGGCCTATA
>Ga0182738_1001422_pt1 | contig 30046 bp, 27 predicted proteins | sample eDN5th30CBELigMG_FD_128876 | JGI IMG/M metagenome (GOLD analysis project Ga0182738, IMG submission 128876) | Enriched Miracle-Growth compost microbial communities from Emeryville, California, USA - eDNA 5th pass 30_C BE-Lig MG (version 2)... ...
CAGCCATATCTCGGGGTCCATCAGGCGGGCATCGTGACGCCGCGCCCGAGTTGCGGCATGATCGCGGCCTTCGATGTGCTCGCGCCCCAACCGGAAGACCTCGAGCGGTTGCTGCGCAAACTGACCGAGCGCATCGCTTTCCTGACCCAGGGCGGCCGGACACCGGAACTGGACCCGAAGCTGCCGCCGTCCGATTCCGGCATTCTCGGCCCGGAGGTCAAGCCGGACAATCTGACCATCACCGTGTCGCTCGGCGCATCCTTCTTCGACGACCGGCCATGGCTTGCCCCGCTCAAGCCGCGCAAGCTCGTGCGCATGACCAGGTTTCCCAACGACGCGCTGGACCGGTCGATCTGCCACGGCGACATCACGCTACAGCTTTGCGCCAACACGCAGGACACCACCATCCATGCCCTGCGCGACATCGTTAAAACCATGTCGGACCAGATGGTGCTGCGCTGGAAGCAGGAGGGCAATGTGCCCGCCATCCAGCCCGCGGCTGACGGCACGGTGCAGAGCGCACGCAATTTCCTGGGTTTCCGCGACGGATCGGCCAATCCCGATTCGGAAGACGACGGGCTGATGAAACGGATCGTCTGGGTCGGCGCAGACAGCCGGGAACCGAACTGGGCGACTGGCGGCACCTATCAGGCGGTGCGCATCATCCGCAACTTCGTCGAGCGCTGGGACCGTACGCCACTGGGCGAGCAGGAGCGCATCTTCGGACGGGTGAAGACCACCGGCGCCCCCCTGGGCGGTGGCGAGAGCGAATTCGATGTGCCGGATTATGCGCAAGACCCCGATGGCGGGATCACGCCTCTGGACGCGCATATCCGGCTTGCCAATCCGCGCACGCCCGGCAGCGAGGAAAACCTGATCCTGCGCCGGCCGTTCAACTATTCCAACGGGGTGACGAAGTCCGGGCAGCTCGACCAGGGACTGCTCTTCATCTGCTACCAGGCCGATCTGGAAAAAGGCTTCATCGCCGTACAACGGCGGCTCGATGGCGAACCGCTCGAAGAATATCTGAAGCCGGTCGGCGGTGGCTATTTCTACACCCTTCCCGGCATCATCGACAAAAACGACTATCTCGGCAGCCAGCTCGTGCAAGCCATCGCCGAAAACGCTTCCATGCGCAGCAGCAATCAGGAGTAGGGAAATGCACATGAGACATCTTTTCGCGGCCGGCACGCTCGCCGTCCTGCTTGCCGGGCCGGCACAAGCGGCTGGCGAACCGAGCCTCGATCTGGTCGAGCCGATCGCCGACTACAAGATCTATGTTTCGGAGAAGCTTCAGAAGCTGGTGGCCGACACCACTGCTTTCACCGATGCCGTCAAGGCAGGCGACGTCGACAACGCCAAGGCACTTTTCGCCCCGACCCGCATGAGCTACGAAGCCATCGAACCGATCGCCGAGCTGTTCAGCGACCTCGACGCCTCCATCGACTCGCGCGCCGACGACTATGAGCAAGGCGAAAAAGACCCGGCCTTCCCCGGCTTCCATCGCATCGAATACGGCCTGTGGGAGCAGAATTCGACCGAGGGGCTCGCTCCCATCGCCGACAAGCTGCTGGCCGACGTGAAGGATCTGGACAAGCGCATCGCCGACCTGACGCTGCCGCCCGAAACGGTGGTGGGCGGCGCGGCCGTATTGATGGAAGAAGTGGCGGCAACCAAGATCTCGGGCGAGGAAGACCGTTACAGCCACACCGATCTATGGGACTTCAAGGGCAATTTCGATGGTTCGCGCAAGATCTTCGATCTGATGCGTCCGCTGATCGAGGAGAAGGAAGGCGAGTTCGTCACCAAGGTGTCCGGCAATTTCGATACGGTCGAGACAACGCTGGCAAAGTACAAGGCCGGCGATGGCTATGAAACCTACGACAAGCTGAGCGAAGACGACCGCAAGGTTCTGGCCGCCGCCGTCAACACGCTGGCCGAAGACCTCTCGACCCTGCGCGGCAAGCTCGGCCTCGACTGAGCCAGCGACTTCAACCACTGAAACGAGGCCTGGCTGCTCGATTGCAACCGGGCCTTTTCACCATCTGGTGCACCTTGCATGGCGGAACCCCGATGCTCCTCCACGATACGAAGGTAGCAGAGCCATCCGTTTGCAGCGGCTGATCACCGCGCGTAATATTTTGTAAGAATCGCAATTGCATCCTGGCGTCGCGTTCAAGCCTGATTTTTACGGCGAGCCTGAGATGACATGCCATGCTGCGGGTTGCTTCGCTTCCTGCAGGCAATATCCATGACGGTCAAATCAGCTGATCGCCTTGGAACCTAAACCGATCGATAACCATATTGATCGCGAAATACGCATTTAGGACAATTTCCGGTGGCAGGTTCCGCCCGCCAGATCGCAGCAGAAAGCCGTTCAATGCATCAGCCGAAACAACGTACTGTCGACAGAATGGGGAAATTCGGACCGCTGATGGTTTCCACCCTTCGACAGGAACGCAAGTCCTATCGCGCCGAGACGGCCGTAGCGCACGGGGAAGGCCTGCTCATTGCCTCCTACAATGTCCATAAATGCGTCGGCACCGACGGCAGGTTTGATCCGGGACGTATCCTGTCCGTCATCCGCGAGATCAATGCCGATGTGATCGCGCTTCAGGAGGCGGACGAGCGCTTTGGCGAACGCGCGGCTCTTCTCGATCTCGAATCCCTGAAAAGACAAAGCGGCCTTGCCGCCGTTCGCCTGCCGGTGCCACGCAAGGGGCATGGCTGGCATGGCAACGTGGTTCTGGCGCGCGACGCCGAGGTGACAGCAACGCACCAGATCGCCTTGCCCGGAGTGGAACCGCGCGGCGCGCTGATGGTTGATCTGACGCTGCCGGCCGGACCACTGCGCGTCATCGCCGCCCATCTCGGCCTTTTGCGCCGCTCGCGCGCGCAGCAGGTGGAGGCGCTGCTCTCGGCCGCCCAGGCCAAGGATACCCGCCCAACCCTTCTGATGGGCGACCTCAATGAATGGCGGCTGGGCCGACGCTCGTCGCTGCTCGGCCTGCATCCCGTGTTCGGACCGCTTCACGCCTCGGTGCCGAGTTTTCCGTCGCGCTTTCCGGTGTGGGCGCTCGACCGGGTGCTGGCCAATCCGCATCATCTGGTTTCCAGCGTTGAAATCCACGACACGCCGCTGGCGAGGGTCGCCTCCGACCACCTGCCCATCAAGGCCCGGATCAATCTGAACGCCATGCAGGAACAGACACAGGCCGCCTGACGGCGGACGCAGCCTGCAAATATCGCCCGAGCGCCTCCAACCGCAAGCTGCTACGTACCATATATGCTGAGGCAGCACGTTGAGGCAGGCGGCTTGCTTTTCCGCCAATGTCCTGCGAAACCGCGATGACAGAAGCTCCAGGCACAGCGTGCCCAATTCAGCAAGAACCGGAAAGGTCCGGTCGCGCCAGACCCGGAGCATGAATCAGGGAAGGAACATCATGACCATTGCAATTACCCCCATTGCAAAAGAGACGGCCGATCTGCTTGCCAAGCTTGGCGTCGCGGGCGACACGCTTTCCGGCGGGGAGCTTTCGGTTCACAGTCCGGTGACGGGCGAACAGATCGCGGCTTTGAGGCAGGTTTCGCCGGCGGCCGCGGCAAGCGCGATCGACAGGGCCGACGCCGCCTTCCGCGCCTGGCGGCTGGTGCCTGGCCCGCGCCGCGGCGAGCTGGTGCGGCTGCTGGGCGAGGAACTGCGCGCCGCCAAGGCCGAGCTTGGCCGGCTGGTCTCGATCGAGGTCGGCAAGATCCCCTCCGAAGGGCTCGGCGAGGTGCAGGAGATGATCGACATCTGCGACTTCGCCGTCGGCCTGTCGCGTCAGCTCTACGGCCTCACCATCGCCACCGAGCGTCCCGGCCACCGCATGATGGAAACCTGGCACCCGCTCGGCGTCGTCGGCGTCATCTCGGCCTTCAACTTCCCGGTCGCGGTGTGGTCGTGGAATGCCGCGCTGGCGCTGGTCTGCGGCGATGCGGTGGTGTGGAAGCCGTCGGAGAAGACGCCGCTGACCGCGCTTGCCTGCGCCGCCATTTTTGCCCGCGCGGTCAAGCGCTTCGGTGCCGATGCGCCCGATGGCCTGCTCGCCGTGCTGATCGGCGACCGCGCCGTCGGCGAGGTGCTGGTCGATCATCCGAAGGTGCCGCTGGTCTCGGCCACCGGCTCGACGCGCATGGGCCGCGAGGTCGGCCCGCGGCTGGCCAAACGCTTCGCCCGCGCGGTGCTGGAGCTGGGCGGCAACAATGCCGGCATCGTCTGCCCGTCGGCCGATCTCGACATGGCGCTGAGAGCGATCGCCTTCGGCGCCATGGGCACCGCCGGCCAGCGCTGCACGACGCTGCGCCGCCTGTTCGTGCATGACAGCGTCTACGACCAGATCGTGCCGCGGTTGAAACGGGCCTATGAGAGCGTGTCGGTCGGCAACCCGCTGGAGACCGGCGCGCTGGTCGGGCCGCTGATCGACAAGGCCGCCTTCGACAACATGCAAAAGGCGCTGGAGGAAGCCCGGGCCAATGGCGGCACGGTGACCGGCGGCACCCGCTTCGACAGCGGCCACCAGGATGCCTGGTATGTGCACCCGGCGATCGTCGAGATGCCCGCGCAGGTCGCGCCGGTGACGGAAGAGACCTTCGCGCCGATCCTCTATGTGATGAGATATTCCGACTTCGACGCGGTGCTGGCGCTGCACAATGCGGTGGGGGCCGGCCTGTCGTCGTCGATCTTCACGCGCGATCTGCAAGAAGCCGAACGCTTCCTCGGCGCCGACGGTTCCGACTGCGGCATCGCCAATGTCAACATCGGCACTTCGGGTGCCGAGATCGGCGGTGCCTTCGGCGGCGAGAAGGAGACCGGCGGCGGCCGCGAGAGCGGCTCCGACGCCTGGAAGGCCTATATGCGCCGCGCCACCAACACCATCAACTATTCCAACGCCCTGCCGCTCGCCCAGGGCGTCTCCTTCGATATCGACTGACCGGAAAGCCCCCGCGAAGCATAGACTCGCGGCGGTCTGCATCGATCAAAATTTCGGGACCGCTCCAAATCACGGGTCGGTCCCGAATTTGTTTTAAGCTTCCCCGGCGGCAGTCCTGCCCACGACATAGCCGAATGTCAGTGCCGGCCCCAGCGTGATTCCGGCGCCCGGATAGGCGCCTGCCATGATGGAATTCATATCGTTGCCGCAGGCATAGAGCCCCGCGATCACATTGCCCTCCCCGTCACGAACCTGACCCCTGCCATTTACCGCAAGGCCCATCGAGGTCCCGATATCGCCCGGATAAATCTCGATCGCATAATAGGGCGGATTATCGAGCGGCCGCAGGCACGCATTGGGCTTCTGCTCCGCGTCGCCCAGGTAGGTCTGGTAAGCGGTCGAGCCCTTGCCGAAGGCCGTATCATGTCCCTGCGCGGCATCCGCATTGAAGGCGCGGATCGTGGCTTCAAGCTGATCGGCAGCGATACCCGTGACGGATGCCAACTCGGCGACGCTGCGTCCCCGCTTCAGATAACCAGACTTGAGATATGGCCCGACCCGGCCCGGAAACGCCGGGACCGCACCCAGGCCATAGCGGCGCAGGGCGCGGTGATCGCACACCAGCCAGGCGGACTTCCTGTTTTCCGATTCCAGCTTGCCAATGAGGCCCTGGACGAAATCGTGATAGGAGCGCGCCTCATTGGTGAAGCGCTTTCCGTCATGTCCCACGGCAATCACGCCGGGCTTGGCCCGATCGAGGAACAGATGCGGGAAAGGACGCTTGCTCCCATCCGCATTGGGCAATAGCGAAACCGGCGTCCAAAAACCGCCATTGTTGTTGCTGGTCACGAATTCCGCGCCGATGGCTTCGGCCGCTTCAATCGAGCCGCCGGTTCCGGCCGTCGGAGACATGGAATAGTGCGGAAGCCCTTTCGCGACATGATCGAAGCTGCGCGCACGGCGCTTCGTATCGTGCGGAAAACCGCCGGAAGCCAGCACAACCCCCTTTGCAGCCGCGATATCCCTGAAGCCGCCCGCCCCCTTCACCCGCGCTCCGGTGACGCGGCCTTCAGCGTCCTGCTCCAGCCCCACCAGTTCGGTGTCCAGAAGCAGAGGGATCTTCAGCGAAAACACCGTCTCGGCAAGCCGGCCGGCAATGGCTGCGCCCAGAACCAAACGCGTCGTGCGACCGTGGACCAACCGGTCCTTGGCATAGCGCATCACCACGCGGGTGGCGTAGACGGCCGAGTTGAAAGACCGCGACATCTTGAGAAAATGGCCGATGTCGAAGCGGTTGAGCATCATGCCGCCAAGCAGCGTGAAATCGGCGATCGGCGGCCGCAGGCGGGTCAGATTGGCACCCAGCCTGGATCCGTCGTAATCTTCCGCATCGATGACACGGCCGCCCATTGCCGCGCCCGGCTGATCGGAATGATAGTCCGGCGAATAGGGACGGTGGGTGAACTTCAGCGCGGTGTTGTCATGGAAGAAGCTGATGGCTTCGGGGCCGTTTTCCAGAAATGCATCGACGACCTCGGCATTGAACCGGTTTCCGGTCTCGCCCTCGATGTAGCGCCGGGCTTCCGAGCGGTCGTCCTTCATGCCGCCCGCCCGCATGATGGGATTGTCGGGGACCCAGATAGCTCCGCCTGAAACCGCGGTGGAGCCGCCGAAATAGGATGACTTCTCGATGATGACAGGCTTCAGGCCAGAATGCGCGGCGGTGATTGCGGCCGCCATGCCGGCGGCACCGGAACCGACCACGAGAAGATCGCATTGATCGGGAACTATCGTCATATCACGCCTCCGGGCGCGGGTAGCGGCCCATCGCCCAACCGCCATCGACGGCCAGCACCTGACCGGAAATGAAGCTTGCCTCGTCGCTGGCGAGGAAACGGATCGCCCGCGCAATGTCTTCGGGCTTGCCCACGCGACGAAGCGGGCACTGGTCAATCATAATCGCCCGGCGCCATGTTTCTGTGCGAATGCGCTCGGCGGTCAGAGGTGTTTCGATAAGACCGGGCGCCACGGCGTTGACACGGATTCCCTCAGGCCCATAGTCGGTCGCCATCTGTCGCGTCAGGCCCGCCACGGCTGCCTTGCTGGCCGAATAACCCGAGCTGTTTTGCGCGCCGATCTCGGCGAAGATCGAAGCCGTGTTGACGATCGCGCCACCGCCGGTCTGACGCATGCGGCCGACCGCCCACCTGGACAGGCGAAACAGACCGAGCACATTGACATCGAAATAGGCGCTGAACTCCTCATCCGAAGTGTCGAGCGCGGATTTCCCCCGAGCGATGCCGGCGTTGTTGATCAGCACGTCGAGCGTGAGGCCGCGTGCGTCGAAGAGCTGATCGAGTGCATCAACGAGGCGCGCATCGGTGACGTCACCGGCCAGGGGCACCACGGCCTTGTAGCGCCCGGCCAATGCCGTCACGCCCTCCGACGACATATCCACCGCCACCACTGTTGCACCTATCGCAAGGAATGCCTCGGTCGTGGCAAGGCCGATCCCCTGAGCCGCGCCGGTCACCACAACCGTGCGTCCTTCGAAATTGGCCGGTGTCAGATCCATTTCATTCTCCTTCAGAACGCAGCCGTGCCGCCAACGGAGCGACCGCCATCGACCAACAAAACCTGCCCGGTGATGAAGCCAGCCAGCGGGCTGGCGAAGAAAGCGGCCGCGTGGGCAATGTCCTCCGGCTTTCCAAGGAGACCTGTCGGCTGCTGCGCGCGCAATGCATCGAGGCCGGCGTCCGAACGGGCACGCAGCATTTCCGTTTCGATCACGCCCGGCGCGATCGCATTGACGGTGATCCGGCGCGGCGCGAGTTCCAGCGCCAGCGCTCGGGTGAAGCCGGCAACAGCGGCCTTGGACGACACGTAATGCGCATAGTGCCGCGCGCCGAGCGCCGCACGCGAGGCCAGATTCACGATGCGCGCACCATCCGCCATCTTGCGAGCCGCCTGCTGGCACAGCGTGAACATGGCGACCAGGTTCACCTCGTACATGCGCCGGAAATCGTCGGCCTTCAGTTCATCGAACGCGATCACGTTGAAGATACCCGCGTTGTTGACCAGGACCTCCAGGTTTTCGGCCTTGTCGATTATCGCCTGGGTGGCGGCTTCATCGGTGATGTCGAGCACCTCGACACGCGCGGCGAAACCCTTTTGCGCAATCTGCCTTACTGTCTCTTGTGCTTGCGCCTCGTCGCGATCGGCCACGATCACCAGATACCCTTCGGACGCCAGACGGTGCGCGATAGCCCGCCCGATCCCCGAGCCCGCGCCGGTGACGATTGCAGAGGGAGATTGAAGCTCGGACATGCGTAGATTTCCTCGGGCGACTGGCATGGCCGGTCGCTCACTGCTATTTCGATTTTGCTGGAAAGAAGCCGGCTTTGCCGGCATGGGGAACGGGCGCAGGAGCTACTGCCCCGCGCCCGCCATCTCAGTTCAGGCCGAACGTGTTTTCATCAAGCTTTGAATAGAGATTTTCCTTGACGATCCTGGCCACCGCATCGGGATCGGTGCGATCGACATCGGCCATCAGTCCCGACCACTTCTTCTGCAGTTCAAGGAAGTTGGCAATGACATCGCTCGGGTCCTCGATCTTGCGCTCGGCCATCGAACGCTTGGGCAGTTCGGCGATCATGCTCGTCTTGAACTTGTCCAGCGCTTCGACCATGTCGGGATTGGCCTCGGTGATCTTCAGGCCGCGCTCTTCCGACCCCTTGAGCGCGTTTGCCACGCCAACGTGGTAGGCCACCTGCGAACGGGCGAGGCCGATCGCGGTCTCATCAAGCAGGATGCGGCGGTTTTCAGGGGACAGGCCGGACCAGAAATCCTTGTTGTAGACATAGGTCGCACCGACGACCACGCCCATCGGCAGCAGATTTACGGTCTTGGCCACTTCCCAGAACTTGTTGCCCTTGTCGAGGTTGGTCGGGTCGGTCATCGTGCAGTCGAGCGAGCCGCGCTCAAGGCCCGAATAGACGTCGGCGATCGGCACCGAAACCGGAACGGCCTTCAGCGACTGCACCCAGGCTGTCTGGGCCGTCCCGGCCGTGCGGATTTTCAAACCTTCCGCCGAAGCGGGATCGGTGATCTCTTTCATGCAGACGAAGTTGTAGACCGGGGTCGCATATCCGCCGACGAAGACGCCGCCGTTCTTGTTCCACTCGGCCCGGACCTTTTCATTCGTCAGGCCAAGTTCGGTCCAGGCAAAGGCTGCCGCGAAGTCATCATCGGAAACGAAGACCAGATCGTTGACGACGTTGTTGAGCGGCAGTTCTGATGGGTTGTAAGGCGGATAAACGATGCCGAGTTGCGCCACGCCATCACCGATGCCCTGCATGGTGGTGGGTGCCGGAACCAGCGAACCGCTCGAATAGATTTCGAAATCCACGCTGCCTTTCGACGCTTCCTTCACGTCGGCAGCGAACTTCTGATAGGGAAATTCGTTGAGGATATGGGCCGGCGTCATCCAGTTCGTTGCCTGGAACGTTTCGGCCTGAGCCATTCCGCTGGTCAGTGCCACCGATGCCACGGCAGTCATAAGCAATCTTTTCATTGTCTCTCTCCCGTCGAATGAGGTTTCAATTGGTGAAGCTTCCTAGCGCTCACCGCATTTCCATAAGGCTGGGCAGCCAGAGCGAGATGAATGGGAACGCGATCAGGAGACCGAGCGTGACCAGATCGGCCAGCACGAACCACGATACGCCCTTGAAGATCGTCCCGAGCGAGACCCGCGATCCCATAGAAGATTTGATGACAAACACATTCATTCCCACCGGCGGCGATACCAGACCGAGCTCCAGAAGCTTGATGGTCAGGACGCCGAACCAGATCATGTTGACGTCATGGGACAGCAGCAGCGGACCGAGCACCGGCAGCGTCAGGAGCATGATCGAGATGCTTTCCAGGAATGCCCCCAGCGCAAGGAACAGAAGGCACACGAGCAGTATGACCGTCAGCGTGCTGTAGCCATCGAAGAAGCCCATGACCCAGGTGGGAATGGTAGCCAGCGCCACGAAACGGGCGAACAGCGCAGCGCCCAGTACGATGATGAAGATCGTAGAACTGCCGGCAGCCGTGTCGACCAGAGCCTTGCGGACAATCGGGAACGACAGGCGACCACGCACCAGCGCAATCATGAAGGCGAGAAACGCGCCGGCGGCTCCGGCCTCGGTTGCGGTGAAAACGCCGGTGAAGATACCGCCCATGACGCCGGCGATGAGCACGGGCAAAGGCCACGCATCGGCGATGAGTGCGCGTTTTTCCTCCCGCGTCACGTCCACCTTCGTGGCCGGAGCAAGGTTCGGGTTGAAATAACAGCGCACCGTGATCAACAGGATGAACATGATGGCCGTCAGGATGCCCGGCACGATGCCAGCGACGAACAGGGTGCTGATGGACGTATCCATCAGCAGGCCGAAGACGATCATCAGCACGCTGGGCGGAATGAGGGCGCCGAGCGTTCCAGCCGCGGCAACGGAGCCGGTCGCCAGACCCGGATTGTATTTCGCGTCCAGCATCTCGGGCACCGCAATGCGCGAGAAGGCGGCGGCAGTCGCAACCGAAGAGCCGGAAGCAGAAGCGAACAGCGCACTGGCAACAACCGTGGAGGAGGCAAGCCCGCCGGGAATACGCGCGAGCAGGATGCGGGCCGCGCCGAACAGGCCGCGGGTCAGACCCGCTTCGACCGCAATGAAGCCCATCAGTAGGAACATCGGGATCGCGGAAAGATTCCAGTCGCCGATCAGATGGAAAGGAACCGCCTTCGCGATACCAACGGCAGGCCTCCACCCCATCATGCCCCAAATGCCGACGAATGCCACGCCGCCCATTGCAGCCCCGATCGGCACCCTGATGCCGATCAGCGCAAGCACTGCGAACAGGCCCATGAAGCCAATTTCAATACGTTCCATGATCCGACCTCAGATCTGCTCGGCAGCGGCGGAAGAGTCGACGATCCTGACACGGTCGCCGGAGAAGATTTTCAGCAGGAGAACCAGGACGGCGAGCGCCAGACCGATGGGCAGCATGAACTTTGCCGGCCACACGACGACGCGCCAGATGCCGTCAACGGTTTCGGAAATCTGCCAGGCGCGAACCGCGATGTCCCACGAAAACCACCCCAGACCGAGATAGAAGGCCAGCGTCACCAGGTGCGCGAAAGTCCGCATCACATGCTGCACCTTTTTGGATGCCATTTCGAAAAACAGATCGACGGCAATCGCCGAATTGGTCGCTTCGACCCATGCCAGTGTCAGGAAAACGCCGGCAATCATGTAGTAGTTGGCCACGACCTCGGCCGTGCTCGGCACCGGCGCGTGAAAAAGATACTTGCCGATGACGTCCGCCATGACGTGAAACATCATCAAGAGCATCGCAAAACCGGCGAGCCATGCCAAAGCCTGCGTCAGATAGCTGATGAGCCTGACCATTGATCCTCCCTTCCAGGCCTGCGCCGGTTCGAAAACCGCCTCAAGCCGCTCGATGCATCACTGCATCCGATAACCGCCATTCACGTCGATGACAGCGCCGGTGATGTAGGCCGCATCCGGCCCCATCAGGAACGACACGGCTCCCGCCACATCCTCCGACGTACCGATCCGCTGAAGCGGAATGTTGGCGGTGACGGCGCCGTCATTTTCAGGCGAGAGCGACTGCCGCAGCATCGGCGCGTCGATCAGGCCGGGTGCCACCGCATTGACCGTCACGCCGCGATGGGCCGCCTCGCGCGCACCGGCCTTGACGAGGCCCATAACCGCGCTTTTCGAGGCGATGTAAGCCGAACTGGAGCGATAGCCGCCCAGCTGGGCTGCCACCGATGCAAAACCGATGAACCTGCCATTAGCGATGTCGCGCCTGTTGGCGCCACGCAGATATTCACGCAGCAGCAGGAACGTACCCGTGCTGTTGACACGCTGAGTGAGATCCCAGTCCTTCAATTCCATGTCCGTGATGAGCGGGCGATTGCCATCGGGTGCAAACAACAAAATGCCGGCAGCCGCAACCACGGCGTCGATCGGTGCACCGAGATTTTCAGCTTCGGCAAAGTCGGCCATCACCTGGGCTTCATTCGATACATCGAGAGCAATGGCACGATGCCCCTCGCCCGCAACATCGGCCAGCGATGCCTCGGCCGCCTCCAGTTTCAGGTCGGCTGCGAGAACACGGAATCCGTCGCTCGCCAGACGCTTCACCACTGCCCTACCAATGCCGCCGGCCGCACCGGTGACAAGACACACACCATTCATGAAACGCTATTCCTCCACGTTCATTGCATAAACAATGAACACATTATGGCGCTTTCGTAAACATATTTTTTTGTATATAGGTGTTATTGGATAAATTATGTGCAAGAGCGGCCAGTCAGCTCAACATCCGGGGAACAGGGCGCGCAACATCCATGGCAGAAGAGCAAAACTCCCACACCAGTTCCGAGCAGGTGCTCGCGCGCTTGCGTGAAGTGATCCTGAGCGGAGAATTGCGCCCCGGAGAAAAGCTGCATCAGGACAGGCTGGCCGAGATGCTCGGCGTCTCGCGCACGCCTCTGCGCACCGCGCTCACCGCACTGACGCAGTCCGGGCTTGTCGTCTATGAGGCCAATCGCGGGTTTCGCGTTCGCGAATTCTCCTTCGTTGATGTGCTGGCCGCCTTTCGCGTGCGTGCGGAAATGGAGGCGCTGGCCTGCAAGCTCGCCGCGCCACGCATTTCGGATGCCGACATCGCCTGTCTGCATGAGATGGTTGCGCTGGGCGACAGGCTGATCGAGGACGGCACGTTGCAGACGGAGCGGCTGCCGGCCTATCGCCAGATGAATGTGGATTTCCACACCACGGTGCTGCAGGCCTCCGGCAACAAATGGATCGAGACTTTCATCGGTCAGTTGCACAATGTCCCGCTCGCCTCGGACCGCCTGATCATGTGGCACGACTACGGTGTGATCAGGCGATCGCATGACGACCATCGCCGCATAGCCACTCAACTGGCGGCGCGCGATGGCGATCGCGCGGCGGGCATCATGTACGAGCACATCTCGTTCGCCGCCGACCACCTGGTCGAGCACCTGAAGCGAAGCCCGGAAGATTTCATCCGCGTCCCAGTAGGCGACGTAGACGACATCGACCCCAAACCCCGCTCAAAAACACGGAGGAAAAAACAATCGTGACCTTGAGACTATTCCATTCCCCGGCCTCGCCTTATGTGCGCAAGGTCATGGTGACGGCAATCGAGCGCGGCGTGGAAGACCGCATCGAACTGCTGCCTTCGGCCGCCGGCCCGGTGAAGCGTGACCAGACCATCGTGCGCCATAACCCTTCGGGCAAGGTGCCGAGCGCGCTTCTGGAAAACGACCAGCCGCTTTTCGACAGCCGCGTCATCTGCGCTTATGTCGACAGCCTCGCATCGTCCGGCGCTTCGGTCTATCCGCAGGACCAGCGCCGCTTCAAGGTACTGATGCTGGAAGCGCTCGCCGATTCCATCCTCGACGCCTGCCTGCTGTGCCGCTACGAGCGGGTGATGCGCCCCGCGGAACTGCAGTGGGACGACTGGTACAACGGCCAGATGGAAAAGATCGATTCAGGCCTGGACGACCTGGAGAACCGCTGGTTCGACGACATCGCCGTCGAATTCCATGCCGGGTCGATCGCCGCGACCTGTACGCTCGGTTATCTCGACTTCCGGTTCGGCGACAAGGACTGGCGCTTGAGTCATCCGAAACTGGCGGCATGGTTTGCCGAAGTCTCCAAGCGCCCCTCCATGGAGAAGACTTTCCCGAAGGGCTGATCCACAAAAACGAAGGCCCCGGAAACGGGGCCTTCTTTGTATCGTTCAACGATAATGGCGGGAGCCGGACATCCGCTTACAAAGCCCTGGCCGGCAACACCTTGCCTTCACAGGGGCCGAAGCCGATGCGATAGCCGTCGCCCTGCGCATGCCCTCTGAAACGAACCGTATCGCCGTCCTGCAGGAAAGAGCGACTCTCGCCGCTGTCCAGCGTCAGGGGTTCCTTGCCGCCCCAGCTCAGTTCCAGCATGGAGCCGCGCGATTCCTTGACCGCACCGGAAATCGTGCCTGAACCGAGCAGGTCGCCGGCGTCCATCGGGCAGCCCGATGTGGTGTGGTGGCAAAGCTGCTGCGCGGCCGAATAGTACATTTCCGAATAATTCGTGCGGCTGATCACCGTTGCCGCCCTGCCTTCCGGCTCAAGCTCGATCTCAAGACCGATGTCGTAGAGCATCGGCCCCGGCTCGGCGAGATAGGGCAGCAGCTCCTTTTCACGCGGCGGGGTCGGGGTGCGGAACGGCTCAAGGGCGGCGCGCATCACGATCCACGGGCTGATCGTGGTGGCCGTCGCCTTGGCCTGGAAAGGCCCGAGCGGCTGGTATTCCCACGCCTGGATATCACGTGCCGACCAGTCGTTGAGCAGCACATAGCCGAAGATCATCTCGTCGGCTTGCGCCACCGAAACCATGCCTTCGGACGGCATTCCGACCACCGCGCCCATTTCCAGCTCGAAATCGAAGCGTTCGCAAGGCGCGAAGCGCGGCATGGCATCGTTCGGCCCCTTGAGCTGCCCATGGGGACGCCGAACCTCCGTGCCCGACACCACCACCGATGAAGCGCGGCCATTATAGCCGATGGGAATATGCAACCAGTTGGGCGGCAGCGCATTCTCGGCCCCTCGGAACATTGTGCCGACATTCGTGGCATGGTGCCGGCCAGCATAGAAATCTGTGTAGCCGGAAACGATGAAGGGCATGAAGAGCTCGGCTTCGCCGGCAGGATAAAGGTGCGGCTCGACCAGTTCCCGTTCGGCTGCGTCCTCGTGCAGCAATTCGGTCAGACGCTCGCGGAAGAGATTCCAGACATCCGGCCCCAGTTCCATGAACTCGTTCCAGAACGGAACCTCGAACACAGGCTCGTCCGCAACATGGATGAGCCCCGCCTCCTCCAGCGCCCGCACATCGACGATAAAGTCGCCGATGGCCACGCCGCAGCGCGGATCGTCGTCACCCGGCGCAAAAACGCCGCATGGCAGGTTGTTGAGCGGGAAGTCGGTCGAGGCGGAGTTGGCGCTTTCGACCCAGCTTCTGGAAAGTGTCATGCAAAAAAATCCCCGATGAATAATATTCGGGCGGAGGCATCGCCCCCCGCCCGTTCGCCATTTGCAGGCGTGTTCACTTTACCGACGGCGTACCGTCGAATTTCTTTTCAAGATCCGCCCAGCAATCCACATAGTCGTCCTGCAGCGGCGCTATGTTTGCGGCGAACTCGGTGAGATGCTGGGGGAAGCGCGTCTCGAACATGAAGGACATGGTCTGGTCGAGCTTTTCCGGCTTCAGCTCGGCGTTGGACGCACCCTCGAAGGCGTTGCGGTCCGGGCCGTGCGGCAGCATCATATTGTGCAGGCTCATGCCGCCCGGTACAAAGCCCTTGGGCTTGGCGTCGTAGACACCATAGATATTGCCCATAAGCTCCGACATAATGTTCTTGTGATACCAGGGCGGACGGAAGGAATGTTCCGCCACCATCCAGCGCTCGCGGAACAGCACGAAGTCGATATTGGCGGTGCCCTCAACGCCTGATGGCGCCGTCAGCACCGTGAAGATCGACGGATCGGGATGATCAAACAGGATCGCACCGACCGGCGAATAGGTGCGCAGATCATATTTGACCGGCGCGTAATTGCCATGCCAGGCCACCACGTCGAGCGGCGAATGGTCGATGAAGGTCTCATGGAACTGGCCGCACCATTTGATGATGACGCGCGAGCGGGCGGCGCGGTCCTCGAAAGCCGCAACCGGCGTCTTGAAATCGCGCGGATTGGCAAGGCAGTTGGCGCCGATCGGCCCGCGATTGGGCAGATCGAATTTCTGGCCGTAATTCTCGCAAACGAAGCCGCGTGCCGGCCCTTCCAGAACCTCGACGCGATAGACGAGACCACGCGGCAGAATAGCGATCTCCTTCGGCTCCAGATCGATGACGCCAAGTTCGGTTGCAAAGCGCAGGCGCCCCTCCTGTGGAACTACCAGCAGTTCGCTGTCGGCCGAATAGAAATACTCGTCCTGCATCGAGGCGGTGACCAGATAGATATGGCTGGCCATGCCCACCTGCGTGTTGACGTCGCCTGCGGTGGTGACCGTGTGCATGCCGGTGACCCAGGTGAGCGGCTGGTCGCTATGCGGCACCGGATCCCAGCGATACTGACCAAGGCTGATGACGTCAGGCAGCACATGCGGCGCGGATTTCCACATCGGCACGTCGATTTTTGAGAAGCGCGCGACATGCTTGACCGAAGGCCGGATGCGATAGCACCAGGTGCGCTCGTTCTTGCCGCGCGGCGCGGTGAAGGCCGTACCAGAAAGCTGTTCGGCGTAGAGCCCATAGGCACATTTCTGCGGGCTGTTCTGGCCCTGGGGCAGCGCGCCCGGCAACGCCTCCGTCTCGAAATCATTGCCGAAACCGGGCATATAGCCGGGAGCCGTGCCCATGGTTTCGCTGCTGGAAATCATGCCTTGCGGCAGGGATCTAATCGTCATTGCACACCTCCCGACAACTGGGGCCGCGCGGAATTCGGCGGCTGGAGCTTCATGCCGCCCACTATCGTTGCAAATGCAACGATGTCAAGCGAGTCGGAACCCGAATATGCGTATTTCGAGCAAGTGCTTGTTGGCAAAAGAAGATTCAGGCAGAAGGTGAGCGTGTATATTGCCGCCAGACGATGTTTTTTAATAATGAGGGGAAGCAGGCAGGATGGCCGAAGATTTTGATCTCGATGGTTTTTTGCCTTACCAGCTTGCGGTCGTCGCCAGCCGCATGAGCCGCGCGCTGACGGACGTCTATGCCGCCGAATCCGGACTGAGCATGCCGGAGTGGCGCATCATGGCGCATCTGATGAGCACGCAAGCCGTAAGCGTGCGGGAAATCCACCAGCGCACCGATCTCGACAAATCGAAGGTCAGCCGCGCATGCGACCGGCTGGAAGCGGAAGGATTGCTGCGCAAGACGATCAGCGCCCAGGACCGCCGCCTGGTCGAACTGGAGCTCACCCCGGCCGGCAGGGATTTGATGAGCAGGCTGATTCCGCTTGCACAGGATTTTCAGGCGCGGCTTCTCGACGGCATCGGCGAAGATGCCGCCGTCTTCCAGAGTGTGCTTGCGCGCATCATGAAAGAGCTGAAGTGACGGAAAGCGAAGCGCCGCGCCCCGTTCGGACCGCGGCGCGACAGGATGTTACTTGCCGTTGGCGGCGATGTAATCAGCCATCAGCGAGAGCAATTCGAACATCACCACCATGGCATTCATGGATGTAATGTTGTTCGGATTGTCCTTGGTCGGCATGAGGCAGACGACGTCGGCTCCGACCACGTTCAACCCGCGAAGCCCCTGCAACATACGCACGGCATCGCCGATGCGGATGCCGGGATAGCCGGGCTCCAGATTCGACACGCCCGGTGCATCGACGGGATCGAGCGAATCCAGATCGAAGGTAATGTAGATCGGCGCATCGCCGATGCGCTGGCGCAGCGCCTCGATCACGCCCCCGGGGCCGATCTCTTCATATTCATCCATGCCGATAATGCGGTAGCCGAGTTCCTCACTGGTGTTGCGCGAGCCGGGCGTGCCGACATTCGGACGGATTCCGACCTGCGTCGAGCGATGCGGATCGACATGGCCTTCTTCGACCAGATAGCTCGCCCAATGGGCGGCGGAACGGCGATTGCCCAGCCAGTGCGGCAGATGGTTGTAGCTGTCGGTGTGGGAGTCGAAATGCACCAGCGCCACCTTCTCACCCCTGGTCAGGCGGGAATGCTTGCCCGCCACCGCCTTCACCAGCGGGCCGGTGACGGCATGGTCGCCTCCCATGGAGACAAGACGTGTGCCGGCCTGATCGAAGCGCTTGGCGAAGGCCTCGATATGCTCCACGCAAATGTCGTTGACCATGGCTTCCGGCAGTGGCACGTCGCCTGCGTCGTTGATGCGGCAAACATCCCAGGGGATCATATTGAAGCGGCCATGGCCTCGACGATACTGCGCCGAAACGTTACGCACCGCGCGCGGCCCCAGATGCTGATCACGCTCGGTCGAGCCGTTGCCGGAGGAGTGCGGCACGCCGATCAATGCGATATCGCTCTGCGCCGGGTCTTCCTGCCAGGGGCTGCGGAAGAAGGTCGGGATGCCCCACCAATACCAGCGCTCCACTTCCTTCTTGGCGGCTTCTACATCGAATTCCGACATCGCGTCGTGCTCCTTCTTGCTATTTCGGCGGCCCGTACGGGCATGAGAATTCCGTTCACCCATTCAGATGAATGGGCGGCGATAGGTGTCTGATGGCTGCGTGCCGGCTGCTTCAGGGAGCTGCGGGCATGAGAACCGCTTCAGGGAACTCTGCCGTGTAGGTGTTCTGCTGCCCGGTCAGGAATGCTGCGTCCTGCCGGATCTCAAGAATCGTCGGCACAGCGCGGTTACCGGCATCGGCCAGTTCGACGGCAAGTTGCTCGAAACTGCCGATACGCTCGGCGTGGCAGCCGAAACCGCGCGCGATCGTAATCAAATCGGGCACGACGAGATCGACGCCGAGCGGCGCAATGCCCTTGTCGATCATGTAGTTGCGGATTTCGCCATAGCCGTCATTGTTCCACAGGAGCACGATGATGGGCAGTTGCGCCTCGACCGCGCTGGCAAGCTCTCCGATCGTGAACAGAATGCCGCCATCGCCCATCAGCGCCACGACCGGCCGTGCGGTTCCGACGCCGACCTTGGCGCCCATGGCAGCCGGCAGGCCATAGCCGAGCGTGCCGTAGCCCGTGCTGGAATTGAAGAATGAGCGCGGCTGGCGCGGCCGGAAAAATTGGTTCGCCGCATAGACCGTCTGCGCAGAATCCCCCACATAGACCGCACCCGGCAACGCCGCATCCAGTGCTTCCATGAGGTTGCGGTAAGGCTCGATGCTTTCCGGCAAGGCGGCCTGGTTGGCCTTGCGCAAGGCAGCGGCACGCGCAACGCCGTCGCCTCCTGCGCGGCGCTTGAGCCGCAGGGCCAGACCGGAAAGGGCGGCCGCAGCATCGCCCAGCAGAGATACATCGGCAAAAGGTTTGCGCGTGAGCTGTTCAGCATCGATGTCGATGCGGATCAGCTTGCCGGATGCGGTGAGTTCGACCGGCAGAGGATACATCTCCGTCTCGCCAAGTTCGGTTCCGATCGCCAACACCACATCGGCATCGTGAAAAGCCTGACGTATGGGCGCAGCGCCAAGATTCTCACCCGCGAGCAGCGGATGCTCGGGCGCCAGCAGCCCCCGCCCATTGACGGTGAGGATCGTCGGGGCATCCAGCAACTCGATCAATTGCCGCGCTTCCGCGGCAGCCGACACCGCGCCCCCGCCAAGCACGACAAGCGGATTGCGGGCCTGCGTCAAAAGCTCCGCCGCACCATCGAGCGAGGCACGAGACGGTGCGGGTCGCTCCGGCAGCGGGCAGGTGCGGACCGGCATCTCATCCACGGTCGCGGCGAGCACATCTACCGGGATTTCCAGATAGACCGGCCGGGGCCGCGCGCTCGAGAACACCGCCATGGCCCGCGCCAATGCCTCGGGCAACTGGCCGGGATGCAGCACGGTCTGGCTGAAGGCGGAAACTTCCGCAGCAAGATTGCGCTGCGCGCGCAGCTCATGCAGCGCGCCCACCGGCGCGCCCAGCTGCTCGATCGGGTTGGCGGTGGAAATCACCAGCATCGGCACGGAATCGGCGTAGGCCTGCCCCATGGCGGTGAGGATATTGGTGAGGCCCGGCCCGGTGACGGTGAAGCACACGCCGACCTTGCCCGTTGCGCGCGCATAGCCGTCGGCCATGAACCCCGCGCCCTGCTCGTGGCGCGGCGTGACGTGGCGGATGGGCGAAACATCGAGCCCCCGATAGAGTTCGACATTGTGCACTCCGGGAATGCCGAAGATCACCTCGACGCCATAGGCCTCCAACAGCCTGATGATGATTTCTGCGCAAGTCGACATGGCTTGGTCCCGGACTGTTCGGCGGCTCGCGCCTCAGTGCATGATCTGCGAGAGGAAGTTGCGCGCCCGCTCGGTCTTGGGCGCGTCAAAGAACTCGTCAGGCGACGCGATTTCGACCACCTGCCCGGCATCCATGAAGATGACACGATCTGCCACCTTGCGGGCAAAACCCATCTCATGCGTCACGCACAGCATGGTCATGCCGCCGCGCGCGAGTTCCACCATGACGTCCAGCACCTCGCCCACCATTTCCGGATCCAGCGCGGAAGTCGGTTCATCGAACAGCATCACCTCGGGCTCCATACACAGCGCCCGCGCGATTGCAACGCGCTGTTGCTGGCCGCCCGAAAGCTGGCTCGGCATCTTGTGCGCCTGCTCTGCAATGTGAACACGTCCGAGCAGGCGGATCGCCGTTTCCTCGGCCTCCGCACGCGACTTACCCCGAACCTTCATCGGCGCCAGCAGGCAGTTTTCCAGAACGGAAAGATGCGGGAACAGGTTGAAGTTCTGGAACACCATGCCGACCTCGCAGCGTATGGCGCCGACATTCCTGTTCTTGCCGTCGAGCTCGACATTGTTGACGTGAATGGTGCCGACATCATGCGGCGACAGATGGTTGATGCACCGGATCAGCGTCGACTTCCCCGAACCGGACGGGCCGCAGATGACAATCTTCTCGCCCTTGGCAATCGACAGGTTGATGTTCTGGAGAACCTGGAAATCCCCATAGTTCTTGCCGACATTGGCAAGCCGAATGATCTCGCTCATGGCGGTATCCCTATTTCTGGAACGGCATCAGGCGCGGCGCATCAGCGCCATGGCTCTCTGGACGACGCCCGGATCGTTTGAGGTCTCGGCCCTGGAGCGATCCCAGCTGTACTTGCGCTCGAGCTTGCCCTGCACATACACCAGCGCATAAACCATGATCAGGTAGTAGATCAGCGCGGCGGCATAATATTCCGAGAACTGGAAGGTGGTCGAAACCGCGCGCGAGGCCGCGCTCATCAACTCCTGCAGCGAGATCACCGACGCCAGCGACGTGATCTTCAACAATGTGATGAATTCATTGACCGTGGGCGGTATGGCGACGCGCATCGCCTGCGGAAGCGTGATGTAGCGGAATATCTGGAAGCGGCTGAGGCCAAGCGCCTCGCCGGCAGCCTCCTGCCCCGGATCGACAGCCTTCAGCGCCGCGCGATTGATCTCCACCTGATAGGCGGCCTCGTTGAGGCTGAGCGCGATCCATGCGGCCAGGAAGGGCGTGAACCATGGCTCGCGGAAGATCGGGAAGAATTGCGGCAGCGCGTTCCAGACGAAGAGCAGTTGCAGCAATGTCGGCGCGCCGCGCAGAATTCCAACAATCCCCTTCAGCGCGCCAGGCAGAAACCCGCCACCGCGGTTGATGATGACCGCTACAGGGATCGACACCAGAATGCCGACGCCATGCGACAGCAGCGACAGGATGATGGTGATGCAAGCACCCCTGAAGAACGCCTCGGACGTGAGAGCGCCCCAGAAGGCGGAAAAGTCGAAACTCATGACAACAGCCTGGATTGTTTTATGGACCGACACCGTTATCTGCGGCGACGCGCGTTACGCGCCGCCGCAACGGCGGTTCACTTGCCGGCGGTGATCGCCTCGGGCGACAGACGCCATTTTTCGGTAATGGACTTCAAAGTGCCATCCTGCGCGAGCGCGGACAGCGCATCGGCAACAGCCTGCTTGTCATCGCCGACGCGACGCAGATAGACGCCGAACGTGTCCTGTCCGGGGAAGGCATAGATGGTCTTGAGCTGACCCGGATGCTGGAGATCGCGATAGGCCAGTTCGGTATCCTGCGAGACCGCGGCAGCAGCACGCCCCACAAGCACCTGCTGGATCACGTCGGTCTGCTTGGGATAGGTCTGGATGCTGATTCCGTCCTTGCCGTCCGCCTTCAGCGCGGCGCTGACCTTCTCCAGTTCCTCGACATAATGTGTGCCGGCCTGGACGGCGACCACCTTGCCGCTGAGACCGGCCGGATCGCTGATCGCCAGATCGCTCTTGGCCGAAGTGAAGACGACCAGCGCAGTGCCCAGATAGGGCGTAGCATCATAGGTCTTGGTCCGCTCCGGCGTGATGAGGATGCCGCTGATGACGGCATCGCAGCGCTGCGATTCGAGACCCGGCAGAAGGCCGGAGAAGTCCGACACCACCAGACGCGACTTCAAGCCCCAATGCGCTGCCAGCGCCTCGGCGAGATCAATGTCATAACCGACCGGCTTCTGGTCGCCGGCGGCCTCGAAGAACTCCATCGGCGGGAACGTTGCGTCGGTGCAGACGACGAACTCGCCCTTGCCGGCAAAGCTCGGCCTGACATCTTCGGCAGCCGCCGGAACGACAGCGGATGCAGCCGCGGCGACTGCAGCAAGCGCAATAAGAGAAACTCTGTTTCGGAAAGCCACTGGTTTCCTCCCTGGCAAAACCTTCGGCCCGACCGTTTCGGGCTGACCTAACCGTTCCCATTATTTTCGTTATAAGTCAACAAAGTTCTGTTAAAGCGAACATCTGTTAAGCTAAGCTACCGGTCGCTGGCATCTTCGATGCCGGGAAAGACTCACGTAAGGTAGGCGCATGGCAGATACACCCACCCAACGAAACGGCGGCAAGGCGTCGCCCCGCATTGGCCACCTTCTGCGCGAGAGGCGCCGGCAGCTTGACCTCACGCTCGACGCCGTTGCGAGCGCCACATCGCTGACCAAGGGCTTCCTGAGCGACATCGAGCGCGACAAGACCTCCCCATCGGTCGCTTCGCTGGTGAAGCTGTGCGACGTGCTCGGCATGCCGGTCGGCGATCTTTTCTCCTCCTCCGAATCGGCGGTGGTGAAAGCCAATGAGCGTGCACCGATCAAATTCGGCGGAACCGGCGTTTCCGACCATCTGCTTACCCCCAGCGGCAGCCTGCGCCTCCAGGCCATCTGGACGGAGATTGCGCCCAGAGGCACGGGCGGCGAGCAACTCTACGCACTGCGCTCGGAGGAAGAGTTCATCATCGTGCTGTCGGGAGAACTGGCCCTGCAGCTCGAAGACGAAACCTTCATCCTCAGCAAGGGTGACGCCTTGACCTTCGATCCGCGCCGCCTGCACACCTTCTACAATCCCTCCGACAGTGAGCCCACAACGGCGATTTTCGTGATGACGCCAAAACCGCGCTAGCGGCCAGGCAGGCATGAGGCCGCCCCTGCGGCCCGTGCCCCCTCCGCATTGATCAGGATTTGGGACGCTCCAACCAGTCGAGCAGGCGGTAGAATTCACCCACCACCGGCAGGAACCACGGATGCCCGGCATAACCCGGCATGGTGGTAAAGCGGGTGCGGGCAAAGGCGGTCTCGGCGCCGCGGCCAAGAATGCGGCCGCCAATGCAATCACCGAAATAGCTCATCAGGGCGACGCCCTGACCGCAGCAACCGAGCGCGAAATGGATACCCTCATGCTGGCCGACATGCGGCAGCTTCTGGAAGGTGAAGGCGACGTTGCCGGTCCAGCTATGCTCCACACGCGCCTTGCCGAGCGATGGGAAAACCGTGGACATCGCCGCATGCAGCCGCGCAGCACTTTCATCGGAACTGATCGGCCGAAAGCTGGTGCGCCCGCCGAAGATCATGCGGGTGCCGTCCGGCGACAAGCGGTAGTAGAAGAGATTGCGCTTCGTATCCTGGATCATGCGCGCAGCCGGGATCAGCGCGCGCAGGTCCATCGGATCCATTTGCTCGGTGGCAATGATATAGCTGCCGATCGGAATGACCCGGCGCCGGAACCAGGGCATGCCGGGATCGGTGTAGGCGTTGGTCGCGACGATCACCTGATCGGCACGCACGCTGCCGCGATCGGTCGAGAGCACATAGCCCCCCCCCTGCCGCGCGGTGCGCTGCACGCGGCAACGGCTGCGGAATTCCACGCCAGCGGCACGGCAGGCGGCCACGAGCCCGGCGTGATATTTGGCCGGATGCAGGCCGCCGGCCATTACCGTGGTGCGGCCGCCATAATAGATGTCGGAGGCAAGCTCGCCGCGCTGCGCGCCCTGCGGCACCATCTGCGTTTCAACTCCAAGCGCGGCCAGTTCTTCGGCCTCATGCGCCAGCGCATCGTAATGCTTGGGCGCATAGGCGGCAAAATACATGCCCATGCGCTGGTAATCGCAGGCGATGCCCTTTTCCGCGATCGACCGTTCAAGAAACAGGACCGAATCCTGCGCCTCCTGGAAAAGCGCATTGGCGGTATCGCGATCATAGGCAGCGCAAAGCTCCTTGTGCGACAGCTTCAATGTGCCAGACACCATGCCACCGTTGCGTGTGCTGGCGCCGAAGCCGAGATCCTCGGCGTCGATCACCAGAACGGAGAGACCGCCCGAAGCCAGCCGGTACGCCGCGGACAGCCCGGTATAGCCGGAGCCGATGACGGCGACGTCATAGCTCCCATCGACGCTTGCCGCGTCTTCGGGCCTTACCGTCTCGCGAGACTGCCACCAATAGGGTGTGTTCGGAATATTCTGAAACTGATGATCGCGCGCCAAGGTCTTTCCCGCCATAATGCGAACTTTGTTCGCTTATAACGTACTCGCTCGCAAGGGCAAGCCGATTCACGGCTAACGCACCTGCCGCGACAGTTCCGTTGCCCTTTTGGCTTCACCGGAAACGTTCGGCGCGCATCCTGAGCGTATAATCAAAGGTTTGGCCGTTGCAGGCAGCCGCTTCGGCAAAGCTGACGGAAGTTCTAGCAGCTTGCACCAGCGACCATCCCTGACGATCACGACATTGACGCAGGCGTGCCCCGCCAGACGCGCCTGCCCGTCCTTTATCCGCGCCAGCTCAGGAAGCGCTTTTCGATCAGGCCGATGATCCAGCTCACGATCAGGCCCATGACGGACAGGATCGTGACACCGGCAAACAGCCGCTCCAGATCGTAAAGCGCGCCGGCTTCCAGAATGTAGGATCCGACGCCATATTCCGCGCCGAGCATTTCGGCTGCGACGAGAAGGATAATCGCGATCGAGATCGAGACGCGCAGGCCCGACAGGATGCCGGGAAACGCGCCGGGCAGTACGATCTTGCGCACGATCGACCACCAGGAAAGCCCGAAACTCTGCCCCATGCGGATCAGGCTACGGTCGACATTGTCCACCGCGCCATAGGTGGCGACCACGGTCGGGGTGAAAGTGCCGAAGGCAATCAGCGCATATTTCGACATCTCGTCGATACCGAACCAGATGACGAAGAGCGGCAGCAGCGCGATCTTCGGGATCGGGAACAACGCCGCGATCAACGGCACCAGACCTGCCCTGACAAGGCTGAACAGGCCGATCAGCACGCCGAGCGACACGCCCACCAATATGCCGAGGGAAGCGCCGACAAACAGGCGCTTTAGCGAAGGCAACAAATGCTTCCACAAAAGTCCCGTGTCGTAGAGCTGCACGAAAGTCTGCAGCACGGCCGACGGACGCGGCAGCGTAAGGCTGGTGATGAAGCCGGTGCGCGTGCCGATCTCGGCAAGCGCGATCAGGACGACGAAGACGATGAGCCCGACGCCGTGCACATGGCGCGGCGCAAAACCGCGACCGCGAAATTCGACCGGGCGGCGAGCCGGAAGATCAGACATCGAGCAACTCCTGGTCGGCGGCAGCCGCCTCCTCGCGCATCAGCTCCCATAGCTGCTTCTGCCTGGCTTCCAGTTCAGGATTGGCCAGCGCGCGCTGGTCGAGCGGCACATCGATCTCGACGATCTCGCGGATGCGTCCCGGCCGGCGCGATAGCACCACGATGCGATGGCCGAGCCGCACGGCCTCAGCCAGATTGTGGGTCACATAAACGGCAGTGAACGGCTGGCGGGTCCACAACGAGACCAGATCGTCCATCAGCAATTCACGGGTCTGACTGTCGAGCGCCGACAGCGGCTCGTCCATCAGCATCACCGCCGGGCGCACGGCGAGCGCGCGGGCGATCGCCACGCGCTGCTTCATGCCTCCGGAAAGCTGCTTGGGCAGCGCGGTGCGGAAATCAGAAAGGCGCGTGCGCGCCAGCACGTCGGTGACGATCTGGTCCATCTCGGCATTGCCGAGCCGGTGGTCTTCAAGCACCAGCCGGATATTGCCTTCCACGGTGCGCCATGGCAGCAGGGCGAAATGCTGGAACACATAGGTGAGCGGATTGAGCGAGTCGCCGGCCGGCGTGCCGACCTGCAGGACCGCCCCCCTGGAGGGAACCTCCAGCCCGCCCAGGAAGCGCAGCAGGGTGGACTTGCCGCAGCCCGATGGCCCGATCAGGCAGACGATCTGCCCTTGCGGGATTTCGAGCGAGATGTCGCGCAACACCTCGACGGAGCCATAGGTGTGGCTGACATTGTCGATCAGCAAATCCATGGAACACTCCAGCGGAGGCCTGGTGGCCTCCGGTACCAGAACAATTGCCTGAAAAGGCTAGAGCATTTTGCAGCCAGGCGGAATCGCCTGGCGTCACGTAAATGCGGTTAAAACAACGAGATGGAGCGGGACAAGGCCATCCACCAGGATGACCGGCGCTCTAGATGGTTTTGACGTAGGATGTGTCGAAAAGCATCTCCGGCGTGATGTCCTCCTTCACCATGCCCTCGGACTTGAACCATTCGAGTTGCTCGGTTACCGAATTGAGCGACAGGGCCAGTCCCTTGTTGATGCGCTGCGACCCCTCGAGGAGATTGTTCCGCGCGGTTTCGAACGGCAGGTCGGCCTCGACATATTTATGGACGATCTTGGCAACATCATCGACCTCGGCGGCATCAGCCGTCTTGTCGACGAACGCGGCATTGTAGTCGTCCACGGCCTTGGAATAGGCGCGGATAAAGGCTTGCGTCTTTTCGCGCTCGTCAGCGGCATTCCTTGTCGAGGTGAATACCGTGGTGACCTGATAGTCCGGCGCGTAATCGGAGAACAGGCCGATCTGCCTGGCGTGACCTTCCGCGATCATCATCTTGCCGATCGAAGGTTGAATGGCCCAGGCGTCGATCTGACCCGACGACAGCGCACCGACCACGGCACCGACCTTCTGCAGCGGGCGCAACGTGATCTGATCCAGCGGTATGCCATTGGCTTGGGCAATTTTGTACACCATGAAGTGGAACGAAGAACCGGTGGTGGTGATGCCGAAGCTCCTGCCCGCAAGTTCCTTCGGGCTGGTGAGGCCGGCTTCATACGCCTTGTTGGAGGCAAGGATGATGGCGCCGACAATACCCTTTTCTTCCGTCAGCGCACCGCCGATGACCTTGACGGCTCCCTTCCCCGCCAGGCTGATAAGACCGCCGCTCATCGCGGTCACGCCATAGTCCGCATCGCCGGAAGCGATTGCCACCGCCATCGGCTGGGCAGCCTCGAAGAACTTCAGATCGACGTCCAGGCCCTCATCCTTGTAGTAACCGCGCTCGAAAGCGATGAAGCTGGGGGCATGGCTGGCAAGCCGGATCACGCCGAGATTGACCTTGGCAGCCGCGCGCGCGGGCAGGCCGAACGACAGCATGGTGCCGGCAGCACCAAGACCGATGAGAGCCTGCCTGCGGTTCAACGGGAATTTCAGCATAGCGTCATCCTTCCGGAAAATTTCGTCTCCGGGGCTGTTTCAGACTTTTTCTGCATTTGCAACCCGGCCATTTGTCAGGGGTATTCAAGCCTGACCCCGCAAAGCAGGGCCCCGTTTTCGGAAAAGATCATACTCAACAAATAGATAAATGCGGCAATGATGGTCAGAGCCAGGATGCCGCGCTGCGCGGCAAGCGCCCCTCGGGATCGATTACCCTGAGCGACGGCCCGTCATCGGCGCCATTCCAGCGCCACAGCGCAACGCAAGTACCGCCGGGCGACATGAAGGAGGGAAAGATCACGCCATCGACGCCCCGCTCCAGCAATTTCACATGGAGTTCGTGGGTTGCAGGCAGTTTGCCCCGGTCGAGATCCGCGCGCCATTCGCAGCGGTGGATTTCGAGGCCGAACCCAAGGTCGTGCAGGACCTGCCCATCGGTCAGGTCGGCAAGATTGGCGTTGCTCAGTTCAAGCTGCGCGATCAGGGCGGGATGCTGAACAAAACCCTGATTATACTCGGCCCACGCGGTGGAAAGCTCGCGAGCGGCATAGATGGTCGGCGTGCCGAGCGGGTTCCAGCGGCCGCCGAAGCGCGCGGCCCCCTCTCCCGACAGCGGGGCGTGCGCCCATCTCGGCACATAGGCCCGCCACAGCAAAAGCGCCGGCGGTGTCGAGGGCTCAGGCATACACGCCCGAGCGCACTGCCTCCAGATAGGCCAGAACCTTGTCGGCCTTGCCTTCCGCGACCAGATCGTAGGCGGTCTTGCCTGCCCAGCCCGGTATCGGCTGGTGCTTGAACCAGATCACGGCGCGGCTTTCATCGCCCGCCATTTCGGTTGCCATGGCGAGAATGCGCACCACAGGGCTCAGCGCCAGATCGACCTTGCGCGTGGCCGCCTTGGCGGTGAGCGTGTTGCGGGCAACGCCGACCAGCCGCGCCAATTCGCTCAGCGTGACGCCGAGCTGTTCCGACACGCGCCGCGCCGACAGGAAGGCTGAATGCGGCGCGCTGAAATTGGCGGCTTCGATTCCAAGGCTACGCGCGGTCATGGGTCATTCTCCGATCATGAAATGATCACCTGACGCTCAATATGAGCGCAGATCATGCTCGGTTCAAGTGTTTGCAAGCCGCCGGGCGAGACAGAGTTGGCTTCGGCTTGCTCTTGCAGACGGATATGCAGCGGGAAAATCTGTATAAATTCGATCCTATCGTATTGCGTATCAATTCGATCAGTTTATAAAATTGCCTCCACACTGCTTGGCTACCAAAGCTTGGAGGACGAGATGACGGCAATCCGCACCAGCCTCTGCGTTCGCACGCAGTGTTTCCCGGTTCATTTCCCAATGGCAGGTTGATCATGGATTCTCCCGACAAGGCACCATCGGCAGGCGATGTGCGTTCCGTGCGCGGTCTCGCACATCCGGTCGAGATTGCGGTAGACCGTTGGGGCATCGCGCATATCCGGGCCGAGGATCGCGACGACCTCTTCTTCGCGCAGGGCTACAACGCCGCGCGTGACCGGCTATGGCAGATCGACCTGTGGCGCAAGCGCGGGCTCGGCCTGCTGGCCGCGGATTTCGGTCCGGGCTATCTGGCACAGGACCACGCCTCGCGGCTGTTCCTTTATCGCGGTGACATGGAGGCCGAGTGGGCCGCCTACGCTTCCGACGCGCAGGAAATCTGCGAAGCCTTCGTCTGCGGCATCAACGCTTATGTGGACGCGGTCAATGCTGGTGAGCTGGAACTTCCGCAGGAATTCCAGTTGTTCGGCACAAAGCCGGCGCGCTGGCAGGCGCAAGACGTGGTGCGTATCCGCAGCCACTGCCTGACGCGCAACGCGATCTCGGAAATCCTGCGTGCCAACGTCACGGCCCGGGCCGGCGCCAAGGCCGATGCGCTGCGCAAGCAGATCGAGCCGGCAGTGGAACCGCATATCGATGATGCGCTTGGCATCGTGCCGGTTGCCGCAATCGACGTTTTCAAGCTGGCGACGGCAAGCGTCACCTTCAGCCCGGAGCGGCTGGACGCGAAACTGGACGATGCATCGCGCTGGAAACGCATCAACACGCTTGGCGAAATCGTGCGCGAAAGCGAAACGCAGGGCTCCAACAACTGGGTGATTTCCGGCGCCCGCACCGAGACGGGGCGGCCGCTCATGGCAACCGACCCGCACCGCACCCATGCCGTGCCCTCGCTGCGCTACATGGTGCATCTGACCATGCCGGGTTTCGATGCTATCGGCGCCGGAGAGCCGGCAGTTCCGGGCATCTCGCTCGGCCACAATGGCCATAGCGCTTTTTCGCTCACCATCTTCGGTGCGGATCAGGAAGACGTCTATGTCTACGAGACCGACCCCGCCAACCCAGGAAATTATCGCTATGGCGATGGCTGGGAAGAGATGGTCGAGGTCGAGGAAGTATTCCAGGTCAGGCATCACCCTGACCAGAAGCTTGCGCTACGTTTCACGC
>Ga0182738_1001423_pt1 | contig 30041 bp, 26 predicted proteins | sample eDN5th30CBELigMG_FD_128876 | JGI IMG/M metagenome (GOLD analysis project Ga0182738, IMG submission 128876) | Enriched Miracle-Growth compost microbial communities from Emeryville, California, USA - eDNA 5th pass 30_C BE-Lig MG (version 2)... ...
CATGGGCGACATGGAGCGCAGCTTCTTGAGCTCCGCGTTCGCCTTCTCGCGCGCTTCCTTGGAGAGCTTCGTCTTCTTGATGCGGTCTTCGATTTCGGCAGTCTCGTCGCGGCCGTCCTCGCCCTCGCCGAGCTCCTTCTGGATCGCCTTCATCTGCTCGTTGAGGTAGTATTCGCGCTGGGTCTTCTCCATCTGGCGCTTGACGCGCGAGCGGATGCGCTTCTCCACCTGCAGGACGGAGATTTCGGCTTCCATGAAGCCCATCGCCTTCTCCAGCCGCTCCTTGACGGAGAGCGTGGCGAGCATTTCCTGCTTCTCGGGGATCTTGATGGCGAGGTGCGATGCGACCGTGTCGGCCAGCTTCGAGTAATCCTCGATCTGGCTGGCGGCACCCACCACCTCGGGCGAGATCTTCTTGTTCAGCTTGACGTAGTTCTCGAAGTCGGAGACGACCGAGCGCGCCAGCGCCTCGATCTCGACTTCTTCCTCGCCCGGCTCGTTGAGCATGGTCGCGCGGGCTTCATGGAAATCGCCGCGATCGGTGAATTCCGAGATGCGCGCACGCGCAGCGCCCTCGACCAGCACCTTGACGGTGCCGTCCGGCAGCTTCAGGAGCTGAAGCACGTTGGCGAGCGTGCCGACGTCATAGATGGCGTCCGGCTCCGGATCGTCATCGGCGGCATTCTTCTGGGTGGCGAGCAGGATCTGCTTTTCCTGCCCCATCACCTCTTCAAGGGCCTTGATGGATTTCTCGCGGCCCACGAACAGCGGCACGATCATGTGCGGGAAGACGACGATGTCGCGCAGCGGGAGGACCGCGAAGACGCCGTCGGCGGGGGACCTGGAAGTTTTGGCCATTGTCCAACCTTTCTGTCGCGACCGCTCTAAGCCAATCGCGAATCTCATATTAACGACCGCGGGTCGTTCCGCCTATCATCCTTTGTGACGGGAGTTTGTCAGCACGGAATGCGGCCCATCGGCCTTCCGTCGATAGGTGGATGCTGGCGACGGAAAGATCAAGGGCAAATGGCAGGCGATCAACTTGCCGGCGCGGAACGGAAGCGGTGTTCGCACAGGGAAGCGGCGCCTTTCGGCGCCGCCATGCATTCCAAGGGGAAAACGGCCTATCTCTCTAGCCGCATTTGTGCGGTGCCAGACGCTTCCGTCTGGCTGCAAAATGCTCTAGGCGCTGACCGGGCCCTTCTTTTCCTTGCTGTCGGAGTAGATGTAGAGCGGGCGGGCGCTGCCCGTCACCACTTCCTCCGAGATGACGACCTCGCGCACGCCTTCCAGCGCCGGCAGTTCGAACATGGTGTCGAGCAGGATCGCCTCCATGATGGAACGCAGACCGCGCGCGCCGGTCTTGCGCTCGATGGCGCGCTTGGCGATGGCCGACAGCGCGTTCTCGTGGAAGGTCAGGTCGACGCTCTCCATCTCGAACAGACGCTGGTACTGCTTGACCAGCGCGTTCTTCGGCTCGGTCAGGATCTGGATCAGCGCGGCCTCGTCGAGGTCCTCCAGCGTCGCCAGCACCGGCAGGCGGCCGACGAATTCGGGGATCAGGCCGAACTTCAACAGATCCTCCGGCTCGACCTGGCGGAACAGGTCGCCCGTGCGGCGGTCTTCCGGCGAGGCGACGGTGGCGCCGAAGCCGATCGAGGTCTTGCGGCCGCGATCCGAGATGATCTTGTCCAGGCCAGCGAAGGCGCCGCCGCAGATGAACAGGATGTTGGCGGTGTCGACCTGCAGGAATTCCTGCTGCGGGTGCTTCCTGCCGCCCTGCGGCGGCACGGAGGCGACCGTGCCTTCCATGATCTTCAACAGCGCCTGCTGCACGCCCTCGCCCGACACGTCGCGGGTTATCGAGGGATTGTCAGACTTGCGGGAAATCTTGTCGATCTCGTCGATGTAGACGATACCCCTTTGGGCACGTTCGACATTGTAGTCGGCCGACTGCAACAGCTTGAGGATGATGTTTTCCACGTCCTCGCCGACATAGCCGGCTTCGGTGAGCGTGGTGGCGTCGGCCATGGTGAAGGGCACGTCGATGATGCGCGCCAGCGTCTGCGCCAGCAGCGTCTTGCCGCAGCCGGTCGGGCCGATCAGAAGGATGTTCGACTTCGCCAGTTCGACGTCGTTGTTCTTGCCGGCGTGGGCAAGGCGCTTGTAGTGGTTGTGGACGGCGACCGACAGCACGCGCTTGGCGTAGGGCTGGCCGATCACGTAATCGTCGAGAACCTTCAGGATTTCCTGCGGCGTCGGCACGCCTTCGCGCGACTTCACCATCGAGGTCTTGTTCTCCTCGCGGATGATGTCCATGCACAGTTCGACGCATTCGTCGCAGATGAAGACGGTGGGGCCGGCAATGAGTTTGCGAACCTCATGCTGGCTTTTGCCGCAGAACGAGCAGTAGAGGGTGTTCTTGGAATCACCGCCGCCGTTGCTGACCTTGCTCATCGTCCAGTCCTTTTCATGGGCACCCGCCACGCGGACACACCCGATAACCTATCGCGGGAAACCGCCTTTTCCAGTACCCGGCCCCCGTAGCGTATTCCGTACAAGGCACAACCCGGAAAGCGCCAGCCGATTCGCAGTTCCCCGGCGAAAAAGCTAAGCCGCCGAAGCTCAATAGAGCCTTAACGTAGGCGGTCGGGCTTCCCGAGGGAACAGCCAATTGTGGCGGAAATGCCGCAAATCCACGCAAAAGTTCCGGACCGGCGACCCTATGTCCTCCGATCCGGGATGAAGGAGCCAACTCAGGCCTTGGCCTCTCCTTCGTTTTCGTCGCGCGACGTCATCACCTTGTCGATCAGGCCGAGACCCAGCGCCTGCTCCGTGGTGAGGAAGTTGTCGCGCTCCATGGCGTTGTGGATCGTCTCGTAATCCTGCCCTGTGTGCTTGACGTAGATCTCGTTCAGCCGCCGCTTGAGCCGCTCGGTGAACTGGGCGTGGATCATGATGTCGGTCGCCTGGCCCTGATAGCCGCCCGACGGCTGGTGGATCATGATCTGCGCGTTCGGCGTGCAGAAGCGCATGTCCTTGGCCCCGGCGGTCAAAAGCAGAGAGCCGGCCGACATCGCCTGGCCGACGCACAGCGTCGACACCGGCGGCTTGATGAACTGCATGGTGTCGTACATCGCCAGGCCCGACGTCACCACGCCGCCCGGCGAATTGATGTACATGTTGATCTCTTTCTTCGGGTTTTCCGCCTCGAGGAAAAGAAGCTGCGCACACACCAGCGAGGCCATGCCGTCCTCGATGGGGCCGGTGATGAAGATGATGCGCTCCTTCAGGAGGCGCGAGAAGATGTCGTAAGCGCGCTCGCCACGGTTGGTCTGTTCGACCACCATCGGGACGAGGTTCATGTAGGTTTCATACGGATCTTTCATGGACTGTCCCTTGACACGCAGGATTGAGGCTGAGGCCGAATCGGGGCGCAGGAGCCTTGATGCGTAGATAGGATGGCCCCTCACCCTTGCGCAAGGCCGACCGGAACCGCGTTCCGGTTAAGGTTGCCCGTTAACGAATTTTAACGAATCCGCTTTTCCGCCGCCCGCCTGTCCGCTTAGGTTGAAAAAGGAGTTTCAGTTCGCGTTCAAAGGGTGGCGCAATGTCGACGAAGAAGCTGATGATCGCCGTATCGGCGCTCGCCGTGCTCGGCACGGTATCGGAAACGGCGGCGGGCGGACGGGCGGTCGCCTGCTACGAGCCTTACCGGACCGCGCCGGTCTACGACACGGTCTATGAGAACGTCGAGGTCAATCCCGGCTATAGCCGGGTCGAGGTGACGCCGGCGATCTACGGCGTGCGCACCAAAACCGTGATGGTGCGTGGGGAAAGCGTCGGTTACCGCACCATCCCGGCCGAATACGCCTACCAGCGCGAGCGGGTCGAGATCTATCCGGCCACCAGGGTGGCGCGCACGATCCCGGCGGAAGTGCGCACCCGCTACCGCACCGTCAAGGTCGCCGACGGCGGCTACGACTGGGAATGGCGCTGGATCGACGGCCGCAAGGTGCTGTGCAAGATCAAGCGCAAGGCCCGCTACCAGCGCGTCGCCGAGACGGTGGTGGTGCGCGAGGCCCGCACCGTCTACGAAACGGTGCCCGCCGAATATGGCTACCGCAAACGCAAGGTGATGGTCAGCCCGGAACGCACCGAGCGCTACGTCATCCCGGCCCGCTACGAGACGGTGGAAGAACAGGTGGTGTTGCAGCCTCAACAGCGGCGCCTGGTCGAAGTACCGCCGTCCTACCAGCGCGTGGCCCGCGAGGTGCTGGTCGAGGAAGGGTCGGAAGGCTGGCGGCGCGTGCACATCCGCCGCCATTGCGACGACTGAGGATCGAAGCGCAGGAAGCCGCATAGCGCCGCACTTCCCCGCTCCCGCAGCGCCCACTCGCGGGGCGCGGGAGCGTGGCATCATTATACGGTCTGGCATCGGCGCGGCGAACCGGGCTAATGATCCGGCATGACCGAGAAAGCCGTGCCTCCGCCCTACCTCTCATTCGACCCTGCCAGCCGCCGTGTCCGGCTCGAGCCGCGCGAACCGGCCTTCGTGCAGAACCCGTACGAGGCGTACGCCTTCCTGCATGCGGCGAGCCCGGCCTTCTTCTGGGAGGACTACGGCCACTGGTGTTTCGGCGGCTACGACGACGTCAACCGGCTGCTGCGCGACCGCCGCTTCGGCCGCCAGAATCCCGCCGGCGTGCCGGACAGCCGCGGCGTCGGGCAGGATCGCAGCCATCTCGCCTCCTTCGATGCGGTCGAGGCCCATTCGATGCTGGAACTGGAGCCGCCGGTCCACACCAGGCTGCGCACGCTGGTCAACCGCGCCTTCGTCTCCCGGCAGGTGGAACGGCTTCGCCCGCGCGTCGAGGCGCTGGCCAACGAGCTGATCGACGGTTTTCCGAAGGGCGAACCGTTCGACCTGATCCCCGCCTATGCCACGCCGTTGCCCATCACCATCATCGCCGAGATGCTCGGCGTGCCAGTGGAGATGGGGCCGCAACTGCTCGACTGGTCGCATCAGCTGGTGGCGATGTACACGCTTGGCCGCACGCGTGAGACGGAAGAAACGGCCAACCGCGCGGCGCGCGATTTCTCCGCCTTCCTGCGCGGCTATGTCGCCGAGCGGCGCGACGCGCCGGGCGACGATCTCTTGTCGCTGCTAATCGCGGCGCATGAAGGCGACCAGAAGCTTTCCGAGGACGAACTGGTCTCGTCGGTCATCCTCCTGCTCAACGCCGGGCATGAAGCGACCGTGCACCAGACCGGCAACGCCGTGCGCGCCGTGCTGCAACAGGGCGGCGACCCGCGCCGTTTCGTCACGACGGCCGAAGAGACGGCGGCCACGGTCGAGGAATGCCTGCGCTTCGAAGCGCCGCTGCATATGTTCAACCGCTACGCCTACCAGGAGATGGAGGCGGCGCCCGGCATCACGGTGAAGCCCGGCGAGCAGATCGGCCTGCTGCTCGGCATGGCTAACCGCGACCCGGCCGCCTTCGCCGAGCCGCACGCCTTCATGCCCGGCCGCGTCGACCAGAAGAACGTGTCGTTCGGCGCCGGCATCCATTTCTGCATCGGCGCGCCGCTGGCGCGCCTGGAATTGCAGGTTTCGCTGAAGGTGCTGTTCGAGCGCCTGCCGGGCATAAAGCTGGGCAGCGAGCCGCGCTTCCGCGACAGCTATCATTTCCACGGGCTGGAGGCGCTGCGTGTCCAGGCGTGAACCGCAGCCTTAAAGCTTTATGACGTATTCCTTTCGGGTCGTTTCAACGACTTCCCAGCTTCCCTTGAAGCCGGGCCTGAGCACGAATGAGTCGCCGGCGCGCACCGTGCGCGCTTCGCCGCCATCCTCCGCGATCACCGAGACGCCGGACAGGATATGGCAGAATTCCCATTCGTCGTATTCGATACGCCACTTACCGGGCGTCGCTTCCCAGATGCCGGCATAAAGCCCGCCGTCGCGCTCCTCGACGTTCCAGGTGCGGAATTTCGGATCGCCCGCGACCAGGCGATCCGGTGCGGGCGCCCCCTCCTCCGGCGTGACGCCGGCGGTGTCGATCGTCAGGAAACGGGGCTCACCCATGAAAAGGCTCCGGCTGCTGCGAAGCCTTGTCATGCCATGCGGCTCAGACTTTCGCCAGCGCCTGGTCGAGGTCGGCGACGATGTCGTTGACGTCCTCGATGCCGACGGAGAGCCGCACCACTTCCGGCCCGGCGCCGGCGGCGACGCGCTGCTCGTCCGACAGCTGGCGGTGCGTGGTCGAGGCCGGGTGGATGACCAGCGACTTGGTGTCGCCGATGTTGGCGAGGTGCGAGAACAGTTCCAGCGACTCGACCAGTTTGATGCCGGCGTCATAGCCGCCCTTGAGGCCGAAGGTGAACACCGCGCCGGCGCCCTTGGGCGAATACTTCTGCTGCAACGCGTGGTTCTTGTCGTTGGGCAGGCCGGGATAGGACACCCAGGCCACCTTGGGATGGTTCGACAGCCAGGCGGCGACGGTCGCGGCGTTGTCGCAATGGCGCTGCATCCTGAGCGGCAGCGTCTCCAGACCGGTGAGGATGAGGAAGGCGTTGAAGGGCGAGATCGCCGGGCCGAGGTCGCGCAGGCCGAGCACGCGCGCGGCGATGGCGAAGGCGAAGTTGCCGAAGGTCTCGTGCAGCACCATGCCGCCGTAGTCGGCGCGCGGCTGCGACAGCAGCGGATACTTGCCCGACTTCGACCAGTCGAAGGTGCCGCCGTCGACGATGATGCCGCCGATCGAGTTGCCGTGGCCGCCGATGAACTTGGTCAGCGCGTGGACGACGATGTCGGCACCATGCTCGATCGGCCGCACCAGATAGGGCGAGGCTAGCGTGTTGTCGACGACCAGCGGCAGGCCGTGCTTGCGCGCGACTTCCGCGATCTTGGCGATGTCGACGAATTCGCCGCCGGGATTGGCGAGGCTTTCGATGTGGATGGCCTTGGTGCGGTCGTCGATCAGCTTGTCGAAGCTCGACGGGTCGTTGACGTCGGCCCAGCGCACTTCCCAGCCGAAGCTCTGGAAGGAGGAGCCGAACTGGTTGATGGTGCCGCCATAGAGCTTGCGCGCGGCGACGAAGTTGTCGCCGGGGCTCATCAGCGTGTGGAAGACCAGAAGGTGCGCGGCCTGACCCGAGGCGGTGGCAAGCGCCGCCGTGCCGCCTTCGAGCGCCGCGACGCGCTCCTCCAGCACCGCCTGGGTCGGATTCATGATGCGGGTGTAGATGTTGCCGAACGCCTTGAGGCCGAACAGCGAGGCGGCGTGATCGGCGTTGTCGAAGACGAAGGACGTCGTCTGGTAGATCGGCGTGGCGCGCGCGCCGGTGGCCGGATCGGGCTTGGCGCCGGCATGGACGGCAAGCGTGTTGAAGCCTGGTGCGCGCTGGTTCATGAAAAATCTCCCTCTACCCCTGCACGGAACTCGCGGCGCATTCTTGGCGAAGCCGCCGCCGGAATGCAAAGGAGAAAATTTTCCGAAGCCGGATATTTCGACGCAGATCGAAGCGACGGAACGGCCGATCTTGGAAATTTCTTCCGTCCGAAGCGCGCTGCGATCTTTTAGATTCGCTGCACGAGCTTCGGGCTTTTGGCCATGCGCATGTCTTTGTCCCGAAACCGGCAACCACTTTCGGGAGACATGCTTTATTTCTGCCGGATGCCGAAACTCTGGAAACCGCCGCGCATGATGGGCCGCTTCGAAGAAATGACGCCGGAGGAAACGCCGTTCCAGCCGATCTCGCCCGACAGCCGGCCATATTCGATCTTCGGGCAGCGGTTCATCACCACCTTGACGCCGGCCGCCTCCGCCTTCGCCGCCGCCTCGTCGTGGCGCACCGTCAGCTGCATCCAGATCACCTTGGGCAGCGGATCGAGCGCCAGTGCCTCGTCGACGATCGGCGGGACGGCGGCGGAGGCGCGGAAAATGTCGACCATGTCGATGGCCGCCGGAATATCCGCCAGCCTGGCATAGGTCATGCGCCCGAGAATCTCCTTGCCGGCATGGCCGGGATTGACGGGAAAGACCTCGAAACCCTTGGCCAGCAGGTATTTCAGCACGAAGAAGCTCGGTCGCACTTCGTTGGCCGAGGCGCCGACGATGGCGATCGTCCGCACCGAATTGAGAATGCCGGCGATGTAAGCGTTGTCGTAACTGTCGTGATTCATGCGGGCAACGCTATACGGCCTTCCGCGTCGATCGGGAAATCGGGATTGTGGGCGACTTCCCACAGATTGTCTTCCGGGTCGGCGAAATAGCCGTACCAGCCGCCCCAGAAGGCGCGGCCGGCCGGTTTCACCACGCGGCCGCCGGCCTTATCGGCATCCGCCAAAACGTCATCCACCTCGGCATCCGAGCGGGTGTTGTAGGCAAGATAGACGCGCGGCGGCGCCGTGCCGAAGGCGATGCCGGCGTCCTCTTCGGCGCTGGTGCGCGGGAAAAGCCCGAGGATCGCGCCGCCCATCTGGAAGAAGGCGACGCCGTCGCGGATGCGGTGGCGCACCAGGCCCATCGCCTCGTAGAAGGCTGCCATGCGATCGAGATCGTCGACGGCGATGGTGATGATGGAGATGCGGGGTTCCATCACTCGCCCTTCCACTCCGGCTTGCGCTTGCCAACGAAGGCGCCGATGCCTTCCTCCGCGTCGCGCGCCAGCATGTTCTCGACCATGACGCGGGCGGTGTAGTCGTAGGCGTCGGACAGCCCCATCTCGACCTGGCGGTAAAAGGCCTCCTTGCCGATCTTCAGCGTCAAAGGCGATTTGGACGCAATGGTTTCGGCGTATTTGTTCACGACCTGATTCAAATATTCGCGCGGCACGACACGGTTGACGAGGCCGAACTCCTTGGCGGTGGCGGCGTCGATCGTCTCGCCTGTCAGCAGCATCTCCATCGCCTGCTTGCGGCTGGCATTGCGCGACAGCGCCACCATCGGGGTCGAGCAAAACAGGCCGATATGGACACCCGGCGTGCAGAAGGTCGCCTCGTGCGCGGCGACGGCGAGGTCGCAGCTCGCCACCAGTTGCAGGCCGGCGGCGGTGGCCAACCCCTCGACCTCGGCGATGACTGGCTTCGGGCAATGCACGATGGCCTGCATGAGCGCCGAGCAGTCGGCGAAGGTGCGCTCGAAGAACGCCCTGCCCCGGTCGGCGTCGGCCCGGTGCGCCGTCAATTCCTTGAGGTCATGACCGGCGCAGAACACTTTTCCCGGCGCGGCGAGGACCACCACGCGCACGGACTTGTCGTCGCCGGCGCGCTCGATCCCGGCCTGCAAGGCGGCCATCATGGCAAGCGACAGCGCGTTGGCCGGCGGATTGGCCAGCGTCAGGCGCAAGGTGCCGGCGGACTGCTCCGCAAGGACGGGACCTTGCGCGTCCTGGCGCTTGATGGCGACGACTTCTGCCAATTTCTCCTCCATGGCTGCGACGGCGGCTGGATGGCCCGACCTTAGTACGCCCGGCCACGCGGTCCAACCGTGTTCGTCTGTGCCAGAACCAAAGGCGCGCTGGACGAACGTTTCCGGCATCGCCATACAGGCAGCGGAACGAAAGGAGGCGACATGCCCGCGCAGGCCAACCTGACACCGATGCTGACGGCGAAAGAGGTCAACGATCTCATGGCCTCGGCGTTCCCGCAGCTCAACCGGGGCGGCCATTTCTACGAAGCCATCGAGGTCTTTCCGGGCGGCTGCACGGTGCGCCTCAACGCCGACGAGCGGCACCTGAGGCCCGGCGGCACGGTATCCGGCCCGGCGCTGTTCACGCTGGCCGACATCGGCGGCTACGCCTGCGTGCTTTCCCATGCCGGGCCGGACGCGCTGTCGGTAACCGTGAACCTGGACATCAACTTCATGCGCAAGGCCGAGGCCGGGCCGATCGACGGCCACTGCCGCATCCTCAAGCTGGGAAAAAGCCTGATGGTGTTCGACATCGACATCATGGCCGGACCGGACGGGGAGACGGTGGCGCATGCGACCGGCACCTATTCGATCCCGCCGAAAAGGACGGCATGATCTATGAGGTAAAATAATACCTCATTGTCAATCTATTGATTTTGCTATTTTTTATTCGTCAATACCGATTTCATTTGGCTTGACGCTGTTTCCGCCCTCCCCTATAAGCACCACCGGAACAGCGGCCCGAAAAGGCCGCCGTTTTGTTATTGGCGGCGCAGGCCGCCAAGCCAAGCAACAAGAAACGCCTTCGGCCTTCGGGCGGAGGGTCCCAAAGAGAGCACGAACCATGGCAACCTTTTCGCAGAAGCCTGCGGACGTGGTGAAGAAGTGGGTGCTGATCGACGCCGAGGGTCTCGTCGTCGGCCGGCTCGCCACCGTCATCGCCAACCGTCTGCGCGGCAAGCACAAGCCCACCTTCACCCCGCATGTCGACGACGGCGACAACGTCATCGTCATCAATGCCGACAAGGTGGTTTTCACCGGCAAGAAGTATACCGACAAGGTCTACTACTGGCACACCGGCCACCCCGGCGGCATCAAGGAGCGCACCGCGCGCCAGTTGCTCGAGGGCCGCTTCCCCGAGCGCGTCGTCGAGAAGGCCGTCGAGCGCATGATCCCGCGCGGCCCGCTCGGCCGTCGCCAGATGAAGAACCTCCGCGTCTATGCAGGCACGGAACATCCGCATGTCGCCCAGCAGCCAGAAGTCCTCGACGTGGCCAAGCTGAACGCCAAGAACAAGAAGGTTTCCTGATATGGCTGAGCTTTCCTCGCTCGCAGAACTGGGCACCGCCGTCGCCGCTGAGCAGCCGGCCGCCCCCGTGCACGTCCAGAAGCTCGACAAGTCGGGCCGCGCCTACGCCACCGGCAAGCGCAAGGACGCCATCGCCCGCGTCTGGGTGAAGCCCGGCTCGGGCAAGATCATCATCAACGACAAGGAATTCGGCGCTTATTTCGCCCGTCCCGTGCTGCAGATGATCCTCAAGCAGCCGATCGTCGCGGCCAACCGTGATGGCCAGTACGACATCGTCGCCACCGTCGCCGGCGGCGGCCTGTCCGGCCAGGCGGGCGCCGTTCGCCACGGCATCTCCAAGGCGCTGACCTACTACGAGCCGACGCTGCGCGGCGTGCTCAAGAAGGGCGGCTTCCTGACCCGCGACAGCCGCGTGGTCGAGCGCAAGAAGTACGGCAAGGCCAAGGCCCGCCGCAGCTTCCAGTTCTCCAAGCGCTAAGCGATACGGACTGGCTCAATTGGGAAAGGCCGCCCTCGGGCGGCCTTTTTCATATGTCCGGGGTGCGATGCTGCGTTACGCCGGCTCTTCCGCTTCACCGGAACGCGCGACAAAGATCATAACGGCGCCGGCCGCGAGCCCCATCAGCACCGCCGAGATGACCAGGGCCATGTGCATGCCGGCAACGAGGCCGAAGGACGTCAGCGCGCCGAACAGCGCCACGCCGATGGCGCCGGAGGTCTGCCTGATGGTGTTGAGGACGCCGGACGCCATGCCGGCCATGCCGGGCGGCACGGCTTCAAGGACCGCGGTCGTCATCGCGGGTACGGCAAGACCGGTGCCGATGGTAAGCACCAGAAGCCGCCAGATCAGCGAGGCATAGGTCGTCGTTGCACCGACCGACAGGAGCAGGACGAAGCCGAGCATAGCGACGGTGGGACCGACGATCAGCGGCAGACGCACGCCATAGCGGGCAACCACCGGGCCGGCCGCCACGTTGGCGACGATGACGGCGGCGAGGAACGGCGTGAAGGCGGCGCCGGCCACCACCGGCGAATAGCCCTTCGCCTGCTGGAAATAGAAGCTCAGCAGGAAGATCAGGCCGTAAGTGGTCATGTTCACCGCCAGCCCGACGAAATTGGCGACGGCGAAGGCGGGAATGCGAAAAAGGCCGAGCGGCAGCAAAGGATGCCGGACACGGCGTTCGACCGCGATGAAGGCCGCGCCTGCGCCGACAGCCGCCGCGAAGCCTGAAAGAACGAGCGGGGCGCCGAAACCGGACGTGCCGCCCTCGATGACCGCCGCCGTCAGCACGAACGGCATAAGAACGGCAAGCGCCTGGCCGGCGATGTCGATGGGCGGCCGCTCCGGCTTCACCGGCGTCTCGTCTAGAAAGCCCATCGCCATCGCGATGGCGGCGACACCGATCGGCAGGTTCAACAGAAAAATGCTCTGCCAGCCAAGCCGGTCGACCAGCAGGCCGCCGAGCGGCGGGCCGGCGGCCAGGGCGGCCGCGCCCGCCGCCGTCCAGATCGAAACGCCCCTCGCCCGCAGCGCGTTGTTGCCGTTGCTGGCATGGCTGAGCAGCGCCAGGGAGCACGGCATCAGCATCGCCGCCCCTATTCCCTGCGCGGCCCGCGCCGCCACCAGCATGGCGCCGTTCACGGCGAGGGCGCAACCCAGCGACGCCAGGGTGAAAACCGCCATGCCTAGGCTGAAGATGCGGCGCGCCCCGACGCGATCGCCGAGCGCCCCGCCCGCCATCAGCAGCGCGGCAAAGGCCAGCGCATAGCCATCAACCACCCATTGCAGGCCCGCCACATTGGTCGACAACGCCGCGCCGATCCGCGTCAAGGCAATGTTGACGACGGATATGTCGAGCTGGACGACGACGAAGCCGAGGCTTGTCGTCGCCACGGCCAGGGCATACGGGGCACGGGATGATAGGGGTCGATGGTGTGCGGCGGGCATTGTCTGCCAAGTAAGCCGGACGCCCCGCCCCGCAAGATGAAGCGGCCCCCGGCTCCTGACAGCGTCCTGTCGGCAGGAAACTTGCGCCTGCCGACTAAAAAAGGCCCCGGCGCGAACCGGGGCCTTTCTCATGCCGCTTCGAGCCGCCGCAAGTCGGCGACGCTCAGGATCAGTTGCCAGCCTTGGCCTTGTCCTGCTCTTCCTTGAGCTTCTTGGCGAAGTCCTCGTTGTTCTTGGCAACGAAGTCCTGCAGCTTCTTCTGCCGGTCCTCGATGTCGGACTGCTTCATGGCCGGGCCGTCGAACGCTTCGCTGAAGCCGGTGAGCGCAATCTTGATCGGGTTCGGCTGGTTCTGGAAATTGATCGAGGTCAGCGTGATCTGCTGGCCCTTCTTGAAGGAGGTGACGAGCTGGTCAGTCAGCGGCACCTCGGCCACGCAGCGGTCGGGGAAGCAGATGACGTAGTCGAGCTTCTGCGTCTTGCCGCCATCGACCTGCAGGCCGATGCCCGGCTGCACCAGACGGCCGGTCGGCACGGTGACCTGGAAGACCTTGCGATTCACCTTGCCGCGAAGGTCGATCAGGCTGACGCCGGTGATGAGCTGGCCGTTGCCGGCGGTGGTGATGTTCTGCACGTTGCAGATGTCGACGTCTTCCTGCTTGGTGCAAGCCTTGAACCAGCCCTGCGGGATCTGCTCCTGCGCCGAAGCGGACGGAACGGCCGCGCAGAGCACGCCGGCCACGCCTGCGGCCACGAGCGAAAGGCGGAATGCGTTGCTGTTCAGGCTCGTCATATGGTGCAATCCTCTGAAATGGTCCGATGCCGGCTAGCGGGCCTCGTGATGTGCTACCTCTTGCCGAAATGAGGCAACAGAATGACTTGCGCGGCGTGTTACACTGCCCGCGCCGCCGAATCCAGTCCACCGGCTTCATTTCTTTGGCAGATGCCATCAGGGCGCGCATGCTAGTTTCGAAACCGAATCACCCATTCGAGTGTCGAGGCAAACCGGTCATGGGCCGCATCTCTTTCTGGCTGGCTGCCGCCGTCCTTTCGGCCATCGTCGCAGCCGTCCCGTCGCGGGCGGCGCAGGGCATCGCCATGCAGGGCGAACCGGAACTGCCGCCCGGCTACACGCACTTTCCCTACGCCAATCCCGACGCGCCGAAAGGCGGCGCGATCACCTATTGCGTGGTTGGCACCTTCGACAACCTCAACCCGTTCATCATCAAGAGCCTGCGCACCACCGCGCGCGGGGTGATCGACACCATCTACGGCAACCTCGTCTTCGAGCCACTGATGGCGCGCAACTACGACGAGCCGTTCGGTCTCTACGGCCTGCTCGCGGACGACGCGAAGATGGACCCCGAGCGCAAGTGGATCGAGTTCCACCTCGACCCCAAGGCGAAATGGTCGGATGGCGAGCCGGTGACGCCGGAGGACGTGCTGTTCACCTACGATACCTTCACCGAAAAGGGCCGACCGCCCTATTCGGATCGCATGAAGAAGGTGGCGAAGCTGGAAAAGACCGGCGAGCACAGCGTCAAGTTCACCTTTAACGACAAGGCCGACCGCGAATTCCCGTTGATCATCGCGATGACGCCGATCATTCCGAAGCACGCCTTTGACAAGGAGACTTTCGACCGGACGACGCTGAAGCCGGTCATCGGCTCCGGCCCCTACACGATCGCGGAGGTGAAGCCGGGCGACCGCATCGTCTTCAAGCGCAATCCCGCCTACTGGGGCAAGGATCTTCCCTCCAAGCGCGGTTTCGACAACTACGACCAGATCGTCATCCAGTACTTCCTCAACGCCAACGCGATGACGGAGGCTTTCAAGAAAGGCATCTGCGCCATCGACACCGAGACGGACCCGGTCAAGCGCGAACGCGACCTGGATTTCCCGGCCTACAAGCAAGGCAAGGTCGTGGCCGAAACCTTCAAGAGCGGCATACCCCCGGTGGTGAACGGCTTCCTGTTCAACACGCGGCTGAAGAAGTTCGCCGACCCCGCCGTGCGGCGCGCGCTCGGCATGCTCTACGACTTCGAATGGGCCAACAAGAACCTGTTCAGCGGCAAGTTCACCCGCACCATGAGCTACTGGCAGGGCTCGGAACTGTCGGCGCTCGGCCATCCGGCGAGCGAAAAGGAAAAGGCGCTGCTGGCGCCCTTCCCCGGCCGCGTGCCGCCGGATGTCATGGACGGCACATGGCGGCCGCCGGTGACGGACGGATCCGGACAGGACCGCAAGGTGCTGAAAGCCGCCTACGACGTGCTGAAGGCCGCCGGCTACCGCATCGAAGACGGGCATATGCTCGACCCGCAGGGCCAGCCCTTCGGCTTCGAGATCCTGACGTCGAGCCAGGAAGAGGAGCGGCTGGCCGCGCTCTACCAGCGCACGCTCGGCAAGCTCGGCATCGACGTCGCGATCCGGGCGCTCGAAGGCGACCAGATCCAGTCACGCAAGCAGCGCTTCGACTTCGACATGCTGATCGGCTCCACCGGCTTCACCAACACGCTGTCGCCGGGCATCGAGCTGGTCAACCGCTGGAGCTCGAGTTCGGCCAATGTCGAGGGCTCGTTCAATCTGGCCGGCGTCGCCGATCCCGCCGTCGACGCGGCGATCTCGGCCATCCTCAACGCGCGCACGAAGGACGACTTCGTCGCCGCCGTCAGGGTGCTCGACCGGCTTCTGATCTCAGGCAATTACATGGTGCCGATGCAGCACAACACCGAGCAGTGGATTGCCTACTGGGCCTATCTGGCCCATCCTGAAAAGACGTCGCTCTACGGCTACCAGTTGCCGACGTGGTGGCGGAAGGCAAACTGATCGCCAGCGGCGAAAGGACAGGCCCATGAGCGACAATTCAATCAGCATCGACGTGGTGTCCGACGTCGTCTGCCCCTGGTGCTTCCTCGGCGAGAAGCGCCTCAGGGCGGCAATCGCCGCGGTCGGCGACGTCGACGTCACCGTGCGCTGGCGGCCGTTCCAGCTCGACCCGACCATTCCGCCGCAGGGCAAGGACCGCAAGGAATACATGCGCGCCAAGTTCGGCGACGGCGACCGGCTGCATCAAATCCATGCCAACCTGGTCTCGCTCGGCGCCGCCGACGGCATTTCCTTCGATTTCGACGCTATTCGCGTCTCCCCCAACACGCTCGACGCCCACCGCGTGATCCGCTGGGCCGGGACGATGGGCGAGGCCGAGCAGAACAGGCTCGTCGAGGACCTGTTCAGCCGCTATTTCGAGCGCGGCGAGAATACCGGCGACGCCGGCGTGCTGATCGAAGCGGCAAAGGCCGCCGGCATGGACACCGCCGTGGTCGAGACGCTCCTGCCGACCGACGCCGACGCCGATGCTGTGCGCGCCGAGATCAAAACCGCCGCGCGCATGGGCATCACCGGCGTGCCCTGTTTCCTGCTCGAGGGCAAATACGCCGTCATGGGCGCGCAGGAGACCGGCGTGCTGGCAGACGCCATCCGGCAGATTTCGGCTGCCAAGGCGCGAGGCGAACTGGACGCGCCGGCCTGAGTTCAAACCGGGGCAGGCCAGCGCCGCCTGAAGCGGTTCAAAGCTGGAAACCGCCTGCCGGCGGCCGGCAGATCAGGAACGATGGCCGGAAGTGTCGTCGGGGCCACCCATGCCGAGGCCCATCCCCATTCCACCGCCGCCCATTCCTCCTCCCATCCCACCGCCCATCCCGCCACCGCCGCCGCTGCCCCGGCCGCCGGAGGCTTGCCCTTCCTTGCCGCCCTTGCCGCGCGCAGCGGAACCGGACGGCCGCGCGGGACCTTGCATGGGTAGGGCAAGGTCGGCGGGGATCGGATCGAGGTCGAGCGCCTTGCGGATGAAATCGCGCAACGACACCACCAGTTGGTGCGTGTGGACGGGCCGACCGGCAACCAGTTCGCGCGCCGCCCGCTCGGCCAGCCGCACCTGTTCCTCGGTGCCGAGCAGGATGATGTCGGACAGCGCCGCCTCGACGGCATCGCGGATGCGACGGGGCCGGTCCGACGCCTCCCCGCCGACTGGCTCGGCAAGGACCACGGTTTCCACCGCCGCGTGGTGTTCTTCCGTCGGCGGCGCATCGAGCGGTCCGGAAGAAAGTTGGCGCAGATCGCGCAGATGCCGCGGATCGACCGTCAGCGTGCCGGTAAAGGAGCCGCCCAGCACCTTGTAGGCGGCGATCAGCGTGCGCAGCCGCTCGTTGATCTGCCGGTTCATGCGCTCGCGGCGCTGCTGGATGGTCAACATCATGACCAGGCGCACACCCATGCTGATGAGGGTGAAGAGCGCCAGGCCGAGAACCGTCAGCAGGACGCTGTGCCAGGAACTGAAGTCCAGATTGCGCAAACGCTCCTCCGTGACCTTTTGCGGACGTCATCCGCCAGCAAGGCTTAGAGCCTTTTTGAAAAACCGTCAGGCCGTGGCGAAAGTGGTGGCCGGCGAGCACCGGAGCGGAGCGTACATCAAGTACGTGAGCACCGGAGCACAGCCGGACGCCGGTTGCAGCCCGGCCTCACGGAATTTCAAAAGGGCTCTTAGGGCAATTCGCCAGGCTGAGGAAGGCGAATGTCGGCGCCGCCCCCTCACCTGCCTGCCGGCATTCGAGTGAGCGGCAGCAAAACGGCATATACCGTCAACTTACGACGCCGCCAGCTTCGCCAGCTGCGTCATGACCACGGCGGAGCCGGACAGGCGCTTTTCCGCATTCGGCCAGTCGCGAATGAAGACGATGGAATGATCCGCACGGATCTTGGCCAGCGAGCCCTGGTCGCCGATGTATTTGACCAGCCCGGACGGGTTGGCGAAGGTCTTGTTGCGGAAATGGATGACGACGCCCTTCGGCCCGGCGTCCAGCTTCTCGACATTGGCCTTGCGGCACAGCGCCTTGATGAAGACGATCTTCAACAGGTGCTTGACCTCCTCCGGCAGCGGGCCGAAGCGGTCGATCAACTCGGCGCCGAAGCCGTCGATCTCCTCCGGCGCCTCCAGGTCGCCGATGCGGCGGTAGAGCGCCAGCCGAAGCTGGAGGTCGGGCACGTAGCTTTCCGGGATCATGACGGCGGTGCCGATGGCGATCTGCGGCGACCAGCCGCTATCCTGCGCCTCGCCCGAATCCTTCACCTCGGCCACGGCTTCCTCCAGCATCTGCTGGTAAAGCTCGAAACCGACTTCCTTGATGTGGCCGGACTGCTCCTCGCCCAGAAGATTGCCGGCGCCGCGGATGTCGAGGTCGTGGCTGGCAAGCTGGAAACCGGCACCCAGCGTGTCCAGCGATTGCAGGACCTTGAGGCGGCGATCCGCCGTGTCGGTCAGCTTCTTGTTGGCCGGCAGCGTGAACAGGGCATAGGCGCGCAGCTTCGAACGGCCGACGCGGCCGCGCAACTGATAAAGCTGCGCCAGGCCGAACATATCGGCGCGGTGCACGATCAGCGTGTTGGCGGTCGGGATATCGAGGCCGGATTCGACGATGGTGGTGGACAGAAGCACGTCGTATTGCCCGTCGTAGAAGGCGTTCATAATGTCGTCGAGCTCGCCGGGCGGCATCTGGCCGTGCGCCACGCCGACTTTCAGTTCCGGCACTTCCGCCTTCAGGAAGTCGTGGATTTCGGCGAGGTCGCTGATGCGCGGCACGACATAGAAGGACTGGCCGCCGCGATAGCGCTCGCGCAGCAGCGTCTCGCGGATCACCAGCGGGTCGAAGGGCGAGATGAAGGTGCGCACCGCCATGCGATCCACCGGCGGCGTGGCGATCAGCGAAAGCTCCCGCACGCCCGTCAGCGCCAGTTGCAGCGTGCGCGGTATGGGCGTCGCCGACAGCGTGAGCACATGCACGTCCGACTTCAACTCCTTCAGCCGCTCCTTGTGCTTGACGCCGAAATGCTGCTCCTCGTCGACGATCAGCAGGCCGAGGCGCTTGAACGAGATCGAGGAACCCAACAGCGCATGAGTGCCGACGACGATATCGACCGTGCCTTCGGCAACCTCCTTCTTGACCTGCGCAAGCTCCTTGGCGCCGACCATGCGCGAGGCTTGTGCCACCTGCACCGGCAGGCCCGCGAAACGCTCCCTGAAGGTCTTGTAATGCTGGCGCGACAGAAGCGTGGTCGGCACCACCACCGCCACCTGAAAGCCTTCCATGGCGGCGACGAAGGCCGCGCGCAGCGCCACTTCGGTCTTGCCGAAGCCGACGTCGCCGCACACCAGCCGGTCCATCGGCCGTCCGGCCGAGAGGTCGCCGGCGACGGCGTCGATGGCGTTCTGCTGGTCGTCCGTTTCCTCATAGGGGAAGCGGGCGGCGAACTCGCCATAGAGCCCGTCCTGCGGGATCATGGTCGGGGCGGAGCGCATCTGGCGCTCGGCGGCGATGCGGATCAGCTGGCCTGCCATGTCGAGCAGGCGCTTCTTCATGCGCGCCTTGCGCGCTTGCCAGGCGCCACCGCCAAGCTTGTCGAGCGTGGCTTCGGCCGAATCCGAGCCGTAGCGAGACAGAAGCTCGATGTTCTCCACCGGCAGGAACAGCCGGTCGTCGCCGGCATAGTGGATTTCCAGGCAGTCGTGCGGCGCGCCGGCCGCCTCGATGGTGCGCAGGCCGATGAAACGGCCGATGCCGTGGTCGGCATGGACGACGATATCGCCGGCCGACAGCGAGGCGGCCTCGGCGATGAAGTCGGAGGCGCGCTTGCGCTTCTTGGCACGGCGCACCAGCCGGTCGCCGAGGATGTCCTGTTCGGCGACGACGACGAGGCCGTCCGTCTCGAAACCCGTTTCCAGCGGCAGGACGGCAAGGGCCGCCTGCCCCGTTTCCAATCTCTCCACATCGGCCAGCGTGGCGACGGTCTTCAGCTTGCCGAGATGGTGTTCGGCAAGGATCTGGCCGAGCCGGTCGAGCGAGCCGTCGGTCCAGCCGGCGACGACGACGCGGCGCTTCTTCGCCCGCTCGTCGGCGATGTGCCTCACCGCCGTCTCGAAGACGTTGGCGTTCGGGTCGGCGCGCTCCTCGGCGAAGCTGCGCCCGGCGCGCGAGCCGGCGTGAAACACCTTCCGGTCGCTCGCTTCCGGAGCGGCGAAGGGCGTCAGCTCGATGGCCTCACGGCCGGCGGTCGCCTCGTTGACACCCTCGGGCGACAGATAGAGCAGGTCCGGCGCCACCGGCTTGTAGGGTACGGCGTCCTTGAGCGCGCCCTGGTTGCGGCGCGCCTCGAAGTGATCGAGGATCAGCTTACGGCGCTCGGCCAGCGCCTCGTGCGCCAGATGGTCGAAGACGACCGGCGCCTCCGGCAGGTAGTCGAACACCGTTTCCAGCCGCTCGTAGAAGAACGGCAACCAGTGCTCCATGCCGGCGAAGCGGCGGCCTTCGCTGACGGCGGCATAGAGCGCGTCATCGCGCGAGGGCGCGCCGAACGTCTCGATATAGGCGCGGCGGAAGCGGCTGATCGTGTCCGGCGTCAGCGCCACCTCGCTCATCGCCTGCAAGACGAGCTGGTTGCGCTGGCCGGTGGTGCGCTGGCTGGCGGGATCGAAGGCGCGGATCGATTCCAGCGTGTCGCCGAAGAAATCGAGCCTCAGCGCATCCTCCGCGCCCGGCACGAACAGGTCGAGGATGCCGCCGCGCACGGCGAATTCGCCGACCTCGCGCACCGTCGGCACGCGCTCGAAGCCGGAGGTTTCCAGCCGCGAAATCAGCACCTTCATGTCGATCTGGTTGCCGGGCTTGGCCCGGAAGGTCTGCGCTTCGATCGATGCTGCGGGCGGAACGCGCTGCAACAGCGCGTTGGCGCTGGTGAGCACGACGGCGCGGTGCGGCTTGCCCGCAAGCGCGGCCATGCCGGCCAGCGCGTCGAGCCGGCGTGCGGCCGCATCGGAGCCGGGAGAGACGCGGTCGTAGGGCAGGCAGTCCCATGCCGGAAGCTCCAGGACCGGCAGGTCGGGCGCGGCGAAGGCCAGCGCCTCGACGATGGCCGGCAGGCGCTGGCCGTCGCGGGCGACGAAGACCAGCGGCCGGTCGGGCGCGATCTCGCCGGCGATCTCGGCCAGCGCGAAGGCTTCGTAGCCGTCGGCCACCTCATCGACGATGAAGGAGCCGGCGCGGCCTTTCGGCAGGCCGATGGAGGGAATGAGCTTCATGTGCGTGGTTTCAGATTTGAGATGTCCGGCCGAAAGCCAAAATCCTGTCGAGCAGCGGACATTCCAGATGCGCCGGCACCGGCAGGTCGCCGGTCACCAGCAGGAAGAACTGGTCGTCGGGAAAGTCGAGGAGCCTTTCATATTGGTCGAGTTCGTCGCCGGTCAAGCCGGCGATCTCGGCGTCGGCGAAGCGGCCGAGGATGAAATCCATCTCGCGCATGCCGCGATGCCAGGAGCGGAACAGGAGTTTCTTGCGGCGGGGATGCAGGTCGCCGGTCACGGGGTTTGCCGCTTCTGCCGTTCCGGTCATGACACGATCCTCGGTTACGGGCGCGATATAGCGTGGATAGGCGCAAGTGTCAGCCTTTGCGCAAGCATTGTGGCGCCATAGACTGACAGGATGCGCCCTGCCCTGCTCGACCCGCTGTTTTCGCCCATCACCACGCTTGCCGGCGTCGGCGCGAAAGTGGCTGCCCTCATCGAGCGCGTGCTGCCGCTGGATCTCGGCGGCCGCGAGGCGCGGGCCGCGGACCTCCTGTTCGTGCTGCCCAATTCCGTCATCGACCGGCGCAGCCGGCCCGGCATCGCCAACGCCATCGACGGCCAGATCGTTACGCTCGACCTCACCGTCGACCGCCATCAGCCGCCGCCGCGCGGCAACCGCTCGGTCCCCTACCGCGTCTACGCCCATGACGACACCGACGACATCGCCCTGACCTTCTTCCACGCCCATGCCGCCTATCTAGAAAAGCAATTGCCGGAAGGCGAACAGGTCGTGGTTTCCGGCCGCATGGAGCGGTTCAACGGGCGGCCCTCCATGGTGCATCCCGACCATATCGCGCTGGCCAGCGAGGCGGAAAGCCTGCCGCTGGTCGAGCCCGTCTATCCGCTGACGGCGGGACTTTCGGCGAAAGTGCTGCGCCGCGCCATAGGCCAGGCGGTCGAGCGTGTGCCGGACCTGCCGGAATGGCTCGACGCCGCCTTCATCCGCAAGCACAGTTTCGCGTCCTTCGATGCCGCGCTCGCCCGCCTGCACAACCCGGAAAATCCGCTCGACGCATCGCCGGAGAACCCGGCATGGCGCCGGCTTGCCTATGACGAATTTTTGGCCGGGCAGGTTTCGCTGGCGCTGGTCAGGGCGCGGGTGCGGCGGCTGTCCGGCCGGCCGCTTACGGGCGACGGCGCCATCATCGAAAAGCTGCGGGCCGCCCTGCCTTATTCGTTGACCGGCTCGCAGGAGGTCGCGCTTGCCGAAATCCTCGCCGATCTCGCCGAGCCGGAGCGCATGTTGCGCCTGCTGCAAGGCGACGTCGGCTCGGGCAAGACGGTGGTGGCTCTCCTTGCCATGGCGCGCGCGGTCGAGGCCGGCGGCCAGGCGGCTCTTATGGCGCCGACGGAAATCCTCGCCCGCCAGCATCTCGCCACCATCGCGCCGCTGGCGGCGCAAGCCGGTTTGCGCACCGCCATCCTCACCGGCCGCGAAAAGGGCCGCGAGCGTGCGGAGACGCTGGCCGGGCTGGCGGATGGCACGATAGACATCGTCGTCGGCACCCACGCGCTGTTCCAGGAGGCTGTGACCTTCAAAAACCTCGTCTTCGCGGTTGTGGACGAGCAGCACCGCTTCGGCGTCCACCAGCGGCTCGCCATCACCGCCAAGGGCGATGCGCCCGACATGCTGGTGATGACGGCCACGCCCATTCCGCGCACGCTGGTGCTGACCGCCTTCGGCGACATGGACACCTCCAAGCTCACCGAGAAGCCGGCCGGCCGACAGCCGATCCGCACCGTCACGTTGCCGATGGAACGGCTGTCCGAACTCGTCGGCCGCATCCGCGACGCGGTAGCCGAGGGCCAGAAGATCTACTGGATCTGTCCGCTGGTCGAGGAATCCGAAGAGGTGAAGCTGATGTCGGCGGAAGAGCGCTTCGCCGCGCTCCAGCCCGTTTTCCGCGACCAACTCGGCCTCGTCCACGGCCGCATGAAGGGTGTGGAAAAAGACGAGGCGATGCGCGCCTTCAAGGACGGCGAGACTCGCGTGCTGATCGCCACCACCGTCATCGAGGTCGGCGTCGACGTGCCCGACGCCACGATCATGGTGATTGAGCACGCCGAACGCTTCGGCCTCGCCCAATTGCACCAGTTGCGCGGGCGGGTCGGGCGCGGCTCGAAGCCCAGTTCCTGCGTGCTGCTCTACAAGGATCCGCTCGGCGAGACGGCCAAGCGCCGGCTTTCGGTGATGCGCGAGACGGAAGACGGCTTCGTCATCGCCGAGGAAGACTTGAAACTGCGCGGCGAAGGCGAGCTTTTAGGCACCCGCCAGTCCGGTACGCCGGGCTTCCAGGTGGCGCGCATCGAGTTCCACTCGGACCTGCTGGAAGCCGCACGTGACGACGCCCGATTGATCCTGTCGCGCGATCCCGAACTGCAATCCGAACGCGGCGAGGCGATCCGCCTGCTGCTCTACCTGTTCGGCCGCGACGAGGCGGTACGCCTTTTGCGCGCCGGCTGAGGCAGGGTGCCCTCCTCGGGATTGGCGATCTCGATCGGCAGGCCGTCGGGGCCGAGCACCTTCTTCTTGACCGCCGGCGCCACCAGCCCGGCTGACACGATCAGCTTGGCGCCGTCCTCGATCGACATGTCGAGCATGACGATCTCGGATTTGCGCACGTACATCAGGAAGCCGGTGGTCGGGTTCGGCGTGCATGGCATGAAGACGGCGATCAGCGGATCGCCCGGCTTGTCCAGTTTCTCGCCGATCTCGGTTTCCTTCTCGCCGGCGACGAAGACCAGCGACCAGACGTCCTTGCGCGGATATTCCACCATGCCGACCTGGCTGAACATGTTGCCCTTGTCGGAAAAGACGGTCTGGAAGATCTGCTTCAGCGAGCCGTAGATGCCGCGCACCAGCGGCATGCGGCCGAGCAGGCGCTCGCCGAAGCCGACGACGGCGCGGCCGACGATGTTGGCGGTCAAAAAGCCGATCAGCGTGATCAGCACCAGTGCCACGATCAGGCCGAAGCCGGGCACCGGAAACGGCAGGTAGGCGTCGGGGCTGTAGCGATACGGGATATAGGGTTTCACCCAGGAATCGACCCAGCCGATGAACGACCAGGCGATGTAGGCGGTGATCGCCAGCGGCGCGCAGACGATGAAGCCGGTGAGGAAATAGTTCCTCAGCCGCGTCATCGCAGAAGGTTTCAGACTGTCCGACATGCCCCGCCGTCTCGTTGCGTCGCAACATTAGGGGAGCAAGACGAAGTTTGGAACCGGGAAGTTGGTGTGGCGCGTTGGTTGTATCCTGATGCCATCGCGCGCGAAAAAGCTATCAAGAAGTGGCCGCGCCAGTGGAAGATAAAACTGATCGAGGAACGCAATCCTCACTGGTACGATATTTCATGGCATCTGCTTTGATAGCAGCGTCCGCCTACTCCACCGTTACGGACTTCGCTAGGTTGCGCGGCTGGTCGACGTCGGTGCCCATGAAGACGGCGGTGAAATAGGCCAGCATCTGGATCGGCAGCGCGTAGACGATTGGAGCGATGATTTCCGACACGTCCGGCAGCACGATGGTCTCCAGCGTGTTCACCGTCGAATGGGCCGCGCCCTTGGCGTCGGTGATGAGGATGATCTTGCCGCCGCGCGCGGCGACCTCCTGCATGTTGGAAACCGTCTTGTCGAAGATGCGGTCGTGCGGTGCGATGACGATGACCGGCATGTTCTCGTCGATCAGCGCGATCGGACCGTGTTTCAGCTCCCCCGCCGCATAGCCTTCGGCGTGGATGTAGGAGATTTCCTTGAGCTTCAGCGCGCCTTCCATGGCGAGCGGGAAATTGGTGTCGCGGCCGAGATAGAGCACATGCTTGTAGTGGGACAACTCCCGCGCGACCTTCTCGATCTGCGCGTCGAGCTTCAGCACCTGGCTGGCAAAGCGCGGCGCTTCGGCAAGCTGGCGCACCATCGCCTTTTCCTCGTCCGCCGAAACGGTGCCGCGCGCCTTGGCGGCTCGCACGGCCAACGAGGCCAGCACCGAAAGCTGGCAGGTGAAGGCCTTCGTGGAAGCCACGCCGATCTCGGGGCCGGCAAGCGTCGGCAGCGTCACGTCGCTTTCGCGGGCGATGGTGGATTCGCGCACGTTGACGACGGCGCCGATCGGCAGACCCTGGCTGCGGCAATAGCGCAGCGAAGCCAGCGTGTCGGCCGTTTCGCCGGATTGCGAAATGAAGAGCGCGGCGGCGTTCTTCGACAGCGGCATCTCGCGGTAGCGGAACTCCGAGGCGATATCAATATCCACCGGCAGGCGGGCGAAGCGCTCGAACCAGTACTTGCCGATCAGGCCGCTCAGATAGGCGGTGCCGCAGGCCGAAATCGCCAAGCGGTCGATCTTGGCGAAGTCGAACGGCAGGTCGAGCGGCTTCGAGGTGCCGTTGGCGAAATCGAGGTAATGCGCCAGCGTGTGGGAGATCACCTCCGGCTGTTCATGGATCTCCTTTTCCATGAAGTGCCGGTGGTTGCCCTTGTCGACCATGTAGCTGGTGCCGAGCGACTGCTGGCGCTTGCGCTCCACCTTGTTGCCGTCGATGTCGTAGATGGCGACTTCGTTGCGGCGCACCACCGCCCAGTCGCCGTCCTCCAGATAGGTGATGGTGTTGGTGAAAGGCGCCAGCGCGATGGCGTCCGAGCCGAGGAACATCTCGCCCTCGCCGTGGCCGACGGCCAGCGGCGGGCCGTTCCGGGCGCCCACGATCAGGTCCTCGTCGCCCTTGAACATGATGGCGAGCGCAAAGGCGCCCTGCAGGCGCTTCAGCGCCCGATGCGCGGCTTCCGTCGGAGACGCCCCGCGCGCCACTTCGCGCGACACCAGATGGGCGACCACCTCGGTGTCGGTCTGCGAGGCGAATTCGTAACCGTCCTTCTTCAGTTCGTCGCGCAGTTCGGCGAAATTCTCGATGATGCCGTTGTGGACGATGGCGACGCCGTTGGAGAAATGCGGATGCGCGTTGGTCTCGTTCGGCACGCCATGGGTGGCCCAGCGGGTGTGGCCGATGCCGATGGTGCCGGCGAGCGGCTCGTCCTGGAGCCGGCGCTCGAGGTTGACCAGCTTGCCCTCGGCGCGGCGGCGGCCCAGTTCGCCGCGCTCGATGGTGGCGACGCCGGCCGAATCGTAGCCGCGATACTCAAGCCGCTTCAGCGCGTCGACGATAAGCGGCGCCACCGGCGTGTGGCCGACAATCGCTACAATTCCGCACATGGAATGCCCCCGATGAAAGCTCTGTGGCGCCTATCTAGGAGGCGGCACGGCAGCGTTGAAATCACATTACGTTTCGCTTCGTATCGGCAAGACGCCGCGTCTGCGGCCTCACTATGGCAGGCTTGAGCCCAAGTCCAGCCGGCGCCTTCATGCCTTTTTGGCCGATGCGCGGCGCGCGCGCAGTTCCTTCGCCTTGCCGGGCAGCGTCTTCTGGCGGGCGCGGCCGAACGCCAGCGCGTCGTCCGGAACGGATTCGGTGATGACGCTTCCCGAAGCGATATAGGCGCCCGTGCCGATGGAGATCGGCGCCACCAGGGACGAGTTCGAGCCGACGAAGGCGCCTTCGCCGATGTCGGTGAAGAACTTGGAATAGCCGTCGTAGTTGCAGGTGATGGTGCCCGCCCCGATGTTGGCGCCGGCGCCGATGCGCGCATCGCCGATATAGGTCAGGTGGTTGACCTTGGCGCCTTCCTCCACCGTGGCGTTCTTGATCTCCACGAAATTGCCGGCCTTGGCCCTGGCCTTCAGGGCCGCTCCCGGACGCAGGCGCGCGAAGGGGCCGATGTCGCAGCCGGGGCCGATATTCGCGCCCTCGAAATGGCTGTAGGCGTGGATTTTCGCGCCAGCTCCGACGGTGACGCCCGGGCCGAAGAAGACGTTTGGCTCGACGACGGTGTCGGGCCCGATCTCGGTATCGAAGGAGAAGAATACCGTTTCCGGCGCGATCAGGGTAACGCCCGACAGCATGGCCGCCTCGCGGCGGCGCTTCTGCCAGATTGCCTCGGCCTCGGCGAGTTGGACGCGATTGTTGATGCCCAGCGCATTCTCGAAGCTCGCTTCGGTGGCGACGACCGAAAGCCCCTGGCCGCTGGCGATCTCGACGATGTCGGTGAGGTAATATTCACCCTTGGCGTTGTCGTTGCCGACCGCATCGAGCAGCGCCAGCGCATGGGCGCCTGCAATTGCCATCAGCCCACTGTTGCAGAAGGTGATGCGGCGCTCCTCTTCGGAACAGTCCTTCTCCTCGCGTATGGCGAGCAGCTTGCCGTCCTTCTCGATCAGCCGGCCGTAGCCGGTCGGCTCGTCGGCACGGAAGCCGAGCACGACGACGGCCGCCCCCTCGGCCAGCTTTTCGCGCGCCGCGACCAGCGCGCCCGCGTCGATCAGCGGCGTGTCACCGAACATCACCAGGACATCGTCGTAGCCAGCCGCGATATCCTCGCGCGCGGCGAGCGCCGCGTCGGCGGTGCCGAGGCGCTTTTCCTGCACGAACAGCTTCGCCGCCGGCGCGAATTTTTCCGCCGCCTTGCGCACCTCGTCGGCGCCGTGACCGATCACCAGCGCCAGTTCGCCGGCGCCCGCGGCTTCCGCCGCCCTGACCACATGCGCCACCATCGGCAGGCCGGCTATCTTATGCAGCACCTTGGGCAGCGCGCTTTTCATGCGGGTGCCCTCGCCTGCGGCAAGAACAATGGACAGGCACGAACGACTATTCATGAAGTGGACCGGTTCCGGGACGATGGGAATCGCAAAGCTCAATAGCATTGGCTTGCTTGTCCACCAATGCGGTTAAATTCGGGTGAGCAACCGCAACTATCCGAGCTGGCCAAGGACCGGGAAATTCTCCAGCAACCAATAGGACAGGCTCTGCACGCCGCCGGTGAGGAAGAAAACGCCGGCCACGACCAGCAGGCCGCCGATCACTTTCTCGACGCGGCCGAGATGGACACGGAATTTTTGCAGGAAGCGCATGAAGGCGCCTGAAAACAGCGCGGCGACGAGGAAGGGAATGCCGAGGCCGAGCGAATAGGCGGCAAGGAGCGCTGCCCCCTCGCCCACCGTCTCGCGCCCGCCGGCCAGCGTCAGGATCGGCCCCAGCACCGGGCCGATGCATGGCGTCCAGCCGAAGGCGAAGGCGAGGCCCATGAGGTAGGCCGCCACCGCGCTCGCCGGCTTGCCCTCGCTCTGGAAGCGCGCCTCCCGCGACAAAAGCGGGATCTTCATGATGCCGAGGAAATTCAGGCCCATGACGATGATCAGGATACCGGCGGCAAAGGCCAGCTGTTCCTGCCAGACCCTGAGGAAATGGCCGATGGTCGAGGCGCCGGCGCCGAGCGCGACGAACACCGTGGAGAAGCCGAGCACGAAAGCGATAGAGGCGGCGAGCAGCGCGCCGCGCGCGCCGGACCTTGCCGCCACGCCTGCGTCGCCGCGGAAATCGTCCACCGACACGCCTGCCATATAGCACAGATAGGGCGGCACCAGCGGCAGCACGCAAGGCGACAGGAACGACAGCGCTCCCGCCCCGACGGCGCTGACGTAGCCGATATCCAATGCCATTGTGCCGCTCCAGTTTCGCGACCGCGATATAGCCGCAGTCACCACGGCACGCCAATCACCATCCCGTGCCCGCGCCGCAACGTCGCGGTACGGTTCAGGCGACGATCGCCAGTCGCCGCCTGCGCCCGTCCAGCAGCACGATCGTCAGCCCGCTGGCGACGACCAGCAGGATGCCGACGACGGCGAGCGCGTTCGGAAACTGGCCGAACACCAGCAGGCCCGAGATCACCGCCCAGACGGTGAAACAATAATAGAATGGCGCGACCACACCGGTGGGCCCGACGCGATAGGCCATGAAGATGAAGAAGTGGCCGAAGATCAGGAAGAACCCCGCGCCCGCCATCAGCAACAGATGATGGGCGGACGGCATGATCCACCGCTCGGTGGCCAGATGGGCGAAGCCGGCGCCGACGAGGACGACGAGCACGGCGGAAATCGCCACGATCATGCCGGGTATCTCGGCGGCGACGCGCCGACCGGTCAGGTCGCGCGCGGCCGAAAGCGCGGCATTGGCGAGTGCGAGCAGGGCGTAGACGGAAATCCCCTGCATGGTCGGCTGCGCGATCATCAGCGCGCCTGCGAAGCCGACGCCGATCAGCGCCATGCGCAGGCCACCGATGCGTTCGCCGAACAGCAGGGAAGCACCGAGCAGGACGAGCAACGGCGTGACCTGGCCGAGCGCGGTGGAGTCGGCGATCTGCATGTTGGCCAGCGCCACGACATAGGCGAGAATCGCCGCCGTTTCGAATAGGTTCCTGGCCAGCACGCGCTTCTCGACAAGGAGCGGGATCTGCCTGCCGTACCCTAGAACGAACAGCATCGGGATGCCCCACAGCGTCGCCGCCGCGCCGCGCAGGAACAGCACCTCATAGGGCGGCAGCCCCTCGGTGGCGAGTTTCATCAGCGTGTCGTTGATGATGTACGACCCTGTCGACAGGATCATGAAAAGCGGACCACGGAAGATCGACAAGGAGTGTTGCATCCGCAGACAGAACCAGAGCCGCAACATGGCGGCAAGCGCCGCGACGCCTGGTCCAATCGACGGCAGGGCAAACAGGCCAGTCGCACCCGAAATATCGCGACCGGACGACCATATCCGCCGCCGAAAATCCTGTCGGGGACGAAACATCACGCCCGCGACGTTTACCCCGCGTGGGCCGCGATCCTCGCGGTTGTCCAGACAGGGAGATTTTCTATGAAAGCGATCGCATTTGGCTTCGCCATGTTGCTGGCCGGCACAGCCGCTTCGCAAGCCGCTGACGCGTGGAAGGAAGCCGAGGTCAACGGCACCAAGATCTACACCGACGCCAACGGCATGACGCTCTACACCTACGACAAGGACGAGGCCGGCAAGTCCAACTGCTACGACAAATGCGCGACCAACTGGCCGCCGCTGAAGGCCGAGGCCGACGCCAAGGACGAAGGCGAATGGACCGTGGTCAAGCGCACCGACGGCACGGCCATGTGGGCCTATGAGGGCCACCCGCTCTATACGTTCATCAAGGACAAGAAGGCCGGCGACACGACCGGAGACGGCGTCGGCGACGTCTGGCACATAGCCAAGGCCGATTGATCCGCCTTAACAAGACGCCCGGCCGCTCACATGCCGGTGAGGCTGGCCGGGCAAGGCAGCGCAGGGACCGCCGAAGCCCGTA
>Ga0182738_1001424_pt1 | contig 30041 bp, 17 predicted proteins | sample eDN5th30CBELigMG_FD_128876 | JGI IMG/M metagenome (GOLD analysis project Ga0182738, IMG submission 128876) | Enriched Miracle-Growth compost microbial communities from Emeryville, California, USA - eDNA 5th pass 30_C BE-Lig MG (version 2)... ...
CCGGGATGCCAGTCTTCTGCCTGATTTCTGTCTGTACCTGACGGCCTATCGACTCCAGTGGTTCGGGTAAACCGGTCATATCTGCAAAGGCCTCATCGATGCTGTAGACCTCGATGCTAGGAAAGCAGCCCTCCAGGATCGTCATCACACGCTCACTCATGTCGCCATAGAGGGCGTAGTTGCTGCTGAAGGCCACGATGCCGTGGCGCTTGAGGTCGCTCCTGATCTCGTGGAACAGAGCGCCCATTTTCACGAACGGCTTGGCATCGGCAGATCGGGCAATCACACAGCCGTCGTTGTTGCTCAGTACGATGATCGGCGTACGCAACAGATCCGGACGAAACACACGCTCGCAACTGGCGTAGAAGCTGTTGCAGTCGACCAGTGCGTATACCGGCTCAGCCATGGGTGAGGTGATTCCGCAGGCTATGAGTGACGACGCCCCAGATCGTCAGCTCATCGTTCTCTAGGATGTAGCGTGGAGAGTAATTCGGGTTCTCCGACTGCAGAATGTACTGGCCCTGTTTCTGTGCCAGGCGCTTTACCAGGACATCGCCGTTTAAGCAGGCAACGACCACATGGCCCGGTTTTGCTGGGATGGCGCGGCTGACGATCAGATAATCGCCGTCGAAGATGCCAGCCCCGCTCATGCTGTCACCGCTCACGGCAACCACATAGGTGTGCGGTGCTTGCAGATCCATCAGAGCATCAAGCGACAGCTTATGTTCCCTGTGATCCAGTGCTGGGCTGGGAAAGCCGGCCGGAACACGTGCATCAAAGAGGGGAAGGACTGCCCTGCTGCGCTGCAGCGGGCCGAGGATAAGTGCGGTGCTCATAACGGGCTGCTCGATTACTGTATTTGTATACAGTAATCAGCGCTCCGCCATACAGGCAAGGTGCGTTCGTCGCCGGTGTCTGGGGTATGCGCGGATTGTTTACAGGCGAAAAGTAGACAGATCGCGCTGTAGGGTCGATTTAGCTAGGTTGGTGAAAACCGACTAGGAGGATCTCTTATGAGCTTGCTGCCAACCCTTAACGATCTTTTGCCACTGGCGCTGTTGCTGCCTGCACTGCTCGTGCTGGCCAAGCTGGCCTACGGTGGTACGACGGTCTAAGAGGTAGCCTTACCTGGCAGCATCGACTCAAAGCCGATGCGCTTGTTCCTTGTCAGTGATACAGCCAGGGCTGTAGTTCATCCAGGTTGGTTACGACGATCTGCTGAGCCGTTGCCTTGGCATGCACCTTGGTTGGGTCGATCTGATAGCGCTGCAACACGTACTGCACCAACGCGCCTCGGGTCTCGATCACCAGTTGTCCATCACGCATACCGTAGTCTGCTTCGATAATCGTTCGCTGCTCGGGTTTCAGGCGTGAGTCCGGCTCGATGATGACTTGCGCCCGCGTGCTCCACCCCGGATCTTGTTCGCGAGTATTTTCGGTCTTGTCGTCCATCAACTCCGGCACACCGCGAAAGCGGCTGAGCACGAAGTCGCGATAATCCCTGTTCTTCTCGCAATACGCCCGCACATGCCAGCGCATACCTGTGTAGATCAGTGTGTGTGGTGCAATCAGGCGCGTTTCGCCGTCCGGAGTGGTGAAAGACACGTACTCACATTCCAGCCGCAGCCCTTCGCGGCAGGCGCGCAGAAGCGGGCGCAGCAGCTCCGGACGTACCGTGCGATCCGGCACCAGCAGCACCTCGGTGTGCGCATAGGCCAATGCCAGGCCCTCGATGTGTGGTGCACGGTCATGGTTCTGGTTGAGCAGGTGCAGGTAGGCGCTGGCGCTGTCATCGATAAACAGTGGTTTGAAGTGGCGGCTCGGCACATACCCCTTCAAATGCTTGTCGTATTCCAGGTTCTTCGGCGCGTAGTCGGTGATGTAGGAATTGATGTCCTTCGACGCTTGCTGGCGGCTGATACCGAAGCTCTGCATCAGATGTCCGGTGGTTAAGCGTCCTTCCCACCACACCACCGTTTCGATCAGGCGATAGCGCAGCGCCAGATCCCAGCGCACGGACTCGATTTCCTGTTTGCGTTTCATGCCGGCCTCACTTGCTCGAAAACTTTACCTGTACGGACGCACACTCTAGATACGTCAAGCCACGCTACATATCTTGATCCTGACAAACAAGCCGGCCAATCCAGGCTGGCTCAGGAAGTGCAATCAAGGAGTAGTGAAATGGCATTGATCAACTGCGGCGAGTGCGATCGCATGGCCAGCGACCAGGCGGTTGCCTGTCCGCATTGTGGTGCGCCTATCGCTAAGCAGACTGCCACCGTTCAAATGCATCCCGCCCAAGCTATGAGCCGCAACGTCGGCTTCTGGCTGGGCGTCGGTATTTTTCTGTTTCCGGTCATCTTTGTTTGGTTCCTGCTGCGCCAAGGGCATAGCACTACCAGCCGGGTGATCGGCTTTGCCTGGTTCGCGGTGATGGTCGTTGGAATGGCTTCGGGAGAGCGTCAATCCAGTAAGGCAGTTGCGCCCGTGGCTAACCAGAGTCAGCCGGCAAGAGTGGCAGCCCCGGTTGCGCCCTTGTTTGAAGTGAGCGCCCAGCAACTGGCTCAGGCGTATGGCCGCAACACGGTCGCGGCCGATCAGCAGTTCAAAGGCAAGCGCTTCAGGATCACAGGCGTGGTAGAGGCTATCAACACGGATATGTTCGGTAATCCCTACGTCACCCTGCGTGGCGGGGTAAACCAGTTCATGGAGCCGCAATTCGAGCTCGATGACGCCCATGCCAACTATGCCGCAGGGCTGCAGAGCGGCATGCGCATCAGTCTGATCTGTACCGGCCGGGGCGATGTGGCCAAGACACCCATGTCCAAGGACTGTGAGCCAGCGAATTAGCTAAAAGGTTTCGGTGCCCTGGTGTATGTGATCTGAGTCTCTTATGCAGTTAAGATGCAACGCAGATATAAGGGACTGATGTCCCACTAGCTTTCGAGCCTAAGGAGCGCATCAAGGTGGATGCATTTAGCTTTCGCGATCAGGTTATTCGTGATTACGAGCAGTTTGCTCGCAGCTTCACCAATCCGAAGGCGGAAGATATCCGCAACTATCTGGATGCCGAGTACGGTACTGGGCGTTACTGGCCATCTCCGCTGATTCAGGTAAATCCTTTCTTCGTTGCCGGCCAGAACGTTGAGCAACTGGTCGCCAGTCGCATCCTGCACCCGGAGTGTGCCCATATATTCCGCTTCGGCAAGGAAGGCGGAAAACCGGGAGTGCCGGCCAGCCTGCATAAGCACCAGCAGGAAGCAATCACTCGCTGCCAGGCCGGTGAGAGTTATGTCCTAACCACTGGTACAGGCTCAGGTAAGTCGCTCAGCTACTTCATTCCTATCTTCGATGCGATTCTCAAGGCCAAGGAGCAGGGCGCTCAGCCGGGCATTAAGGCGATCATTATTTATCCAATGAACGCGTTGGCGAATAGCCAGTGCGAGGAGTTGGAGAAGTTTCTGGCCAGCTATGCAGAGGGCCAGCGCCCGGTGACCTACGGTCGCTATACGGGCCAGGAAAAGTCCGAGGAGCGCGAGCGGATGCGCGTGAATCCTCCGGACATCATCCTCACAAACTTCATGATGCTCGAACTGCTGATGACTCGTCAGAGTGAGCAGGATCGAGCGATCATGGGGGCAGCAGATGGCTTGCAGTTCCTTGTCCTGGATGAGCTTCATACCTACCGCGGACGTCAGGGCGCTGATGTTGCGATGTTGGTTCGCCGGGTGCGCGAGCGTCTTAACAGCAATTTGCTGTGTATTGGTACCTCGGCCACGATGTCGACTCAAGGTTCGCTTGCAGAGCGCAACAAGGTGGTGGCGGAGGTCGCAAGCAAGATTTTTGGTGCCCCAGTCAAACCTGAAAATATCATCACCGAGACTCTTCAGCGGGTTACTCCGGTATCGGATATTCCTCCAGCAGCCACCTTGGCTAAAGCGATCAGCGCTGGCGTGCCTCAGGACCCCGATTTCAAGAGCCTGCGTGAGCATCCGATTTCTGCTTGGGTTGAGCTGACTCTCGGATTGTCACATGCCGAAGGCCGCTGGGTCCGTGCCAAACCCTTAAGTATTGAGGAGGCGGCGGCACGGCTTGCCGAGTGCAGTGGCGTGTCGAGTGAGCACTGCGCTACTTATCTATCCGAGTTCCTGCTAACGGCTTATCAGTGCAAAGACGTAAACGGTAAGCCGCTCTTTGCCTTCCGCCTGCATCAGTTTGTTTCTGGCGCTGCCGATCTCTTCGCAACTCTTGAGACTCCTGGAGTTCGTAAGCTCGACTTGTCCGGTCAACTCGCCGTGGCAGGGGAGCGTGATCGGCGTTTCTATAGCGTGCACTTCTGCCGCAATTGTGGGCAGGAGTACTACCCGGTCTGGGACGAGATAGAAGAAGGAAGCCGTGCCTTCGCGCCGCGCAGCATTAAGGAGACCAGTCACGACGACGAGGACGTGAATCACGGCTTCCTGATGATCGATCCCGAGCGCAGCTGGGATGGGGAGAACCTTGAAAACTACCCGGAAAACTGGGTGGATCTGGCCGGCAAGGAGCCGCGCATCAAGTCGACCTACCGTAAGTACCAGCCGCAGGAGGTGTTTGTCGCCAGTAATGGCCAGAGCCACCTGCAGGGCGTGCGTAGCTGGTTTATTCCCGGCAGCTTCCGCTTTTGCCTGTGCTGCGGCGCCAACCAGTCACGCGGACGGGACTGGACACGTTTATCCGGCCTCTCAGGTGAGGGCCGCAGCTCGGCTACCACAATCTTGAGCATTTCTGCTCTGCGCTACATGTTGGGAGCTGAGAGCGATCTGGCAGCCGACGCACGTAAATTGCTCGGTTTTACGGATAACCGTCAGGATGCCTCTCTTCAGGCTGGGCACTTCAACGACTTCATGCAGATCCTGCTGATGCGCAGCGCGCTGTTTAGCTGCGTGCGCCAACGGGGCAACGATCCGCTCAGTGACAGTCAGATCACACAACAGGTGTTTCAGGCTCTGGGCTTCGCCATCGACGATCCGCTGATCCGCAGTGAATACCTGCAGAATCCCGGCAACGTCGCACCGCGACTGCGCCGCGATGCCGAAGAGACCATGCGCAACATCCTTGGTTATCGGCTGTATTTCGACCTGCGGCGCGGTTGGCGCTTCAACAACCCCAATCTGGAACAGCTCGATTTGCTCCGCATCGAGTATGAGGATCTACCGACTCTGTGCAGCGATGACGCACGCTGGCAGAAAACGGCCAGACCAGGATCGCCAGGTGAACGTCAGGTGCATCCGATGCTAGCACTGGCCAGTCCAGCCGTGCGTCAAAAGCTGGTTCAAATGCTGCTGGACGTCATGCGCCGCAACCTATGCATCAAGACGCGCTACCTCGACCGCTACAACCTTGAAGAGTGGAAGAACAAGAGCCGACAGCATCTCAAGGAACCCTGGGCTTTCACTGAGGACGAGCAGCTCGCCGAAGCTGGCTACGCCACAATCAGCAAACCGCGCAAAGATCTGAACACCGTGACCTTGGGGCTCCGTACCCGGTTTGGCCAGGTCGTTAAGAGTGCTTCGTTCTGGGAGGGTGGGCATTACGAGCCACTGAAGGAAGCCAATTACGCACAGTTCATCCAGGATTTGCTGGACATTGTCGAGAGCTACGGGCTGATCGAGGGCGCGGAGCTTGAGAAAGGAGTTCGTGGTTATCAAGTGCTCGGTGAGGCGCTGCTCTGGCGCCTTGGTGAGGAGAACCCACAGCCTGATCTGCTCAATCAGACGGTCAGTCGCAATCCCTACTTCCAGCAGCTCTACAACGGCGTGGCCGACATGCTGGAAAGCCAGCAGCGGGACTTGTTTACGCTCGAAGCTCGTGAACACACTGCGCAGGTGCCAGCTGAGTTGCGCGAGGAAAGAGAAGAGCGCTTCCGTGCAGGTGATCTGCGCGCCATGTTCTGCTCACCGACGATGGAGTTGGGCGTTGATATTGCCTCGCTCAACACCGTTTACCTGCGTAACGTTCCTCCGACCCCTGCCAACTATGCCCAGCGTAGTGGCCGGGCAGGCCGCTCCGGTCAGCCCGCGTTGATCATTACCTATTGCGCGGCCCTCAGCCCGCACGACCAGTATTTCTTCCAAGAGCCCCGGCGTATGGTTTACGGCGAGGTAAGCCCGCCGACACTCGATCTGGCCAATGAAGACCTGGTTGAAAGCCACTTGTTTGCCACCTGGTTGGCAGAGACAGGCTGCAAGCTACCCTCGACCATCAACACCATGCTCGACATGGAAAACCCCAGCGATATGCCATTGCTGGATGACTATGTTGTCGCCCTCGGTAACAAAGATGCCCTGGCCCGAGCCAGCCGACGTGGTACGAGACTGCTGGGTATGCTCCGAACCGAGTTGGCCACTGCGCAGGGCATTTGGCTGGAGCGAGGAAAGTCGGTCGAAGAGGCTTCTGCGCAATGGCTGGATGCCAAGCTGGGTTCTGCGTACCTGCGTTTCGACAAGGCCTTGCAGCGCTGGCGTGATCTGTACGCCTCTACCCGCCGACAGATCGACGAAGCCAGTGCGATCATGACCAATCCGGCTGCGCCCGAGAAAGAGCGCAAGATCGCCGAACGCCGTCACCGCGAGGCGATGATTCAGCACAACCTATTGTTGGAAACCAGCGGCGGCAGCCACTCGGACTTCGAGACCTATCGCTATCTAGCCAGTCAAGGCTTCCTGCCCGGCTACAACTTCCCGCGTCTACCACTTTCTGCATTCATTCCTGGACGCATGGGCGGCGTGGGGCGTGACAGTGTGCTGTCCCGTCCACGTTTCCTGGCCATTTCCGAGTTTGGGCCGCTGAGTCTGATTTACCACGAAGGCAGCCAATACCGAGTCAAGCGAGTAATCCTCGGCGTACGTAACCAGGATGCCAACGACGCGCGGATCGTCACCGAAGAGGCGCTGCTGTGCCCGAATTGCGGTTACGGTCACTTCCGCAACCAGCGTCACTATGAGCAATGCCTGTCCTGCCAGGCGCCCCTGGCCGGTGGCAAAGTCATCAACAACCTCTTCCGTATTGAGAACGTCAGCACCCAGCGAGCCACTCGCATCACCTGCGATGAAGAAGAGCGTATGCGCCAGGGCTATGAAGTGCGTACCACGCTGCAGTTTCAGGAAGAGAACGGGGTGCCCAAGGTGGTTCGCAGCCTGATGCTGCAAAACGAATCACCACTGCTGGACCTTCAATACGCACCGACCGCCACTGTATGGCGCATGAATTTGGGCTGGCGGCGTCGCAAGGATGAGGAAATCTACGGCTTCAAAATCGACCCGGTAAGCGGTTACTGGAGTAACGATGAACAAGCCCCCAAGGACGAGAATGAAAACGCTGAGCTCGACAAGATCCAGGCCCAGCGCATTTCGCCCTTCGTCGAGGACCGCCGCAACATTCTGCTAATAAAGCCAGCCTACCCGCTTGAAGAGAGCGCAATGGCAAGCCTGCAATACGCGCTCAAGCGCGGGATTGAAGCAGAGTTTCAGCTTGAGGAAAGCGAGCTAATGGTTGAGCCGCTGCCCGGACGAGATGAGCGTAACAGCATGCTCTTCTACGAATCCGCTGAGGGTGGTGCCGGTGTACTCACTCGCTTGGCTACGGATCCCGCAGGCCTTCCGCGTGTGGCCCGCCGGGCGCTGGAGATCATGCATTACCGTAGCCCCGATGACAGTTGGTCGCCTGCGACGCTGGAGAACACCAACGAAGAGTGCGATGCCGCCTGCTACCGCTGCCTGCTCAGTTACTACAACCAGCCTGACCACAAGCTGTTGGATCGCAAACTCAGCGAAGTCACTGACCTGCTTTGTGCACTGGCAGGAGGTACCTTGGAGGTCGGTCACCTCGATGGTGAGGGGCAAGATCACATGGCTAACCTGCGCCAGCAGTCCGCCAGCAGTCTGGAGCAGGCCTGGTTGGACTTCATCGAGCAGCACCAGCTGCGCAAGCCGGATATGGCCCAGCAATACCTAAAAGCCCTGCAGACCCGTCCGGACTTCGTTTACCAGGATGCGCAGGCGCTGATCTATATCGACGGCCCGCATCACGAACAACCGGGTCAGCGTGCCTTTGATGAGCAGCTGACTCGTGAACTATCCGATTACGGCTATACAGTCATCCGTTTTACCCGTGATACCAGCTGTTGGCCCGATGTCGTGCGCCGCTATCCGGACATTTTTGGAGATATTCGCGCATGAGCGCTTTTCAGGAGTTTCAACCCGGCAGCATCGTGAGTGCGCGCGGGCGTGAATGGATTGTATTACCCGAATCCGACGGCCCGCGCTTGCACCTGCGCTCACTCGGAGGTTCAGACGATGATGTGATCGTCATCCACGCGATGCTCGAACGAGACCCGCCCAAGGCAGCTACCTTTCCGTTGCCTGATGCTAACCAAGCTCAACGCGGCACGCAGAGTTCAGCTCTGCTTCTGCGCGATGCTTTGTTGCTAAAACTGCGCGCTGGAGCTGGCCCGTTCCGCGCGCTCGGGCGCATCAATGTCGAGCCGCGAGCCTACCAGTTGGTGCCGTTGCTGATGGCGCTCAAGCACGAAGTGATTCGCCTGCTGATCGCTGACGATGTCGGTATCGGTAAAACCATTGAAGCAGGGCTGATCGCACGAGAAATGCTTGATCGGGGTGAGATCCAGCGCTTCACCGTGCTTTGCCCGCCTCACCTGTGTGAGCAGTGGCAGGACGAATTGCAGCGCAAGTTCAACATCCGCGCAGAGGTGGTAACCACTGGCACTGTCGAACGATTGGAACGTGGTCTGCAGACTCACACCTCGATCTTCACGGAATACCCATTCACTGTGGTCAGTCTGGATTACATCAAGTCTGACCGACGTCGTGATGAGTTTCAGAACGCCTGTCCCGAACTGGTGATCGTTGACGAAGCGCACACCTGTGCTGAAGGTATTAGCCGCGGCAAACATCAGCGTTACCGTCTGCTTCGTGCTTTGGCCGATAACACCGAGCGTCACCTGGTACTGCTCACCGCCACTCCCCATAGCGGCAACGAGGACGCTTACTACAACCTACTCGGCCTTTTGAATCCGGCGTTTGTGGGTTTGAAGGATGTGTCCCGTGCCGACCACCCGCTGTACAAGCAGCTCGGTGACCACCTGGTTCAACGCCGCCGCATCGACATCAGTGAATGGCAGGACAGCACTAGTTTTCCGCAGCGGGAAACGGCCGAATCAACCTATAAGCTCAGTGGCGCCTGGGGGGCGCTCTTCAACGAAGTGCTCGACTACGCTCGCGAGTTGGTTCGTGAGTCTGAGGGGCTGGATACGCTGCACCAGCGTCTAAATTGGTGGGCCGCTCTAGCGTTGTTGAGGTGTATTTCTTCATCGCCTGCCGCCGCTGTGCGTGCATTGCAGACACGCCTCAGGCGCGCCGAAGCTGACGGGACTGTTAGCGATGCTAATCAGCTAGCCGATATTGAAGCTATGGGCATCAATACCGTGCTTGATGGGTCCAGTGAGCTGGGGCTGTCCACCGACGATATCGAGCCGGGTGCCGTTGTGGGCGAGGATGCTGAGCGTCTGCGCAAATTGGTGAGTAAGGCAGATGGCTTGGCAGGTGATAACGACCCCAAACTTCAGCAGTTGATCGTCGAGATCAAGGCGCTAACCAAACAAGGCTTCAAGCCGGTGGTGTTCTGTCGTTACATCGCCACCGCTCACTACGTGGCTGCGGCGGTAAAGCCGCTTTTCAAAGAACATGAAGTAGTGAGTGTCACCGGCGAGCTTAGTCCCGGCGAGCGTGAAGAGCAGATCCTTGCTCTACGCGACATCGATAAGCCGGCGATCCTGGTTGCCACAGACTGTCTCTCCGAGGGTATCAACCTGCAGGACGTATTCGATGCTGTGGTGCATTACGACCTGTCATGGAACCCGACTCGTCACGAGCAGCGTGAAGGCCGTGTTGATCGTTTTGGCCAGCGCGCAAGCAAAGTGCGAGCTATGACCCTTTATGGCGAAGACAATCCGGTCGACGGTGCTGTTCTGCAAGTCATCATTCGTAAGGCCGAAAGTATCCGCAAGGCGCTGGGCATTTCTGTACCAATGCCTGAGGACGAAGCCCGCATTAGCCAAGCCATTATGCAGACGGTGCTGATGACTCGTGACGAGATGAAGCACAACTTTTCTTTGGATTTTGGCTTCGACAGTCAACAGTCGATCGAGGATGACCTTGAGAGCAAATGGCAGAACGCTCAAGACAAGGCGCGCCGCAACCAAACTATTTTCGCTCAGCGGGCACTCAAGCCAGAGGACGTTATCCCAGAGTTCGCACGCATGTCTGAGGTGCTGGGCAACGAGGCGGATGTACGTCGTTTTGTTACGGCTGCCTGTCAGGCACTGAATGCGCCCCTAGGTCAGTACCAGAAAATTATGCGTCTTCCTTACGGCGAGTTACCCGAGGCGCTGCGCGATCGGTTGGCCCAGTCGGGTATCGATAACCTACGCAATATCGACTTCAGCTACCCGCCGGCAGGGGCGGCGGAGCATGTACACCGCACGCATCCACTAGTGGCTGGTTTGGCTGATCAGTTGGCTGAGGAGGCGCTAAAAGGGGATGGCAATGCAGTTGCCAGTCGAGCTGGGGCTTGGTTCACCCAAGCGGTTGCCATCCGGACCACTGTATTACTGGTGCGCCTGCGAACCCAGCTGACGATGACACGTGCCAGCCAGCGCCGTGAATTGCTCGCTGAGGAAGCCATTGCTGTTGTCGTAAGCGGGCAAAACGCTCCGCAAGTGATTTCCCCGACGGACGTGCTGACGCTGATGCAGCGTCCAGTGAGCCGAAACATGGCCTCGGAGATGCGCCAGCGCCAGGTTGAACAAGCCTTGCAGCAGGTGCATACCTGGCAGCCGACACTCGACGAGATTGCTAGTCAGCGAGCCAATGAGCTGCTGAGAGATCACCGTCGCGTACGCGATGCCGCCAAAGCCAAGGGCACCTACGACGTTTATCCGCAGCTGCCAGTTGATGTGGTCGGCTTATACGTACTGATGCCGGACGCTCAACTGATCTGAAGCGCCCCGACAGCAATGAATGATCGTTTGCCGGCCAAGGCCGGCAAACTAGAAATGGAAATCACCTCATGACCCGCACTATCCACCGCGAATTCGACAGCTTGCGTATCGAAGGCGGTATCTTCCCCGGCGAATTTCTCAATGCCGTGCGCGAGCTCAAGCTCAAAGGGCAGGGCAGCACAGACTATGGCCTGCATCGCACCCTGAAACTCCGCGATGAGATCAGTCGTTACTGGCGTATCGCCAAGGCAGAGTGGGAAGTTTTCAACGAAGCCCGCCAACGACAAGATACTGACCGAACCGCGCTGGCTGTAGAGCGTTTTCTGGTTCCCTTACTCCAGCATGTGTTCGCCTTCACTGATCTGCAACCCTGCCGCAATCCACGCTATCTGGGGGAACGGCGTTTTCCACTGACCCACGAGGCAGGCTTCGTCGAGCAGGATTCGGCCGATTCTGGTTTTGCATTGGGCGAGAATGTCGGTCATGAGCGCCGCCGCATTGCCCATATTCCGCTGGTGCTTACGAGCCCTGATTTCAGCCTCGACAAGAGCCATCTAGCTTTCGGTGATGAGGGCCGCCGTCGCTCGCCGCAGGGCTTGCTGCAGGAATATTTGAACGCCAGCCCAGAGGCACTCTGGGGCATCGTGAGTAACGGCCTGGTTCTGCGCATACTGCGTGATAACCCGTCGATGACGCGCCCAGCCTTTGTTGAAGTGGACTTGGCCCGCCTGTTTGAAGATGACCTGTATTCCGACTTTGTTGCGCTCTGGCTAACGCTGCATGGTAGTCGCTTTCTATCCCAGAACGGCAAAATCTCTCAGTGCTGGCTGGAACAGTGGCGCGAGCAGGCGGTTGAAGAGGGCGAGCGCGCGCGCGAGCATCTGCGCGCCGGAGTAGAGCAGGCACTGCGTGCGCTGGGCACCGGCTTTGTCGCTCATCCGGCCAACCAGGCTCTGCGCGAGGCGCTGTCCAGCGGTCAGCTCAGTCCGAACGCGTACTTCCAGCAGTTGCTACGCTTGGTCTATCGCCTGCTGTTCCTGCTCACCGCCGAGGATCGCAACATCCTGCATGATCCGGCTACCGCTACAGCAGAGGCACGCCGGTTGTATGTCCAAGGCTACAGTCTGAGCCTCTTACGCGAGCGGGCACGCAAACGGCGCTTTTACGATGGCTATGCGGATCTCTGGCAGGCCCTGAGTACCACTTTTAAAGCCTTACACAGTGGACAGCCCCTGCTTGGCCTGCCTGCGCTGGGTGGATTGTTTGCCAGCGACCAATGCCCTGACCTAGACACTGCCCAGCTCGGAAACAAGGCGCTGCTAAGCGCCATTCGCGCTGTGACCTGGGTACAGCGCAAGACTGGCGCTACCCGCATCAATTATCGGGACATGGATACCGAAGAACTGGGTTCGGTGTACGAGTCCTTGCTGGAGCTTATCCCGCGCGTCAATCCGGCGACTTCACCTTGGCAGTTTGGATTTATCGGTGATGCGGAGGGAGAGAGCGATCAGGGTAATGCGCGTAAAACCAGTGGTTCGTATTACACCCCGGACAGCCTGGTCCAGGAGCTGATTAAGTCAGCGCTGCTGCCTGTGATTGAGCAGCGCCTTAAGGTCAATCCCGAGCAGCCGCGCTCCGCACTGCTATCGATCAAGGTGTGTGACCCAGCGTGTGGCAGCGGTCACTTCTTGCTCGCAGCCGCACGCCGTTTGGCTGCGAAAGTGGCTGAACTGGATGCTCAGGGTGACCAATACACGGAAGAGCAGTATCGCCATGCACTCCGTGAAGTGGTGCAGCACTGCATCCATGGCGTCGACCTCAACCCGATGGCCATCGAGTTGTGCAAGACCGCGTTGTGGCTGGAGGCTCTGGAGCCAGGCAAGCCTTTGGGCTTTCTCGATGCGCATATACAGTGCGGTAACGCGCTGATTGGGGTATTCGATGCGGCAGTGTTGGAGGCTGGCATTCCAGATGATGCCTACAAGGCGCTTACCGGTGATGATAAGGCCATCGCCAGCGAGGCGAAGAAGCGTAACAAGCAGGCGGTCAAAAAGTTGGCTATCAGCCTGCGTATGAGTGGCAGCCTGGCCAGCAGTTGGGAAGCGCTACCGGAAGATACCGTCGAGCAGGTCGCCGCCAAGCAGGCCGCTTGGCAGGCCGCGCAGCAGGGCGATGAAGCCCGCCAGGCGCGGCTGCTGGAAGACCTCTACACCGCGGCCTTCTTCGTACCCAAGGATGCCGAGCACCAAATGCTGATGCCCACCAATCAGGAACTGATCGCCGCCCATCAGGGCCAGCTCAGCCCGGATGTGGCCGAGCTGGCGCAGGGCATTGCCTGTCGCCAGCGCTTCTTTCACTGGCGGCTGGCTTTTCCGCAGGTGTTCGAGCGCGAGCAGGGCGGTTTCGATGCGGTCCTGGGCAATCCGCCTTGGGAGCGCATCAAGTTGGTAGAGAAGGAATTCTTCGCTGCCCGCCATCCGGATGTGGCCAATGCGCGCAATGCGGCAGAGCGTCAGCAGATGATTGAAGCGCTGGCCGATGGGCTGCCTTGGGAGCGCGAGTTGCTGGAGGATTTCTACAGCGAGCGTCGCGGGGCTGAGGCCAGCAGCCTGTTTGCCCGCTCCGGGCGCTATCCGCTGACCGGAGTAGGCGACGTCAACCTCTATGCGCTGTTTGCCGAGCATATGCTGCACATGATCGGTGAGGGTGGCCGGGCAGGGGTTATAGTGCCGACCGGAATCGCTACCGATGATGGCACCAAAGCCTATTTCGCCCATATTGCTGGTGAGCAGAAGCTGGCCAGCCTGTATGACTTCGAAAACCGCGAAGGCTTGTTCCCCGGCGTGCACCGAAGTTATAAGTTCAGCCTACTGACCCTGTCCGATGCAGTACCGCAGGCCGAGTTGGTGTTCTTTGCTACCCAAGTCGAACAGTTGCAAGAGCCGCAGCGGCGCTTCAGCTTGACTGCCAAAGAGTTCGCCCTGCTCAACCCCAATACCCGCACCTGTGCGGTGTTCCGTTCTCAGGCCGATGCAGCATTAACCAAGAAACTCTACGGTCGCGCCCCAGTGCTGATCCGTGAGGAGCGCGATGGGCAGCCGGAGCAGAATCCTTGGGGGATTCGCTTCTCGCGCCTGTTTGATATGTCCAACGATAGCAACCTGTTCCGCACGTATGACGCGCTTATGCAGCAGGGGGGCATCCTCAAGGGTAACGCCATCAACCTACAAGGTATGCGCTACCTACCGCTCTACGAAGCCAAGATGGTGCACCACTACGACCACCGCTGGGCCACCTACGAGCGCGACGGCGAGACCTCTCGTGACATGACCGATGCGGAAAAGCAGCAGCCCGACTGCCTGCCGTTGCCGCGTTACTGGGTAGATGAGTGGCAGGTAGTGCTGCGCACAAGCTCCGCACCGCAGGAGCTGGTCAAGGCTTACAACAAAGGTGAGCTTGAAACCGCCTACGAACTGCTCGGTCAATGGGCGCTCGGTGCCGCACTGGAGCAACATCACCCCGCAAGTGATGAACTGCGCGCGCGAGTAGTCGGGGCGGTACATAGCTCGGGCCTATTTGCGCACTCCAATACCGAACTGGCCGAACAGCTGCAGGCTAGCTCACCACTGAGTGCCGAGGAGTTGCATGGCCTGCTGTCTGGACTGCTCAACGAAGACAAAGAAAAAGTACTGCTCTGGGGGCAGCAGCTATTGCAGGTGCGCTGCCCGAAGTATCTGTTGGGATTCCGAGATATATGTCGTGCAACTGACGAACGAACGGTGATTGCTGGGATGATTCCGTACTCTGCAGTGGGGAACAAATACCCACTGCTGCTAATGCCCGCTTCGGTATCGCCAGAACTGCAAGCCGCGCTGACGGCCAATCTTGCGGCTTTGCCATTCGACTTTGTGGCGCGACAGAAAATCGGTGGCATTACCCTGAACTTCTTCATTATTAAGCAGTTCCCAGTCTTGCCACCGGATGCCTACAGCGAAGCCGATCTCGCCTACATCGTCCCACGTGTACTGGAGCTGGCCTACACCGCCCATGACCTTAAGCCCTTCGCCGTGGATCTGGGCTACCAGGGCGAGCCCTTCCCGTGGAACCCTGACCGTCGTCACCAACTCAAGTGCGAGCTCGATGCTTACTACGCCCACCTCTACGGTCTGGATCGCGATGAGATGCTCTACATCCTCGACCCGCAGAACGTCATGCCGGAGGACTACCCCTCCGTCACCTTCCCCGGGCTCAAGCGCAAGGAACTGGCCGAGTTCGGTCAGTACCGCACGCAGGTGCGAGTGATGGCGGAGTATGAGCGGCTTGCCGCTGAGTTCTCTGGTCGCGCTTCGAAGCATTGAGATGAGGATTGAGATGAGCGCACAAGGGAAAAACGAAGTGGATCCGGTCATGCAGCAATTGCGTGCCATCGCTGATGCCTCGTCGCTGATGGAGCTGGACAAGCTGCTGACCCAGAGCATGGCGCAAATGCAGATCCAGGCTCTTCTCAAAGATGACGGGTTGAGCAAGGTCCTCGCTCGGGTCGAAGAGTTGTCACAGGCTGAGGATGATGAAGCGTCCAGCCTTCAGGCCTTGGCAGTGCTGGGGCGGCTGGCTGCGGTGGCCAGAGGCCGCGAGGGCGCGGTAAACCGCACTGTGGTTGCCTTATCGCCCGACCATGACCTGCCGAGCCTGGAAGGGCTGGACAGTGACGGCAAGGCGTATGCCGCGCAATGCTTGTTGCAGCTGGATACTTACTGGCTGAATGACTATGCGCTTCGCGAATCTGTGGTGCTGGATACTGCAGAAAAGCCCAGAAAACTGCTCATCGAATTGCTGTTGAAGCGCTTTGCCAGTGTCGCCGAAGCGTGGGCGGCGCATGTCGAGGCGCTGGAGCATTTGGAAGAGATCAGCAATCCCGAGTCGCGCTTACGCCGCGCGCGACGTATCAGCGGGGCCTGGTTGGAAGTGCTACGAAGTGGCTCGTTTGAGCCGGGTGGGCAATCCGGAACGGCATTGAGTGAGTGGGTCGCTGCACTGCTGCAAGGCGATAACAAAGATGTGGATGAGAGTCTGTTATTCAGCATCGTGGATGATGCTTTTGATCTCTTGCTGCGGTTGATAGAGCTGCGCTTTTCCCATGCCATGCTCTCGGACACTTATCAGGTGATAGGGCGAGCACGTAGCCTACTTGGTCGCGCTCGTTGGATTCAATTCCTTAGCCATTCGCGTAGCCGTGAGGCGGTCAATCTATGCCTGCGTGAATCCGCGCTGGTTCTGGCCCGTCAGGGCAAAACCGACAAGGCGCTGATGGAGGTGATGCAGTCTTTGTACCTGTCTAAGGCGCAGATGATGAAGGATCTGACTCGCCACTTTGAGAAAGCCCAGGAGCTCGATCCTGACGTGCGCCAGTGGTGGGTCAATGCTGGCGTCGTCACGGGTAGTTCGCGTGCCGTGGTGCACAAGGTGGGTATTTCTGAAGACCAGATGATCGGCGAGCTCTTGATCGAGGTGCTAAACACCCAACCTTTCATGGAAGCATTGCGGGACTCAGTTGCGCCTCTGCTTGAAATCAATGACCCGATTTCGGCTGAGAAGGTTACAGGTGCCGCCGCAGGTTATGCCGATATCGCACGTAATGCTTTGATGCTGGCGCGTATGCGACGTTTAAGCAAAACCGCGCTGAAGGGCGAGGTTGTGGAGTTCAACCCCTTGCAACATGAGCTTCTGAGCGAAGTCCGCCAGGGGGTTCGCTCGGTTAAGGTGGTTCGCGATGGTATTCAGAAAGACTTTGGCGGCAGTATCAAAATGCTGATCAAGCCGCGGGTCGAGCCGCACAACTGATTAAAAGACACAAGGATGGCCATGATGGAACGTATTGAAGCGCGGATCCTGCTGAAAAACCTGCTGCGTCGGATCAAGCCTCTAGACTCCCAGCAGTTTGAGCTGCCCGGGGTTCTTACTGAAGACGAGCTCGAGGCCCTGCAGTATGCCTTAGCACTGTTGGATGAGGCGCCTCAGGTAATCGTAGAGCGTCCCGGCGTAGTAATAACGCCAGTGATTGTTGCTCCAACATCGCAGACGATCATTTCCGAAGCCAAAGCCGAAGCCGAAGCCGAAGCCAAAGCCAAAGCCGAAGCCAAAGCCGAAGCCGAAGCCGAAGCCGAAGCCGAAGCCGAAGCCAAAGCCAAAGCCGAAGCCAAAGCCGAAGCCAAAGCCGAAGCCAAAGCCGAAGCCAAAGCCGAAGCTCAGCCGGACAGCTTTGTAGGGGGAAAAGAGGAGAGCCCCCCTAGTCTGTCCGCTGAACTCGATCTGAGTGTGTTTGAGCTGCCTGAGGCACCTGAGAATGCCAGGCTCTGTATGGACTTTGGAACGGCCATGTCCAAAGCAACGCTGGTGATTGACGCAGACGATTACGAGGAGATTCACGTTCTGAACCTCGGCATTCCGGGAGATCAGCCCGAGGTCAGTGAAACCATGCTGATTTCCTCCGTGTATATCGATAACGGCGGGACGCTGTGGTTTGGCAAGAACGCAGTAGATTTTTCGCTAGTGGAGGCCGGTGAGGGTGAGCGCATGCGAGTCGACAACGTTAAGCGCTTCCTCTCCGAGGATGCACTGCACAGTCCCGTGCCTACGCCCTACAACCCTACCGATATTTCTATCCTGTTCGGTGACTTGCTGCTGGCCTATCTGACCTTCATGACCTGGACGGTCAATGAGTGCCTGGCTGATCACGATATGCCGCGCAACCTTAAGCGCCGATTTGCTATGCCCTGCTTCGAGAAAGAAAAAAGTCGAGAGGTGGCAGCTCGGCTGCGTGTGTTGCTAGGTGAGGCCCAGGTGCTGGCTGATACCTTGGGTGATCGTTTGCAGAGCGGCTTGCCGCTCGGTGAGTTCATCCAGGCAGTGCAGCAATTACGAAGTGAGGGGCGCAGCTATGAGTTTGTCACTGAGCAACTAACCGAGCCATTGGGTGTTGCCAATGCGCTGCTGAGTAGCGCCGGTAGCACCAATAGCGTGACCTTGGTCGTAGACGTTGGCGCGGGCACTAGCGACATGAGTTTGTACCGTTTGCAGTCCAACCCGAATACGCCAGTTCGTCAGGCTGTTGAGGTAGATGGCTCCGCACGAGGGATTACCAGGGCGGGCAACTATCTCGATCTGGCACTGATTCATTTGTTACTCAGTAAGGGCGGTATTGGCAGCGATCATTCGCGAAAGATGAAAATCCAGCGTGAACTCTCTCTGCGGATGCGTGATTACAAAGAGGCTCTGTTTAATGATGGCTTCCTGACTGTCCGACTGCTCGACGGCGAGATTGTTGAGGTGTCGCTGCAGGAGTTCATGGCGCTCGAGGCCGTTCAGAAGTTTGCTCAGGACCTGGAACAGTGCCTCTTGGATGTGCTGAGCAGTGTGGATTCTAGTTGGGTTCAGGTGGCTCAAAAGAACGGTGGCTTGGCCGTTGTACTCACTGGCGGGGGTGCAAAGCTGCCGATGGTGCAAGCATTGGCGAGCGGCCAGCTTGATCTCAATGGGCAATCAGTGCCACGGATCCACGCCCCCGATTTCCCGCGGTGGCTGCAGGAGGAATATCCGGAGCTTGAGGATGACTTCCCGCGGATTGCTGTCTCCCTGGGAGGTGCGCGCAAGAGTCTGATTTCGCTCCAGGGCAAAGCGCGAGTTACTGCAGGCGATGTACAGGGGAAACCGGTGCTATCGGGCTTCTATAGCCGGTGAACGAGGAGCGAGTGTGGTGTCAGCTGTTGAGCAACCAGCTTGATCATTCGCGCGCAACCGAGAGCTGAGCGCTGAAATAGAAGGAGCGTTATGTCGCGTTATAACCCCGTTCACAATGCAACGCCCATCTTTGCCGCTTTCGAGCAGTGGAAGCAGGAATGCCTCATCGGTGGACAATCACTCTTTGCGGTCGGTCCGCGCTGGACGGCTGACCTATTGGATGAGTTGCGCCAGCGATTCGTCGAGAGTCCTGATGAGTCTTCTGCAGTATTTCTGGAAAAGCTCAAAGGGCAGCTGGCTGAGGCCTCGCCGGAGGCTATCCAGCTGATGGCCGAAATGCTCTGGGTGCTAATGCTTTTCCAGAGCAATGTGAGCGCGAGTAAGAAGCGCGAGAACATTGAGTTCGTATGGAGTTGGTCCGGAAGCGATTTCCCAGTTGCTCAGCCCTTAATGACCGATGAGGTGATCACGGGGCTTGGATCGGCTGGGCAGGGTTTCAATCGGTATCGCGCCGATGAGTTGGCTTGGTTGATCCGGATGGTCGACGCTTTCAAGAAACTGCCACAGGGACAACGTGAGCAATATCTGCGCGAGCCCTGGGAGTGTGCAGAATGGTTGGATGCTCAGCCATGGGCTCGTGGGCGGCAGATGCGGCATATTCTGCTGCACCTGCTTTTCCCTGAGCGCTTCGAGCGGATGGCGAGCCCGAATGACAAGGCTGCGGTTGTGGCAGCTTACAAAGAGCTGGCGGTCGCCACGGTCAAGGCTTGGCCTCTAATCGATCTGGATAAGAGCCTGCTTGCTATTCGCCAGGCTGAAGAGGCCAGCGCAGGTCCAGAGGTGGATTTTTACGAGAGCCCCTGGCTTGAGCGGTGGCGGCCTCAGCCAGGCACCTGGCTATTTTGCTGGAATCCATCACGCTATGCCTGGAGCCAGTTTGCGCAGGATCGCCAAAAGGTTTTGGAGGGTGGCGAGCTTATCGTGCGCTGGAGTTGTACCAGTAGCGCGGTGAAACTCGGAGACGCTGCATTTCTACTTCGCAGGGGTGTTGATCCGAAGGGAATCATCGCCTGTGGCAGCATTGTTAACGGCCCTTATCAGGATGCCCACTGGGATGAGACTAAAGCTGCCCAGGGCAGCATGCTGGATTACGTAGATATCCATATCACTGATCTGCGTGATCCCCACAAGGACGGCTATGTTTCTTGGAGCGAACTGGAAGCCTTGGGTGCTGACGATCAGCAATGGAACCCCCAATCCTCCGGTATCGAAATCAAGCCTAAGGTTGCTGCTGCACTCATGAAGCGCTGGAGTGCATTGGCAAAGCCTGCAACGCCTAAACAGCCCTATAGCAGCAAGCCGTTGCTCGTCGAACCAGCGCGTAATCTAATTTTCTTCGGTCCGCCCGGTACCGGTAAGACGCATAGCCTAAGATCGCGTCTTTCCATGTACGAGGAGTCAATCAGCAAGCTGACGTTGGCGGAGTGGCTTGGGGTCAACGTGGAGGATGCGGCCTGGTGGCAGGTCCTCTTCATGGCGCTTTATGCGCAGGATGGCAAAGCGAGTGTTAACCAGCTCCTTGAGCATGATTATTTTCTCGCCAAGGCTAAGTTCAGAGCGGGTAATAGCAGTCTGAGGTCTACCTGTTGGGAGGCTTTGCAGAGTCATGCAGTGTTGGATTCGACAACCGTTCAACGAGACGCATCAGCGCGACGAGCGCCGTATGTGTTCGACAGGGATCACCAGGGCAACTGGATCCTTGCGGGGGACTGGAAGGAGAGTTGTGCTGAGTGGGTCGAACGTGCAGAGCTGATCAAGCGCGGGCCTCATAACGCCGCTGAGCAGCAATTCAAGCGTTATGAGTTTGTCACCTTTCACCAGTCATACAGCTATGAGGACTTTATCGAAGGAATTCGCCCTCAGCCCGCGGCTGGGGGGCAGGGGGTTATTTATGAGGTCAAGCCTGGTGTTTTTAAACGCCTGTGCGAGCGTGCAAGGAAAGATCCCCAACATCGCTATGCGATCTTTATCGATGAGATCAATCGCGGAAATGTGGCAAAGATTTTGGGTGAGCTGATCACGCTGATCGAGGTCGATAAGCGTGCGCACTATGATTCGGACGGTCTTCTACTCGATGGTATGGAGCTGACGCTGCCTTACTCCGGGGAGCACTTCGGGGTGCCGCGCAATCTGGATATCTACGGCAGTATGAACACTGCTGATCGTTCAATTGCGCTGCTGGATACGGCATTGCGGCGGCGTTTTCAGTTCCGCGAGCTGATGCCGGACTCGTTAGTGATTTCCGGGGCTCAGGGCGATGGTTATATCCCTGATGGTGAGGGAGGCGTACTGAACCTGCGTGCACTGCTTGATACGCTTAATCGCCGAATCTCCTACCTGTTGCATCGGGATCAGACCATTGGCCATGCCTTTTTTACTCGCGTTCGAGACATGCAGGGGCTGCGTGGTGTGCTTTGCCGGGAAGTCATCCCGCTCCTGCAGGAGACGTTCTATAACGACTGGCAGCGGATTCGGCTGATCTTTGGGGATGTAAAGGCTCCCCTTGAGTTGCAAATCGTCCGCGAGTTCACGGACTCAGCGATCGATGTTTTTGGCGAGCTGGAAGATAGCTTGCCAGAGACGCAGCGCTATCAGATCTGTGCGCCTGATGAGATAACCCCGGAGGCTGTCCGCAAGATTTATGAGCCACTGGTATGACGTTGTTGCAGGTGCTCGAGCATGAGTGGCTGCCCATTCGATCTGGAGGCGGTCAGTCACTCAATCTGCATCAGGCCGCTCTTCTAGAACGGCTTGCTGATTCTCTGCCAGCGCGTGCGCTTGAGTGGCGCCGGGCTGCTGTGAAGTTCACCCAGTTTTGCGGGGTCATTCAGCTCGGAGACCTGACTATCGAGGTGCTCCCCAAGATCGCTCGCCAAGAGCGGGATGTGCTGCGTTGCCAACAGGTACTGGTGCGGCTGTTGCAGGTGACCGGGGCACTGCCGCCTCAGCAGGTTGGGGAGGCGACACTAGGTCAACAGCGGCATGCATTGCTTGATGTCTTCATCGAGCATTTTCGCGGCATGCTCGCTCAGCAGATGCAACTTGGGCTGATCCGTCGATATGTTCCGATGGAGGATGAGTTAGCAACCGTGCGCGGGCGTATCGATCTGGTCAGGCAGGTGCGCCTCAATGCCTTCTCGCCTCAGCGTGTACATTGCCGTTTCGATGAGTTCGATATCGACAACCCATACAACCAGGTACTGAACTATGTAGTGGGCATGCTGTTGCATCGAACTCATCACCCGGCCATTAAGCGTGGACTCAATGAGCTACTTGCACACCTGGCACCTGCATCAAGTCGTTCCTTCACGCCCGAGCAGGTGGAGGCATTGGTTTTCGATCGGCTGAATCAGCGCTGGCAGCCAATCTTCAAGCGTTGTGCGGAGTTTCTGCGTGGCTTGCATCCTAACGTTGCCGCCGGTGGCATGCCTGCTCTGGCGTTAATGTTTGACATGAACCGACTGTTCGAAAGCTACGTCACTTGGAGGGCACGCCGCGCTTTCAAGGGACTGCAGATTCAGCCGCAGGGGCCTCGTCGTTTCCTAGCTGCTAATCAGGCGGGGAAAGGAGTGTTTCAGCTGCGGCCTGATATTTCTGTATTGAAGGGCACGCAGGTGGTCCTTATTGCCGATGCCAAGTGGAAGATCCTGAGCCCTGAAGAGCGCAAGTTGGGCATTGCTTCGGCTGATCTATACCAGCTTGTTAGCTATGCCTTGCGTTACCAATGTCAGAGGTTGGCGCTAATTTATCCAGCTATGGAAGGCCTAAACCCAGGGCTGCGCGACAAGCTTACGATCGAGGGGGCGGACGTTCAGCTTGCGATCTGCAACATTGATCTGGCGGGCGTGTTGGTTAGTAGTGATGCCGTTTTCGACGAGTTACGCAGCTGGGTGGTTGAAGTCTGATGTATGCGGCACGCCGATGTGGCCGTTTCACCAAAGATTTAGGATGAAGATTGCCTATGGCCAACCCACGCTCTTTGGTGTTCGCCCTTTATACCCACTGGTCGGTGGTCGAGTGGCTTGTACAGCGATCTCGTGAGATTCCAGCATTTGAAGCGGAGCAGGTGCTGGCGCTGATCAGTAAGGTGGATCCAAGCATGCCGCGAGACGCCCGTGAGAATGTTCTGCGAGCGCTGATCAATACCGAAATTCTTCGCGTGCTCCCCAGGGATGAGCTGCTGCAGCTCAATCCATTGGTGCTTGAATTCGTCCGTGGTCTGAACAGGGAGCATGAGCTTGGGCTATCTGCAGTGCTCCAGGCCCGAGTGCAAGGAATTCGTGATGCTACAGAGCGCCTGAATGAGGCAATCGAGGGTAATGACCTGGATCTGCTGCGCCAGTGCGCCGTACAGCTTATTGAGTTGTTCCGCCAGATAGCCCAGCAGCTGGATCAGGATCGCCACGCCATTCTCGAAATCGCCGAGAAAGCCAAGAGCACTGAGGCGCATGTGCCGGCCGAGCGCCGTTACCGTCAAGTGCTGCAGGCCTATGATGATTACATCGAGCCGATGGCGGAAATGATGGACAGCGGCCCGTCGGGCAGCTTTTACCGATTGCTGGAGGATGCAGAACGGCAGATTGACTACTGCCAGGAGAAACTCGCTGTTCAGGGCGCGCTTTACACCTTGCGTATGCTGGTACGTCAGGCCGGCTTTCAGGTCAAAGAGCTTCGTCGGCTTGGCCGGGAGGTGCTGAAGCAGTGCAGCGATACGCTTTTACCGTTGCGAGAAGAGCTCAGGCGGCATAACAGCCTGTCTGCTGCCGTCAGCCAGCTTCTTGGACAGGTGCGCAAGCGCGGCTTGTCGCGCACATTCCGACAACCTGACTTCCCTGTCTGGCGCGCAGAGCGTCCCCGGCGGGTAACGGTTGGCGATGAGGTACTCACCATCATGGCTGAGGGCCTGGCATATGAGCCTGTGAGTCAGGCCTTCCCCGATGAGGCTCCAGCTGAGTCAGCAACAGAGCTGCGGTTCGTCGATGGTGTCGAACTGCGCGAGCGCCTGGCTGCCAGTGGCTCTGTGCCTAGCTTGCTTGACTGGCTTCGGACGAACTACACCTATCTGGATGATGCCACTGTTCTGCGCCTTTACCACGAGCTTGTCAGGGAGCCTGAGTGGGAGTTCCAGCAGGACGACCAGAAACTCAGTACTGACCTTAATTGGCTGCGCGTCACTCACTACCCTCATGGAAGATCCGCACGATGAATCAAGCAGTCACACTTCATCTGGGGCGTTTGCCGAGCCTTGGCCCGCTGTTCGAGTTGTTCAATGCGGGCAAGCACCTGAATCACATTGCAGAGCCCGCTCTGTGGGCTGAGCTCGAGAAAGAGCAGGAGCAGTACCAGGAGCTGTTCGGGCGTCTTGGCTTCACACTGCGCGTGGATAGACGCGGGTTTGCCTGGTTCCACTTCGACAATGCGAGCAGCAACGTCAGCCGCACCACACGCCAGCTGGCTCTGTTGTTCATGCTGCTGTTCGAGTTGAAGGCCGACGAGGGGATGCACCTGCACCGATTCGGTGACTGGATCATTGATCGCGCTGTGCTGGCAAAGTTGCTTGAGCGCGGTCATGACTTGCTCTTGGCTGAGGGGTTAGATGAAGAGTCGCTCGTAGGGCTGCTCGATCGCGCGTGTGCGTATGGGTTTGCTGAGTCAGCTGCAGGAGGATGGCGGCTACTGCCTGCCGTCTGGCGGTATCTGGATCATTTTGTGAAGCTGGCCGGGGAGCAGGACGGCGAGATTGAAGAGGGTGTTGATGTCAGCGAGGCCATCGAGACCAGTGAAGAGGATGAGCCAGCATGATGGATTATGGATTTCAACGGCTGGTGCTGCTTAACAGTGCAGGCTACGAGCGCGCAGAGTTACCTTTGGATGCGTCTGTATCGTTGGTGGCTCCGAACAATACAGGCAAGACCAGTCTGATCAATGCCTTGCAGTTCTTGCTGATCATCGACCGGCGGCGGATGGACTTTGGTCCACACGACGTAGAACGCAGTCGGCGCTTCTATTTCCCCAACAACAGCGCCTACATCCTGCTGGAGGTGCTGCTTCCTGAGTCGGGCAGTGTGGTGCTGGGATGTGTTGGCAAGGGTGTCAGCAACGACTACGAATACTTCGCTTACCGTGGCCAACTGAACCTCGATGACTACCGGCGCGATGACGGCTGTCTGGTGGCACAACCGCAGCTGCTGAGTCATTTAGCCACTCGCGGCTTGCTCGCCCAACGCTATAGCGGTAGCGAGTTCACCAGCATGGTGTATGGCAACAGTCGGCGGGGGCGGGGAGAAAACGGTGACTTCACAATTTTCCGCCTGGAGCAGGCCCGCCACGCTGAGGTATTCCAACGGGTGCTCACCCGAACTCTGCGCTTGGACAAGCTGCAATCCAAGGAGGTGAAGGACTACCTGTTGCAGATCTTTCACCGAGATCTTTCGGACGCGGGCATCGACTTCAAGCAGGAGTGGGACAAAGCTTTCGCCGATGTAAATGCCGACCGAGAGCAGTACCAAGCTGCCCAAAAGCAGCTGGAACGGATCGGCCGCCTCGAAACGCTGTATGAGGAGCGCTTGCAGTTGCGCGGCAAGTTGTTTCACCTCCGTCCGCTGATCGATCAGGCGCTGCAGGACTGGCAGAGCTATTACCAGTCTCGCTCAGCTGACCTGCAACAGACCCGCGCCGGCATCGAGCAAGCCGAAGAGCAGCTGCAACATGACCGGGTAGAGTGGTCTGCTGCCCGTGAGCGCAGCCTGCAGACTGAGGCTGCGCTGAAGCGCGAGGATGAGCGGCAGGCTGAACTGGAGCGCCGGTTCACGCTGATCGACCGACGCGAGACGCTGGAGCGTAGCATCGAGCATGCGCGTGCAGCCTACGAGGCCCAGGTTGCGCTCGTTGCCGGAGTACAGGGTCGAAGCCCCAATGAGATTGTTCGCGATCGCAACAGGGTTACGCAGGACGTGCAGCGGCTCAGTCGCGAAAGAGCAAGCCTGGCGGGCAACCTCTATCAGCATCTGCAGCGGGAGTTGAACGCGGAGCAGCTGGCTGCCCTGAACCGGCTGTTCGCACGGGAGGTTATGACGCTGCCGGAGAGCGGCTTCCGCCTCAATGGCGAGCAACTGCATCAAAGCCTTGAGAAATGGCTCAGCCAGGCTGGCCGCCTTGAACTGCCGGGACTGGATCTGCAGTTGGCTGGCCTGCCCGACCAGCACCGTCAGCGCAGCGCTGAAGAAATCGATCAGGAGTTGTCTGACCTTCAGCGCCAGCTGGCTCAGGTCGATGAGCAGCTACAGGCTGCGGAGCAAATTCGGGCCGCTGAGGCACTCAAGCTTGAACGAGAGCATGACTACCAGCAGGCCCTGCGCGAGCTGGAAGCCTTTGACGATCTCGCCATCTTGCGCGAGCGCGGAGCTGAGCGCGAGCGATCTCTGTTGGACTGCCGGAGCGTCTTGGCTGATTTGGAGGCCAAGCTGAGAGGAGTCCAGGCCGAGGTGCAGCGTCTTCGAGAACAGCTGGATGGCATACGTAAGCAGCAGGATGAGCTCGACGGCCAGCACAGGGAGATCTGTACCGGCCGCGATCGGCGCTGTGATGGTGACCCTATCTTCAGCTATCTGGCTGATCTGCCGCATCACAAGTGGGTTGGGGCAACAGAGCTGGCTATTGAACAGCTGGCCGAGCACCTGCGAGAGTATCAGCAGGACTGCCGCCGGCTACTGAGCCTTGAAACTGATGTACGTGGGTTGCTCGCCGAGCTGCATACGGGTGGTTTGACCAAGTTCCAGACGGCCGACGATCCTGACGAAGAGATCCGCCTGATGATCGAGTTTGGCCGGCATCTGCCCCAGGAGTTCGAGGCTATCGAGCGAAAGGCGCGCACAGCGGTGGTCAACGTCACGGCGTGCCTGCGGCAATTGCGAGGCAGCCTGAACGATTTCAAGGCCAAGATGCGCCAATTCAACCAGCTGATCGGTCGGCGTCGGTTGTCCGACCTGTCGGTATTCAAGATCGAGCCTGAAGACGAGCAGGAACTGGTCTGGGCGATCGAGGCGCTCATCAGCACAGCGGAGCAGGTGGATTCAGGCCAGAGCTTTGAGCTGTTCGACCACGGGAGTGTGCTCGATGATGAGAGCCTAACGCGGGCGAAGGCCCTGCTGATCCGAGAGGGTGATGCCCGAGGCGGTTTGGCTGTTGAGCATCTGTTTCGTCTGAGCTTCATCGTCGGTAAAGAGGGCCAGAAACCTGAGGCCTTTGCTGATATTGATGGCGCTGCCTCCAACGGCACGGTGCTGATGGCAAAGTTGGTAACGGGGCTGGCGCTACTGCACCAGATGCAGGACAAGCGCTATTCGGTTCGGGCTGCCTGCTACTTGGATGAGGCGCTGGCGCTTGATGGGCCAAACCAGACGAGCTTGATCGACACAGCTGCTGAGTTCGGTTTTGCGCTTATCTTCGCCTCTCCCGCGCCGCTGGCAACCGTTCGTTACTGCGTACCAATCACTCGCCACGGCGGACACAATCACGTCAGCCGCAAGAATTGGCAGGAGTTGGAGCCGCGCCTGGCGGGGGCTGGTGCGTGAGCCGTTCACTGGCCGATGCACTGGAAAAGCTGCTTGTTGCTGGCGGTAGGCTGGCTGCCAGCCAACTGACAGCTGCCCAGCGCGGAGCGCTGGAGGAGTTCGCTCGGAGAACCCTGGCGGTGCGGTTGTCAGTTAGTGGTCGCGGCAGTCTGTATCAGATTGCCGCCCTAGAACAGGTTCAGGCCCACCTTGCTCAGCTAAGGCCGGGACACACGGAAAATGCGGCCAGTGTGATCCCGCAGCGCGCCCTCAACATGTCGCGGAACCGTGACAGTAAAAGTGGTAGTGCGCGGCACTCGCTACAGTACCTGCTGCTTAAAGCCGTAAACGACGGGCAGTACTGGCGTGATGGCAAGGGCCAACTACTCGATGTATCGCAGCTGACGCAGACCTGCGGGGCTGCCGCTTTGGCTGTGCAGAGCGGCGATGATTGGCACACGGCTGCGCCCTTGTGGCTGATCGAGAACCAAGCCCTGTTCGACGATATCAGCTGGCTGCCCGCCGATGCGAGCGGCACCTTGTGCTACTACTCCGGACAGCTGAGCGGCCTGCTGCTGTACTGGTTGGCCGAGAGACCGCGGGCTTCACAGGTAATCCTTTTCCCCGATTACGACGGTATTGGGCTTCAGAACTTCGCTCGACTCTATGAGCTCATTGGGGACACGTGCAAACTCTGGTTAATGCCGGATTGGCAGGAGCGGTTGGGGCTGTATGGCAATCAACGGATTTGGCAGGACAACTTAGCGAACTATCAGGATGCGGTAAGTCGACTTCGATCGTTGGGCATGCCCAGCGAGTTGGCCGAGCTGTGTGATGCTCTGCAAGGAATGGGCTTGGCATTGGAGCAGGAGAGTGTGTTTTTACGGCGGGGAATTTCTCAGCAACCGGTGAATAAAATGCTTTCAGAAGACCTTGAGCTGATCGAAATTGCTAAGTCTCGTTCAAGTGAGACAGCCCTCCCAGTCAATCTGGATGACTTGTAGGTGTGGTCTATGAGCTACGGTTGCAGTTCAATCCAAAAAAAGAAAGTTGGCCGGATGATTGCGGACGGTTAGCCGTGGCTACCCGTCCTGGTTAAGCTTCTTATTCTAGGACCTTTTGAGATGACTTCTGTAGTCGACTGAGAAGCCAGCAAGCGACAAGCACAGCGATCAGCAATGGCGGCAAACGCACCATCAGAATCACCAGCAGCAATAGCGCCAGGCAGCCTGCCAGGATCCCGGCAAACATAAATACCGAGGCAACAGTCCGTAACAGCAGTTTCATTGGAACCTCCTTACAGGTAGCCCAGTTCTGCCAGTGACACGCAGCCTTCGTTCCCCACCACAACGTGATCGAGCGTTCTAACTCCGACCAGATTCAGCGCGTCCTGCAGTTTTGTGGTGAGATTGCGATCCGCCATGCTGGGCTCAGGGTCTCCCGAAGGGTGGTTGTGCACCAGGATCAGGGCAGCGGCGTTGTGCTCCAGGGCGAGCTTCACGACCTCCCGTGGGTAGACGCTGGCGCTATCCAGCGTGCCGCGAAACACTTCCTCAAATGCGATCACTCGGTGCCGGCTGTCGAGCATGAGCAGGGCAAATACTTCATGCTCATAGTTGGCCAGCAATGTTTGCAGGTGGCAGAACACGTCCTTGGGGGAAGTCAGTGCTCGGCCCTTGCGCAGGCGCAGACTGGCCAGTTGCTTGGCCATCAGCAGGATGTCGTTTTCCGTCACCGGCGACTCGACCAGGTAGGTGCCTGTCGTGTCACTGGCTTTCAGCTTGTGCAGGCGCATGGCGGCCTCCTTGGTTTTGGTCTGTGGGTGGGGTTTGACGTGCAGCCTGTGCATCGAGCTTTTCAGCCAGGCTGGATTTGCTGGGGCTGGGGTGAGATGTAATCGCTGCAGATGGTGCTTCACCCTCGGGGTAGAACTCTTCCACGATGGCGCTGGCATCCTCCTCGCTGTCCTCGAAGGCTCCGTTGCCGAAGCCGCGTCGTGCAGCCTCATCCAACGCTGCCTGATTGAAGCCGGCAGCTTGCCGCCGCGAATCGAGTTCACTGGCGGACACCAGTGCTTCAGACATGTCCATGCCACCACGTACCGTCAGATCGGCGTAGAAGATCGGGGTGCCATGGCTCTGGCGAGTCGACTTACCACGCAGACGTAGTTCCAGTGGCAGGCAGGCCAGGCGGTTGCCGGAGATGGCCTGGAAGTAATGCAGGCGAGCGGCGAGGGTGCGGATGCTGTTGAAGCCGGTGGTGCGGAACACGAAGCTGCCCAGCGGATCCTCATCGCCAATGACCACGTTCAGTCGGCCGTAGGGCTTGCAGGCACCGCCTCTGGCCAGCGGACAGGCATCCGGCGAAGGGCAGGGCAACGACTGCATACCGTCCTGAGTGACCCGCTTGCAGGTCTCGCCATTGCCGACGCAGACGGGGCGTCCGGATTGTCGGTCGAACAGCGTGTAGTCTGCTCGGAAATTCAGCTCCGGTTCGTTGAACAGCAGGCGTACCGGAATGCTGCGCAGCTTGTCGTCCTTGCCCTGACGTAGCTCGTCATTGAGCGGGTGCAGCAGCCAGCCGTCCTTACCCTGCACCTGGGATGTGATGGTGAATTGGTCATCCTTCTCCGGCAG
>Ga0182738_1001425_pt1 | contig 30007 bp, 27 predicted proteins | sample eDN5th30CBELigMG_FD_128876 | JGI IMG/M metagenome (GOLD analysis project Ga0182738, IMG submission 128876) | Enriched Miracle-Growth compost microbial communities from Emeryville, California, USA - eDNA 5th pass 30_C BE-Lig MG (version 2)... ...
AACTTTTAACCTTTCCAGGAGAAGGTTTCATTTCGAATCTCTTGACTTGAAAACTTTCAGAAAGAGATGTTTTCAAAGTTCAATTCTTTTTTTGGTGAGTTTACCAAAATATTTTTTTGTTCCAAATAACTTCTCAAATGATGTGTTAATGATATAAACCTAGGTCATATTGATATCTGAGCCAATTGTTGTCCAGTTGAATGTTTAGACCTGGAACTAATTTGCTTTCCAAAAGTTAATTGATTGAGACATGATAAAACAATTCTCAAAAATTTTATTGCAGAAAATATTTTTGAAATTATGACTCTGAGTGTATTACAGTGTGATCCCTTACCAAAATCTAAAATGCTGTGTTCAAAACTCGACAAAAATTTTCTTTTAAAATAAAATATGTCAAAATCTTCTTCTCAAATATTTTCACAACTTTTTCACTTTTTCGAAACAAAAAATTCTCGAGTTATTTTTTTCCTCAAGTTTTCCATTCGGATAAAAAAAAGAAGAGAACACTCGCCCAATTTTTTTCAACCTGAGTGAGAGTTAGAAGAAAATTATTATTTGGTTTTCTTTCAATTCTTGAATTCAAAAATTTTCAAGATCTATTCAGATTCAAGGTCTTGGACCTCATTTCTCTGAATTTCTTTATACCAATGATAAGCGTCACACAGGAATTGAATTTTTGGCCAATTCTATTTTGAATTTCTAATTTTTTCTGAGCTGAAGAGGAGAAGCAGCAGTTATATTCTTTATCAAACTGATTTATTAAAAAACCTCTAAATTAACTAAATAAAGCAATGAATAAAGCATCCAAGCTCGGAAAGGGAAGAGGAGTGGGAGATCATGATAGGGAATCAAAACCCACAACCCAGAAGGCCATTCAAGCCAGAAATAACAACAAGATTAGGGAAATAATGAGCACTTTCAGTGCAAGTAAGCCAACAAACGTCGATGCTCAGAGGATCGTCTGCGTATTGGATGCTCTTATCGAAAAAGTCCAAGTCCTTCAATTCATCGATACTGACCTTTTCAACTCTTTGAATGACAAAGGAAAAATTCATGAAAAAGAAGAATTACTCGCTCAATTATCGAACAACACTCATTCACTTTTACTCCGAGAACTTGACCTTGAAGTCAAATTAAAACCACTTCTTGGAGGGCAAGACAGTATAGTTTTCTTTGTGTCATGTAATCAAGCCTTTAGGTATTGATAAGACAATGGACGAAACTAGTCCTGTTATTGATTTTGCTGGAATGGTCAATACCACAGCAAAGAACCTGAGAAACCTCGTCAGAGAAGTCCAAAATAACCCTCATGATCTCGAAATTCTCAAGGTTAAGCCTCTATTAGCTTCTCAAATAATTTAAAAAGAGATTGAGAAAGAACGGCTCTTTAGAAGACTACGAAGACTTTTTAAATTACCTCAGAGGTCTCAGGCTCTTGATGCTCAGAAGATTGAGTACCTCAGTCGAAGAGCAAGCCTCCCACGATAGACAAAAAGAAGAATTGGATCGAAAGGTTCTCACAAACTTATTTTCCAAAAAAGTTAAAGTGTATAGATTGAACTTTGGGAAAGAACCAAAAAGAACAAGGAAATTGAACTCTTAAATCTCCAAAAGCAAAAGAAGGACTATACTGCAGAAAAGGATGAAGAGCTTAGCAAGCTCAAGTTCCAAATCGAGGAAATCGAACAAAATAAAACCAGGAAAATGAAAGAACTTGAAACAGAAAGCAAGAAGGATCAAGATGCCATGAACAAGAATTTCGCTGAAAAGGTGAGTTTAGGGATTGAATGTCTTCAAACTGATTGGATTATAGGAATCTCAACTTCTTAAGCAATTGAAAATTCTCGAAGATGATTTGAAAGAGTTAAGAGCCAAGAACAAGGCTGAAGAAGGCCAACTTAGAGAAAAGAATAATAGAGGAGAGGACTTCCTCAAGGAAATTATTACCGGCTATGACGAAATGATGGAAGCCAAGGAAAAAGAAATTCTTGACCTTGAGGTATTCAAAAAACTTTTAAACTCTCAATAATCATTTTTTTTTCAAAAGACTGAGGTTCAGAAAATTGAGAAAGAAATCAAAGATTACCAAGAAAGTCTCACCATGCTCAAGAATGAAGAAGCCAAAGAAAGAGAAATTGAAAAGAAGATTGCTGAAAAGAGAGAGTACCACGAAACCGAGCATGATAAAGTCAACACCATCGTTCAAGCTATCCAAAATGCTTGGAAGCTCTACAAAAGTACTTTTCGCTTTTTAAAAACAAAGTCCTAACTAAATTTCACTAGTCAAAGCTAAGCCTGGAAAGAAAAAGAAGGGCGGCAAAAAGGATGGCAAAGATGGCAAAAAGAAGTAATCCCCAAGATCCAAAGTTTTTTATTCCTTATCTAGTATCAATAATATGAATTTACAAATCTAATTGTAAGTTATTATTTTGTTTGTAAAGCAGTGCTTAATAAGTGTTTTGTTTTTTTCTTTTTTTCATAAAGATAGATACTCAAGATATATTCAACCAATTCTTGAAAAATAACTCTCTTACTTGTTAAACTCCCCTCTTAAACAACGCAAAACAAATCGTGATTTAAGGATTAAACATAGTCTTTGAACTTAATTGAATCACAACAAAGTTTAAAGATAAAGACGAAGTCGAATTTTATCTAAAATTTAGAAATCAATCAATTAAGGGAGTTTAGTCTGTCTATTCAGTCTCTTCTGAATTGGAGGAGAAATTATTTCGAAGCACAGAGTGAATAAAAAAGTAACTGAAGAAGATTAATGAGAGAGTTAGGGAAGGGGCGGTATTTTTATTCTTAAAAAAAGGTAATCAAACTTTCTCAAAATGAACTTTCTTATTTAGAATTTTATTTTAAACCAAAAAAAGATCATTATGTATAGAAAATAAATCAGAGAAAAATGTCACAATTCAATTCAAATATTTACATCAATAGACAAGCGGATAACCAAGGTCTCAGAGAGTCTGCTTATAACGAATCGAGAGAGAATATTTACAATAAACAGAAAGATTTGCATAAGGATATTGAAATTGACGTTCCTGAATTAGTCCAAGGCGACGATGATTATCAGGTTGAGGAGCCATCTGATAGAGAATCTACGGATGAACTCAATAATGTAAGTAAAGTCAATTTTCTTGGTTCTATCTTTGAAAGAAATCAAATGTGTCTGCAAACATTCTGCAGGAGTATAAAATGGGGCAAATTTACGGTTCACAGAGAAAAGCGATGGCGAGTTCGAAAATGAAGAGTGGTAAGCTCAATTTTTCGTTTTCATTATTTAAATTGCTTTTAGATTACCCATCCACAACAAATATTTCTCGAGTATAAATCAAAAGAAATTTTTACTAACGAATTAGAATGACCAAAGGTCCTCACGTAGCATCGAAAGGAGGATCGAGGAGCTTTACAAGTGGCAAGATAGAATAAATAAAAAACATGACGTCCAAAGAGAAGTAAATAGCGTTTCTAAAAAGACTGTAATTCGAATATTTATTAGTTCCAAGAGCAAATCAAAGAGTCTATGCATGATCAAAAGATATATACCAACGACCTTTCCAATCAGATTATGGAGATCAAGAGACCAAACACTTCGGTCGAAAATATCCTACTCATGCAGGGAAAAGTCAGAGAACTGAAAATTAAAAAACTTGAGCAAGAGTTATATGGAAAGGATCGCGTCCCAAACATCACCAAAAAAGGCAAGAATGTCAGCAGAGACCAAAAGGTGCATGCAAGGTAAAAACTCCACCGCTGGAACTTTTTTAAAAGCACTTCCTAGGCTCTATGACCTTGATAAGTCTCGAAGAGATCGATCAAAAGAAGCTCTATCTGTTTCCAGAAATCAGAGTAAATCAATTGATCTTCAAAGATCCAAATCAAAAGATTCTATCAAAAGAAAAAGTCTCTATTCGATTTTGAAAAGTTCAAAGCAGCCTTCAAATAATGACCCCAACAACCAAAATATGGATTACTTCAAAGATATGTTCTCGCCCATAAACAGAGTTGGTTACAACTCAGGAAGAGACTTTGCCCTCTCTCCCCAAGCAGTGCTTGCTTCCTCCTTAACCTCTTTTGGCTCTCCTGTGTACAGTGGAAGACATGCGGATCAACACTTTTTCCCAAGAAACTTCTCCATGCAGGATGAGACTATCTCTCCACGCACCCAGTTTACAATTGCGCAAACCAAAAGAGGCTTAAGCCAATCAAAGGGGTCCCCAATCAGTATCTACAAAAAACTCACTTCATTCAATGCAACCCCCGCCAATAAACAACTCGTACAAAACAATACTGAGCCAAAACTCGCCAAGTCGGAAATCATCCTTGATCAAAAGCAAGCCAGCTCAGCCTCACAAGAGCCTTCTTCGCATAGATACCAAAGTCCTGAGCAACCAAGAAGAGGCCTTACCAATACAGGCAGAGAGAGTGTCCCTGTTTTGCCAAACATGCTTTTCTTCAAGAGTGCAGAAAGACCAGTTTCTGTTGCTTCCTCAAACAACATCAATATCAGAGATTATAATAGCACCACCAAAGAAAAAACGAATAAACTCTTTGAAAGCACCTACCAGCCCTTTGATATGAGGAGCATGGAGGCCTTCTGGGAACAAATTCTGCAAGACGATGTTCAAAGTAGAGGAAGAAAACCTGATGACAGACATCTCTATCACTCTCAATATACGAACAATGAAGATTATCAGTCCAAGTTTGACATTACTGAAAGAAATAAGCTCTGGCTTGATAAGAAGAATAAAAAAATCGATGACCAAAGAAGATTGAAGGAGCAAGAAGAGCTAAAAGCCTGCACATTCAAGCCTCATTTGTACGCACAAGAAAAGAATAGCCAGAAACAAAACAATCAACAGCTTTACCAAAACTTTCTGCACAGAGTTGTTCAGTCTTCAAATAATCAAAAAAATCCGCGCTCTTCAGGTTCGAATGACAGCCCTTCAAACCTTGGAGTTCCCAGAAGTGTCAAACACTCCCAAGAAGATATCGACCTCCAGAAAAAATTATATGACTATATCCTTGAAGCAAAATATCAATAATTCACACTTTATTTTTGAATCTATATTTGTTTGTTCTTATTTTGATATCTGAATTATGTAAATGAAAAAATATAATTGACTGAATTGAATTCTTATCAAACAATCCGTTGAATAATCAACTTTTCTCAAAAGTATTGATTTAACTCTCAATATACATTATTATAAAGTATATTTTTAATTTTAAAAACAAGTAAAAACCAAATAATTCTATTCTTCCAGGATGTTATTCTAACTAACTACTAATTATTAGAGATCTTTGAAATAGGGATGAGTGAGGGCAGCTTTAGCAGAAATCCTTTCGCAAGGATCGTACTTTAACATTCTATTCAAAAGATCCAAACCAGCAGCATCCAAGTTGAGGTTGGCCACGACTTTTTGGATGGGACTAGGACTCCAGTTGGGGAAAGTAGACTTGTAATCTTTCAGGGAGGTGACTCCAGGCCAGGTTTTTTCATCAGGGGTTCCCAAAATTCTAAAAATACGGTACAACTGGTCAATCTCAGAGTCTCCTGCGAAAAGGGGCTGCTTGGTCACCATTTCAACGAAAATGCAGCCAATTGACCAGATGTCAATTGGAGTAGAATATTCAATTGCTCCGAGCAAGATCTCTGGAGCTCGGTACCAGAGAGTAACGACCTCATGAGTATAGGGTCTGATTGGAACGGCAAAGGCTCTGGCAAGTCCAAAGTCTGCAATCTTTAAATTTCCAGTGCTATCGATCAATAGATTCTGAGGCTTGAGATCTCTGTGGAGAATTCTTCTTGAATGGCATGATGCAGTTCCCTTCAATATCTGGTACAAAAATCTCTTTACAATCTGAGGATCAGGAAACTGGTCCATTGGGAGACTCTCCAAGTATCGTTTCAAATCTTGCTCAACAAATTCGAAAACCAAATACAACTTTTTATCTTCAATCACAACGTCCTTCAACCCAACGATCTGCTCTGACTGGATTTCTCTAAGTAAGGCTATCTCTCTTATTGCAGTGCTTGGAACTCCTTCGTTCTCAACTTCAAGGATCATCTTTTTGAGCGCCACAACTTCTTCAGTATCAAGATCGATCGCCTTGTAAACGACACCATATGTACCATTTCCAACTTTTTCAACTCTCTTGTAGCGAGAAAGAGAGTTTTCTCCGAAATTGGGGTTCAAGCAATCCTTATTATCAATCGAGTTCATCATCCGCAAGGAATTTAAATTGTTTATTTTTTATGTATTTTTCAAAATTTCGATCTCAAGTTTAATTAAATAGTCATCTTTCATTTGGTTTAATTTAAATTCAAAATACTTCTTTATCATTTGGTTTTTCAAGACGACTACTTACTGAGATTTATAAAATTTTACAATGAATTATGACATCTATTTATTTCCAGAGGCTTCTTTTATTTTTTCGAGGTAAATTTCGCTAAAGTATTGGCCGATTCTGGGTAGCATGACGAGGTTATTATTACAAAAATCCATAGAGAGGGTTTCTTGGAAAAGTTTCGGAATCAGAAAGAGGCCTTCGGCATTTCTGAGGAATCTTTTGAGGAAACTGGCAAAGTCTGGTTTTCCTAATGCTCTTTTGAAAGGTTCTTTGTCGATGATTTCGACTTCGATTTCATGATCTTCCTCCATTCTCAACTTCATCTCTGCAAAACGCTCCAGAGTTTCTTCGTTCTTTTTCTCAGACTTCCAGAATAAAATCTTCATCTCATCCAAATTATTCCCCACTTGGTCGTACTGCACGACCTCTGTCAAACTGTACTCGATGTATTCAAGGGAGTATGATTTTCTATCTTTGATTCTGATATTTCTCACAGGGGTCTTGATAAATTCTCCTTCTTCAAATTCCAACTTTTCTTCAAAAGCATATGAAATTCTGTAAGGGAAGCCTCTGTGCAAAATGTCCAATGTGGTTTTATCAACCTTTTTTATTCTCTTCCATGACTTTTCCAACAGGTCATAAGTGACACGAGAGCCATCGGCCATTGCAAAGTCAACTGAAAACTCAACTCTGCTTTCTTTAACCTTGCCAGGCAGCAAAATATTCTCCTTTTCAAAAAAGTTTTTCACATCCAAAAATCTCTTTTTGCTAATCTTCTCTTTCACCAAATGATAAGTCTCTCCGATTAAATCACGGACACCAAAATAGCTGGGTAAAGTCGCTTTCTGGCTTCTCAATCCAACAATCAAAAAGTCTCTGTGCGACTGAGTAAACAACAAGTTCTTTAAACTGTCTGTCAGTTGATCTCTTCCGACAATATTGTACCCTGTCTTCACTTCGATTTCCAAATTACTTGTAGGGTATTTGCTTTGCTCACTTACATAAATGGACGTGAGCTCTTCAATCAGCTCCCATGAAGTTTTGTAGTCCAAAAGTTGTCTGGCAACAATGTAACTCGGATTGTTTCCAATCATTTTTTTATTGTCTAATATTTTGTATTTTTACCTATTTCTCTCTCTAATTAAATATTTTCAAAATCATAAAGATACATCAATAAATTGAGAAAATTGGCTGATGCTCTAGTTTCCTCAACTCTATATCATCTCCCATCTAGACGAAATATTTCCTCATAATTATTATTATTATTCAGATCAGTAGAGATAAAAACAACCAGGAAAATCTTGACTGACAGATTGTAGGACTTATGATATTTAAGTGGAACCCAGTCTTTAAAAAAAAAATTCAAGAAACTTCTCAGACTTTCATTTTTATCTCTTTTGAAAACAATAAAAATAAAATTTTTTCCCCGAGATGAAACAAAACAACGATTTTCGATTTCCGACTTGGACCTTCCGAAGATTTTCACAGTTTTTCCCTCTGAAAAAGTTCAATTTGACCGAATATTATAAATTTGGTTCATACCCTCCAAATCAGACGAAAAAGGAAAAATATTTTTTACTCATAATCATTCTTTTAAGGTGAGAGAAAAAAAAATTTAACTAGAGGAAAGTCAAGGGAGTTGATCGATTTCGACAAGAATTTATTTTTCATCTTTGAGTTGTCTTCAGATTTTCACTTTTTTTGAAAAAAAAAAGCAACCAGCACTTTTCCAACCTTTCCACCATTTCCATCGGATCTCCATTCCAAGGGACTTGAGTAGTTCTTTTTCTGATTTATAAAACAAAAACAAGAAATTATTCACTTCCAATAATATAACTAGAGATTTTAGGAAAACACTCAATTTTTTGAGTTGATATCTGTTGCTTTGAATCTTCTTGAGACAATTATTCTAAATTTTATTTTATTAAGCTAAGCGAGTTTTAAGCAAGTCAGAATGAATAATGATAATACTCTGGAATCATCTTCTGCCATCAATACACACATCCTAAAAAAGTTCAAAATCGTCTTTTTGGGAGATCAAGGAGTTGGCAAGACATCAATTATTAAGCGATTCATGCTTGATAGTTTCGACGAAAATAATTCAGTTATATTCATCTCAAAGCATCTTTCTAACTTTTAGGCAACCATCGGTGTTGATCTGATTTCTAAAAACATTACTGTCGATGGAAAAACCGTCCGTCTCAACTTGTGGGATACTGCTGGACAAGAACGTTTTAGATGCTTGATTCCAGGATATATTCGTGATTCAAACGTTGCAATTGCCGTTTATGACATAACAAGTATTAAAACAAGCATATAAACTCTAAACCCGCAAAAGGAAGGGATACATTCAACAACTTACAAAGCTGGATAAATGATGTCAAATCCCAGCGTGAAGACGATGTCCTTCTTGCTATTGCCGGCTGTAAATCTGACCTTGACGCTAAAAGGTAAACCGAAAAATATGAATAGCCATCTCTGACAATTTCAATAGAGAAATTCCCTTACAAGAAGGCCAAAAGTTCGCCGAAGACCACAAAGCCTTGTTCTGCGAAGTCTCTGCTAAAACAGGGAATAATATAAGCTCAATGTTCCAACAAGTTGTCACCAATCTTCTCGGAGGTGTCACCCCCGCGCAAATTCAAGTCCCTGCTTCCACAGAAGGACGCGAACAACCAAGCAGTAAACTAAAATATAATGCCTTTTACAATAATATAGGATTCCATCTCGATGTTAAAGCTCAAAATGAAGCTCAAGGAATCAAAGATACTCCCTCTCCATCACTTCCAGCAACAAAAAAGAAAAGTGACTGCTGCTCTTAATCCAGTCAAACTGTTTTATATTATCTCATCATAGAAATGTATTTATGCATAGAAAAGCTTGCATTTCCAGCTTGAATTACAATTTCACGACTGAAGAATGTATTTTCTTCATTCCTCTTTTTTTGTATGACACATACACGCATGAATCCTATCTACCGATCTCAAAAATTAAAAATAAACTCGCCTCTCAAAATAAACTTTTCTCTTTCGATTTTATGTCCTTTGTTTGACGAAAATTTCGAGAAATTATTTTTCTGAAGTTTTTCCTTGTTGGAACCTTCAGGAGAATTTTTCGCCGAAAAATTCAGGTCAGAATTGTTCAATCCCATCATCGAAAAACATCCTTTTCTAAATCTATCGCCCTCCGAGGAATTCTTTTTGAATTGAATTTTTTTCTCAAACATGAGGAAAAATTTTAATTTTTTTTTTTTCAGCAAAGCAAAGCAAAATACAAAAGGTTTTTCGGAAACAAAAATTATAAAAATAATAGTAAATCTAGATACGATCTATAAAAACAGTAAATTCATTCTAAAAAATTAAGTTCTTCGTTTGGCGCCGACGGACATGGCTTTATCGGCATTTTTAATGAGTTCTTGGTATGTGCTCTTGAATTCATCAAGTTCTTGGATTCTTCTATTGAGTCTTTGGACTTGAAGATCATGACTCTCTTTTTCCAAGTGTAATTCCTATATTTTAATGATTAACAACTACATTCTACACAACAAAGTCGTACCAAATTCTTTTGTTCCAATGCAAACAGTCTATCTTGTAAAGCATTCTCTCTTGATCGAAGATCATCAAGTTTATCCTTCAAATTTGTGATAATCATGTCCTTTTCATAAATCATATCTTCCTTAAGTTGATCAGGTGTCAACTTCTTGGAATAAAAGTTTTCAACTTGAGATCTTGATTTCAAGACTTCAGCCTTCAACTGTTTAACTTCTTCTTCTAATTTTTCTTTGTTTTGTTTGAGTTTTTGAATTAGTGGTTCTTTTTCGGTATTCAAAACCTTTTCCAAGGCATTCACCTTATTTTCCAGGTCATAGACTCGGTCTCGAAGTTCTTGAACAGTATCGAGCTTTTGAAGAGTGCTGATTTTCTTTCCTCCATCAGCCTCACCTTGAACCTTTGTGATAGGTTTACTGAGAAGGCTCTTGTGTTCCTTATCGAGCTTATTGTAGTTCTCCTTCCAATTATGCAATTGCTTTTCAAGCTTTTCATTTTCTTTCTTGAGGTTGGAAATTTCGTTCTTCAAAATGTCAATGCTCTTTTGGGTTCCAGCTGGCAACTTGTCCTGAGAAACTCCAAATCCGACCTCCTTCTTTTGCTTTGATAAAGCTCCAAATTTATTTTCTGACTCATTCAATGGTTTCACCTTGTCTATGAGGTGTTTAGAATTTAAATCTTTAATTCCCCTCTACCTGAGCAATATGATTGACCAAAATCTTGGCAACCTCGAAGTTTGCTGTACAAGTCGACGTAATTGACTTCATTATTTTCTCTCTTGATGGCTTGTTGCATCAGGGTTGCTTGATCACGGGATTTCAACTTCACTCCAATTGACTTCAAAGCAGCATAAACATCATTTTCTCTAATGAATCCAGTCTTGGATCTATCATATCCTTGGAATTCATTCAAAAGATTTGGTTGGGGATTCAAATGCATCCAATCTTTGATCTTCTTATTCAAAGTGTTCGTATCAGGGAACACAAGATAATCACCTTCTTTCAGATTTCCTTCTTCATCAAAGAACCTATTTATATTAAAGAAAATTCATCGATATCAATTCAATACTCTTTAGCTTTTTCAGCTTTTAAAGCATCATTAGCTTTTTCGAGGTAAGAAATTCGCTTGAGCATGTCTTCTCTTTCAGTATTAGCACGCAAGTTATTAACCTGTTCGGTTTTTTGCTTTTGTTCTTGTAAAGTGTCTAATTCAAGCCTGAGTTCTGCTCTTTGTCCTCTCTCCTTCTTGAGAGCAGCTTCCTTTTCGTTGTTTTCTGCTTTCAACTTTTGATTTTCTTCCTTCAATAAAGTCGCTTGCTCTCTCATATCGGCTTCTTTTTTATAGAATTCCTTGAGCTCCTTTTCAGCCTTCTTGATCTTTGAATCAAGTTCTTGGATTCTTTGAGTGGCAAGTTTCATTTGAATTTCTTGCTGGTTGGATTTTTCTTTCAATTTGTTCTTCATTTCTTCTTCCTTTTCAACTGTCATACCATTAATCTTCAAATACTCCTCCTTGACAGCTTCAATGGACTTTTTCAAACCAGCCAATTCTTGATCTTTGATCTTGATGGTCTTTTTCAACGACTCAATTTCTTTTTGTAATTTGCCAGCCTCATTCTTGGTCTTTTCGATTGTGAGTTCACTTTGGAGGTTCTCACACTTGATGCGGTACTCTTTGAGTTTATCGCTGATCTCTTGCTTTTCACGTCTATGGCCTTCGAGTTCTTTGCTGAAAAGATCCATTCTTCTGTCTTTTTCCAGCATTATGGCCTCCACTTCGTTGGCAGAGACTCTTCCAAGCATTGCAGAGTCAACGATGCTTCTTGTGGGCACGTTTGAAGGTCTGCCATTTGCTGCCTCTCTATTCATCTCCTCAACAACTTGGTTTAATCTTTGGATCTCGCCAATATCAGTGTTCTTGTGAGCCAGAGACTCTTCTCGAAGTTTCTTGAGCATCTCATCTTTTCTGTGAAGCTGCTTATTTTTGTCTTCAATGATATCGTGCAAGGTTTGGATAGTTTTCTGAGCTGCGTGAGCAAACTTCTTTGCCTCTTCTTCATTATAGGCTTCCTTGATCAAGCTCTTTGTTGCTTCCATTCTTGGCTCTGCAACATCCTTACTTCTTTGGTCAAGTCTTGTCAAACTTTCTTCCAAAACTTTGATTCTGACGTTCTTGTCTTCCAATAATTTCTCGTATTCCTCGACCTTTTGCTTCAAAACTCTCAATTCGTCATTCTTGGAAGCCACTTCAGCAAGATAAGCAGCATCTTTTCTGGTAGTGGTTTTCTTGGGTTGTGTTTGGAAACCAATAACTTGAGTTCCTTCAGCTCCATCTTCAGGCTTGCCAAATATCATGCCCATCTGATCGTTATATCTCTTTCTCCAGAAGTCCTCTCTTTGAGCATGCTTCAATTCCCAAGCAGCTAATTCTTCTTCTAATAACTTCATTCTTTCAGTCTGTTGGCGGATCAGTCTCTGATGATAATCTTCTTTTTGCTCCAACAAGCTGACATCTCTTTTAGCCTTGAGTTCGGCGAGTTTATAATCTGAGAGCTTGGTGCTCACTTCGATAATCTGTTGAGAAAGCTCATCAGTATGGCTCTTCTTGAGTCTTGCCTCCAACTCCTCGATAGCGTTCTTTTGTGTCTCCAAATAGTCTTTTCTGACCCCGACAGTATGCAATTCCTCACGAAGAGTTCTGTTGTAATTTTCCAGATCACTCTTTTGATATTGAATTTCTCTGATCTTGTTGCCCAATTCTTCGATCTTTGCAACTGATATTGTTGGCAAGATCTTGAGTTTCACTTCTGTTAAGCTTCTTTCCAAAATGTTGACCTTTTCACTGTATGCATTGTGAATACTCACAATTTCCGCTTCTCTATTATGAAGCTCAACTTCAACTTCTTCAATTTCGAGTCGAATTTGTCTATTATCATCCAAGATAGATTCGTATTTCTTATTGACGACACCTTCGTTCCATTTAGAAACCATCAATTCGTGTTGAAGTTTTCCGACCAAGGCATTCTCATCAGATACCATTTGGAGATCTTTGACTGTGGCTTGGAGGACCTCACTTTCATTCTTTCTCTTTTCAACTGCCAACTTCAAAATCTTGACTTGGCTGACACTGTGCTCGTAGAGGTTCTTGAAAGTTTTTCTACTGGCTTGCAAATCTGCCCAATCTAAAGACATCTTCTCGTTGATTTTCTTGATCTTATCGGCAATCTCCTTTGGAAGTGTTCCTTGAATTTTGTGCTCGAGCTTGATTTCTCGCTCTCTTGTGTTGTAATACTCTTCTTGCAACTTGAGGTTATGGCTCTCGAGATCCTTGATTTGCTTCTCGTAGTGCTTGAGTTCTTCATCCAGGTTCTTGATCTTGATGTTCAAGGACTCCACTCTGTTATTTGCGTTCTTCTCTCTTGTCTCAAGGAGTGAAATCTTCATATTGAGCTTGTGCGCCTCAGAGAGGACGTTTGAGTGGCCTCCAACATCGTCCATATCATGGTAGCTTCTCATTGAGCTCTCTCTCAAGTTTTCAGTCTTTGAGGTAATAAACTTGAGTCTGTTTATTCTATCATTCTCTCTCTTGGCCTCATTGAAATAGTGTTGGAATTCAAAGTAGGTAATTTCCCCACTCTTGTCTTTATCAATATCATTGAACAGCCCAAGCAATTCTGATGAGGCGATCTCGACCTTCATGCCCTCGAACAAGCCCTTAAACTCTTCATAAGACACCTTTCCAGTTGTATCCTTATCGATGATCTTGAAGGCATCAAGCAGAGTGATTCCGCTCTTCTTAATGGCAGTATCCATCTTGAGCATCACCTGCATCTTCCAATTGAGCTCATCCACTTGTCCCTTTCTTTCTTCTCTGAATGCCTCTTTAATTGTGGTCTCGAACAATCTGTAGAATTCGTCAAAGTTGATTGACCCGTCTCCGTTGACATCAGCCATGGCATAGAAACCTTCAATAACTCTGGTATCAAGTCCAAAGTTCATAGCAGCAAATGTGTCTGTCATGTCCTTCTTGCTGATCATGCTGTCTCCATCTTTATCAAAGATGTCAAAGGCTTGCTTGAGAGTCAAGTTTGCCTTGGTGATAGCTTCGTAGACCTTGAATACCAGCTCTTCCTCGTTGTTTCTCATCTTGATGCCGCTTCTCTTGAGCTTCTTGATAAACTCCTTGTATTCAATGATATCAGTTCCATCCAAGTCCATGAACATAAACAGAATATCAAGTTCGGTCCTGGTCACAGGAATATGCATTGAGTTGAGCGCAATCTCAAACTCCCTCTTTCCAAGCTTACCGTCCTTGTTGGTGTCCATCATCTCGAAAACTTGTGTGGGAGAAATGTTCTTCTTCTTGATGACATCCACGATTTGTCTGAAAATCATTTGGTACTTTTTGAATGTAGGATCAAGCTCCTCGAGTCTCTTTCTCAGCATTTCCAGCTCGAGCTCGCCTTCCAATATATCCTCCTTCAAGTCACGCACCAATTCATTCTTCATGTACAAGTCTCTCTCGTTAGTTTCCAACTTTGCCACACGTTTCAAAAGATCAGTTTCTTTGATGCGCAAATCGCTGTACTTTTCTTGGAGAATCTCCAGCTGGCTTCTAATCAAGCGGTGGTCTTCAATTGGCACAGAGTCAACTTGGAGGGCAAAGAGGACTTTGAGCTGGCTTGTGGCTTTCTGTTTCCAAGCCAACAAGTCATTAAGTCGCTTAATCAATTGTCCTTCCTTCTCGGCGTGGGCAGCCTCGATCTTGTGGTAAGACTCTCTCAAAGTCTTTTCGTCTGATTTCAAACAATCGTATTTTCTGGCAAGTCTGATCAAATTGACTTCTTGAATCGATATCTTCTTGGCGTACTCTGCCAAAGTGCTCTTCAATTCAGTCTCGTCAGATTTCTTCAAAGTCACAATCAAGTCCTCCAACAATTTAGCTTTATGCTCAATCTCTGCGTTTCTATCCTTCAAGTCATTATTCTCGTTAGTCATGTCCTTGATCTTCTCCTCGTACTTTCCTTTTTCTTCAAAGTACTGCTTAAACAGCTCATCTTGCACCAAAAGCGATTGTCTCATTTGGTTTCTGAAGTCTTCAATTTCAAGGTTCAAAGATTGTAATTCTCTGTCCTTTCTTTCCATGAGTTCCATGGTCTCCAAGTTTTGCAGCTGGAGTGAGGCAATTTCGTAAATTGCCATATTCTGGTCGAATCCTTGCTCGCCAAACAAATCTCCAGAGATAACAGGGAGCTTGGTCTTGAATCTGTATGAATATCCTTCTTTGATATCGCTCCAATTGCCATAGGGGCCTGACAAGGGCACGGGGGGCCATTGGATTGTGTGAGCTGGCTGTTGCACTCCGGTTGCCTTTCCAGCATCCAGTTGAAGGTTCTTTTGAGCGAGATTGTCAATCAAGGTTTCAAGCCTTGCGTACAGGTCGTCACTTGGTTCGGCAAAATCTTTGCCAGTGGGTTCCAATGGACCGACTCTCGAAACTCTATTCACTGGCATAGCAGAGAATCTCTTGATCAAGTTGTCAAGGTTCTCCATATGTCTGCCTTCCAAAAATTCAAGCTGAGCCTTCAATTTTTCATTTTCAAGTCTCAATTCTCTTGATCTGTCATTCAATGGGTACTCTTCACGTCCTTCTTTCAAGTTCAAAACAAATTGATCCAAAAGGTTCAATTGTTCGATAGTAAGTCCTCTGTAACGCTCGTGGCTTCCAACACGGTTATACAGTGTTGTCATTCTCAAATTCTTTTGGCGAAGTTCGGCTATTTCTCTTTCACGTTCTTCACGTTCGTCTTCTAATTCTCTGATCAATCTCATGTAATCCTCATTCTTTTGCTTAGCAGTCAATTTAATCTAGTTATTATTCGCTTAGATACTTATATCCTGAAATCCCTTACGTCTTGGATGATGCCGTAGTTGTCGGGAACTTGAGCCAATTCTCTCAAATAGCTGTTTTCGGCCATCAAGTCTTCCATTTGGTCCGACATTCTGTTGAGCTCTTGCGTCAAGCTTTGGATAGTTCTCTGGGCTTGCAGTTTATCATCTCTGTACTCTTTAATATCCCTTAATGCTTCAGTCATGTCATATCCTGAAACCACTTCTCTCAATTTTTGCTCACAAGCCTCAACCTCAGCGTCCTTTCTTTCAAGCTCTTCTTTCAAAAGATTCACTTGATTATCGCGAGACTTGATAAAAGATTATTGATGGTTATTCAAATTTCAATATTCTCACTTGAAGTTCATTTTCGAGAAATGCGATTCTTTGTTCCATTCTTCTCATTTGGTCTTTCTCGGTATCGATCTTTTGTTCAACTCTTTGGTTGATGATTTTCTCGGTTTGCATCAGAGTACCTCTTATAGTACCCATTTCTTGCCTGTATCGATTTCTTTCCTATTCAAATTAGCCTTTTGCCGATAATTCAAAAGCGTTACATCTTCCATTTGCAAGAGTTGCCTCTCTTTCGATTCAAGCTCCACAACGAGATCCTCATACTTGTCTTTTGTCAAACGAAGATCTCTCTTTAAACGATTTATTTGGTCTTGCGAAGTCGACATTCAGAAGAGTCGTTATAAAACTCTATCTTTTGACAATTTTTTGAAAATTAATATTAAATTCACCTCTCTGACGAAATTTTACAAACATAAAATACACTTGAATTTCGATTTCAAAATTTCTCTTAGTTTTCTTAATTTTTCCAACGCTGAGGACTTACATATCAAACATTTTTCGTTCTTTTATAATATATACAAGAAAAATCTTATTTTAGATATAAAAAGATCATTCGTTACTCTAATTTGACACCAAATAGACTTTTTTAGAACAATAACAAGTTTTGCAGTTTATTTCGCTTAGATTTCAACAACTTTGGGTAAATTCTCAAGAGCTTCTTTCTTGTTGGCAGAATCCTCGTAAAATTTAAACAAGTTATTCATACGTTCGAGATTCTTTTTGATTATCTTGAAATCATTCTCCCATTCTTTTGTAATTCCTTCCTCTTCAGTTATGATATGACAAGGTGATAATTTTCTTTTCTTATGCAACATCAAATCATCATCTAAAAATAAAGTCAGTTTTCTCAGAAAATGATTTCAAAATACCAATTTCTTCATCATCACCCTCTTCACCTTTTGCCTCTTGAATCGTTTTTTCTCCAGCCTCTTTCAACTTTAAGAATTCTGAGCTTGTTTGGTCTTTCTGCAAAGAGCACTCGTTGCTTTGCACTATTGAGGGTCCTTGGACAACCTCTGAAGCCGCCCCTATTTCATTATTTCCATCATGCTCTAGCAAAAATTTTTTTAACGATAAAACAACACTTTCTTACCATCATTCTGAGATTCTTCTTCTACTGACTCCTCTTCTATTATCAACACAGATCAATAACCAGTCGAAAAGAAAATCGATTACTTGTTTGAACAGTGCTTATGTAAGGGTTCTCTCGTTTTTTATTCAGGGATTTGTCTCCTCTGATGATTGCCGAGACACTTGCATACATACTTCGCACAAAATTCATGACTAACGAGAGTTCAAGGACGAAACTGATCAAGAAAAGTTTTAAATTATAATCTCAATTTGGCAAACTTTATATTCTCGGTATCATCCTCGCTTCTTATTTATTCGTTAAACAGATCAAAATAAATATTTAACTTTTTCGTTCGAAAAAATTTGGGAACAAGAATTCTGAATCAGGCCTCTCTTGACTTTGACTCACTCTTCAGCTTGAAAAAATCATCGATCGAAAGCAAGCCAAGTTGTTGTTGATGATTTACAAAAAATTTTTGGATTGGAGTATTTTTGGGGATTCATTTCTTTTATTCCAACTCTTTAGCTTTGTGCGGAAATATTGACCAAATCGTTTTAATCTGAATCAATCAAGCTCTTTCAGTTAACGACTAAATATTCACACTTCATTGTTCCATTTCAAGGAATTGTGTTTCAGATACACATACATAAATGAGAATTCTGATGGCTCCTTTTTCTGAGAAAAGGAAAAATTTTTGAGACCTTGACAAAACTTTTTTTCTGATTCTTATTTGGAATTTTCAAATCCTGAAATAATTCCATAACCTTCAAGTTTCTTCACGCTGTTTGCAAGAATTTTTTTAGAAACTAAAAATTTTGTTGAAAAAATCGGGAAAAAAGTCTTTGGAAACTCATAAATTTAATAATAAAAATACTCTTTTTCAAATCTGCCCAAATTTCAAGCTTTGATATTTTTTGCTCTCTTTTTTTTTTCTTTGTTTGAAATTTACCCAAAGTCCAAAACTTATCCAAGAGATTGCATTTAAAAAAATCCTGAGTAACTTTTTTCCATCAAAAAACGTGCAAAATCAGGAAATTTGATGAGTTTTTTTCAGCAAACAAACATTGATAAAAATTTTGAGAGAAAGATTCGAAAATTGTAAAAAAAAGGCGACTTGAATAAAAAAACTTCTCTTCTCGATACATTTTCTTGGGAGTCAAATGAAAATTTTTCTGAGAGCTCGATCATTTTGACCTTGCATGAAAATTGCTTGATTTTTTTTTTTTAATTTTCAAAAAATATTTGAACCAAATCATTTGTAATGAGGGAGACAAAAACTATTTCATAAAAACAGAAGGAAAAAAGTTTTTTGTCAGAAAAATGAGAAAATATAAATTTAATTCGGATTGATCTCTTCAAAAGCATGTTGGATTCATTGGTACTCTCATTTCTGCAAAATTTCAATTTTCCTCTTTCTTATCAAATTATGAAATCTCAGGTTTTTTCTGCTCTGAAAGATTTTGAACACTTGGATTTGTTCAATACAGTTTAACTTAAAAAAAAGAAGATCTCAATAGATTTTTTCAAAATCTAAATTCAATGATGAGTCTATCCTGACTTCTGACGAATTTTATTCATATTCTACTTTTTCAACTTTCATTCCAGGGACCAGTCAGAATAAAATTTGTTTTGTTTTCAACTGAATCATATAGTTCATAGTTCTTCAACTCAAGCAAGAAAATGCTAAATTTTGAGAGACATATTTGTCTGAAAATAACAAAGGAATTCCTTTTTCGAAACAAGTTTAATTTTGACTGCCAAAAATAGCACCCATATCTTGACATGAATATTTGAATCCAGCATCTTTCAGGAAAGATCTCAGGGTACATCTCGCTTCTTCAAACTTCAAATTGCTTGTGAATGACAATACAATCTCAACAAGATGATTTTTTGAAAAAAAATTTCAAACTTTTTTTTTTCCCGACTGAATCCGATTTTTGCATTAAGATCCATTCATTTTCTGATTTCTCTCGTCTCTCTGAAACTGCTTCCGGAGGTTGAAATTCTTTTCTGAGAGACCGGTGAGACTCTCATGCTTTTTTGACCAAGAAAAACTCATTTCCTCGGTCGTTACAGAACCCTTCTCAATTTCTGAAAAATGAATCTCAAAGAGGAGTTAAAGTAATACTGTAAATTTTTTAGCTCTGTAATGGGGCATTTTACTATAACAAGACAAATAATTGAACTATTATTAAATAATTCTGACTTTGTCAAAAAAACATATTCTCAGCAATGAATCGTCCAAACTTTGAGATCCTTCGCGAGAGCCAAGCTCCAGTCTTGCAACAATATTATGAAGAAGTTTCAAGTACTGTCCCTCAAAAAGAAGAAGAATTACAAAAGCAGGGTACTGAGCCTTTTGAGGCTAATAATTATGAATTGGTAAAGCATCTGTTTTACGACGTTTCGACAGAAAACTATGGAGACTTTACTCCTCAACAGCTCATTGAAACACTGAAAAAACTTTATAAAGTAAGTCTAGCCCGACCATTGATCTAAAAAGAATAGCTTGCTGAAGATATTCCTTCCTATATCACTTTCTCCAATTACTCTTCCGAAAAGAGAGAAGAAATGATCCACTTCCTGATCAAGATTGTCGAGATTACCCACATTCTTGAAAAGAAGCTTGCAGAAACAAAGAAATATTCTCAATATGAAGACATTGAGCCAATGCAAAAATGGCAGTAATCAATCAAACTTGAATTTTTCTGAGTGAATAGATGGAATGACGGACTTGCTCGAGAAATGCTCGTGGAGGCAGATAATGCAGCAAACCAATGCTTTCAAAAAAATGATTTTGCTAAAGCAGAAGGATATAATACTGATGCTCTTTTGCTTGCAAGACAGGTAATATTTGGAACAAAAACTCTCTCTAAAATTATTAGATTTTACAAAACAACAATGCTTTTGACCCACATCTTCAAGCTGATGAGAAAAGAATTCTCAATAATCTCCAGTTTACCAAGGAAAGCAGAATAAAACAACAAAATCAGTTTACCCTGAATAACAAACAGCAAGAAGAGTTCTTGGCAAATAAACTCAAAGAAGAAATTGATAATTGCTCCAAGATAAAATTACCCTCCTTCAACTTGATGGATACCTTTTTAAATAAGTAATGAGTGTTGGGATTGCAGGATATTAATCCGCTTATTAGAGTTTTGAATTTCTCAGCAGATCAAAAGAGTTTTAAAGATACAGAATTCTCCAATCCAAATCATCTGTATTATTCTCAAATTACAATGAAAAGGCTTCCTTTGAGTGAATTGAGAAAAGTTGATCCTTCAGGTTTAAAACCATCAAGACTCTCCAAACAACTCAAAAGTCTTCTTTTTATGATGTGAAATGAAACTTACCGTTCAATAGAAAAATCTGCTTTGCTCGCCGCACTTACTTCTATTGTCTACAAAGATAAGGAAGCCATCAAAAATGTCTTCTACCCCAAAACTGCTCTCTCTCAAACGCCTATATATAACCCTTATGGAAAATACGTCATCAGACTCTATATAAACGGAAGCTACAAAATGATTTTCATTGATGATGTCATGATTATGAACTCCAATGGCCAAAACAGCAACACCTCTTTTAACAATGAAATGGACTTTTATTTCGGTATCATCAACAAAGCTTTCCAAAAAGTAATAAAATCCGTGTGAATTTTTTTTTCTCATTCCAAATAGTTGAAGCATCTTGGAATAAGAATTGACAAAAGTCCCTGTGTGTACAACTGGATGTTGCTCGGTCCAAATTGGATGCCAGAAAAAGTTTTGTTTTCCCCAGTTGCTTCTAAATTCTTTTATTTCTGGGATTTGATTAGCAAAGCTACCAAATCAGGAATCTTGATTGCTAGAAGAAAACCAGCAAAACAAAAGTAACGAAATTTTCTTGAATTTACAACTCACATTGCTCCTTTATAGTCCTTATTACAAGAGAGTTTTTTACAATGTACATATTGCGATTGATATCGCAAATTGTCGACTTTTGGTTATGCAAAATGTGAGCCTCGTCGATGGCCAAGAAATACCAAACAGTCTCAAGCTTCAAGTTGAAGATGTTGGTGGAAATCAACAACTTTACGAGAAAATCCTCGGCCAATTTAATGAATTTTCAAACTCGAATGGAATGTTCCTGACAAGCTATCAGAAATTTTTGGAAAACTTTGATTACGGCTACATAAATTGGAATACGGCAATGCCACTTCCAAATCAACCACAATTACTTTTCAACAATTGCTACGCTATTCATCGAAAAGATCAATTCGCCATCTCCAATAATTTCAGTTTCGTCTCTCTATGTATTCCTTCGTATTTTTCCTCAACTAATAACCCAAATCAAGCTGGAAATCCACAATTTAAACTCAAGATTTTGGAACAATATCAAGATACAGTTATCTGGATTTTCCTTCAAAAACACAGTGCAACCAATGATTATCAAGTTTTTTTCTATTGAGTTGAGAAATATTAATCCTTGTTCCTAGAAACAACTTGCATTTAATGTTTATCCAAAGAGATTTAGTAAGGCCTCAGTGTTGAGTACAAAGAGCGCTATGATTCAGAGAAACTTTAAAAAGCAGGTGGGACAAAGATTTTTACAAGGCAAGTTGCATCTGAATCAGCATATGGAAGGCAATGAAGTGTCTGTGATATTGACTTATCATAGCAGCAGCGATTTTGAAACTTCTTCAAAAGCTGCTACAGAAGAGGTCGCTTACAGCTTGTATTTCTATTCAATCCATAAATTGCAAATTGAGGAATTGAAAAATGAACTCGGATTTACCCAGACAATAAGTTCAGAAACAACAAGAGAACTTTCTTCCAACCCAGCAGAGCTTGACTTTTTGAATTGCCCTCAATTCAGTATCCAACCAAAAATAGAGTTCCCAAGTAAAATTTCGAGATTTTCATCCTTCCTAATTTCTCTTTCCAGATCAAAAATTCTCTTTCCAAATTCTCGTTTGCCCCAAGAAAGATTATCCCCTGAGCTTCAACGTCTATGACTCGAGCTACCTTCCAAACTACCAAATCATGTACGGATCTTATCCCTTGTACAGATCGAATCAAGAGTTTTCGAAATTCGATTTCTTTGAAGGAGAATTTATTATCAGTCCTCCACACCTCACAAAGTTAAACTTGCAGATTATCCCAATGCATCAAAAAGTTCCCAAACAAGTGCCTTTTGACATCATCTTGACTACCAACCTCAAATGTGATTTTGCAAGAATTCCCTATGATGAAGAAAGATTCGAAACCTATGAACTCTTTGTAAAATTTTAGACTTGAACTCATTTAACTTCTCTTAGGGCTGCTGGAACAGTACCAATGCAGGAGGTTCAGCCGAACACTATAAAGCAAATCCAAAGTATTTGTTCCACGCTTTTGGAAATGCCTGGATTAGATTGCAGATTATCCCTTTAAATAACCCAGAATTGAAAGCAAACGCGTCTATATTTTCTTCTCCATTCCAGCTCAATGAAGAACCCAAATTCGAAATTTTCTCCACTTCAAAACTTGTCGCTTCAACAACCAAAGAAGACATTATGGGAGTCAAAAAGCCAGGTTATACAAATGATGTCTGGAGACAGGTTTCCGAGTTCACTCTCATCCAGGGAGGCAACTACATTCTAATTCCTTCACTCCTTGAATCTGGAATGTTTGGTAATATTTTTTTTGAATGGATGGATGGAAAAAACTAACTTTTTAAAAGGTAAATATTGCCTCAAGATCATTTCTTCAGCGAAACTTGCATTTAAAGAATATAATGTTTCAAAAGAATAATTAATTGTTTATATGGCTTTTTTATTCCTGTATTTCTTTTCTCATAAGAGACAGACAGATTTCTTATTAAATTTTTTTTCTCTCAATCTAAATCTCAACCGATTACACCTAGTCGATTAAATCTAAAATAATAAAAGTTTAGATAGAGGCTAAAAAAATCTATGATAAAGAAAGAGAAAAGGGAAAAAAAGGAGAAGCATCATACCAAAAAGTCCAAGGGAAGCAAGAGGGATGACGTAGATGATACTGATGAGATAACCAGTAAACTCCGCAAAATTAAAAAAGAAAAGCAAGCCGAAGAATCCAAAGTTGCTGCTGATAGTGAAGAAGAAGGAGAACAAAATGAACAAGTTGAAGAGGCAGAAGAGCAGGAAGAGAATAATGAAGTCAAGCTTTACATGATTGATTTCAAAGAGTGCGACCCGAAAAAATGTTCAGGAAGAAAACTCGAATCTTTTGGTCTTTTAAAATCCATAAATCATAAAAGCAGATTCAAGGGCATAACTTTGTCAGCAGGCGGAACGAAAGTCATCTCCAAAGAGGATCTCGATATTATTCGCGAGCACGGTCTTTGCGTTCTTGATTGTTCCTGGAATAAAATCAAAGAATTGCAAGTCAAAACAAAACTTGATCACGAAAGATTGCTCCCATTTATGGTTGCTGTCAATCCTATTAACTTTGGCGCTCCCTACAAGCTTTCTTGTGCTGAAGCACTAGCAGCAAGTCTCTTTATTTGCGAGCTCTGGGATCAAGGAGAACAATTGATGGAGAAATTTAAGTGGGGACCAGGCTTTTTGAAACTCAACAATGAACTTTTTGAGAAGTATGCCCTCTGCAATACTGTGGGGGAGATCCAAAAAGCCGAAAGAGAATATCTTGAAAATGCCCGAAAAGCCGAAAATAAAGCCAAGCAAAGAGAGCTCCCTCCCAGTAGCTCAGAATCCGAAGATGAACCTGAAAATGATGAAGATGAGAATAAGGAAGAAGAGTCATAATATAATAAATAGTCTATTTGCGAAATTATTATTGTTGTTTTCAGATGTGTTTGTTTTACCAATGTTTTCAAGTGTATTTTTAACAATAAATAAAATACATTTTGATTGAATACGATGAATCAAACAATATTATTACCCAAAAATGAAATATCTCCAGAATCTTGTTTGTTTATCGGAATATTCCACTTTTTAATTTCATTTAATTTGATTTTTCGAAGACTCTATCGTTATAACTTCAGAGTGTAAATTCAACAAAATCATGTCTGAAAAAACCAATTATTTCTCTTTGGATCAAGAGGAGTCTGTTGGAAAAAGCTCGGTGACCCAAAAAGCTGTTACGAAGGGCCAAAAAGATACGAATCAAGCGGTGTGTGCAATTAAAATCGTGGATGGAATCACAGAGGAGATTGACTGTCATTGTCACAGCTACCAGTTCTGGTTTGTCATTTTTATAGTGCTTTATGTTGCAAACTTTGTGAATACAATATTTGTACTCAGCAAATACTATTCTGCAGAAAAGTCGTCAGCAGCTCAATGGCTCTATATTACTTATGCTCTCATGGGATTAGTCATTGTCATTGTCTATGTCCTGATGGAAGTTGAGACTTGGCACGTTCATAATCTAACCTTATACATCTATTCTATCCTTTTGGCAGCGTTGAATTATTTGGTTCTGAAAACTCTCATCCAAAGCCAGGGAGAAGATTCAGTCAAAAAGCTCTTTTTTGGTTGCCTTGCAATTGGAACGACTTTAATGAAATTTTGGATAGTTTTCAAGCTCCGATTCCGCGCGAAAAACTTGATTCATCTCGAACAAGAACGAAGAAAAGTCAGATCAGAAAATAATTTACAACCATAATAAATATTTCAAGACCCTTGATTAAGTTAAAAAGTTGTTTCTTTCTTTGTAATTCTTGGTGATATATACTTTAAAAATTTAAAAAAAAAAGGTGTTTTCTCTCAGCATTTTGCAAGAATCAATTTCAGTTCTTTTTCTTACATTCTCTCATTTTTTTGGATCAGGAGAGAGCTGGGGGGAAATGGAGGTGAGTCAGAAATTTTTCAACACTCCAATGCGATTTTTTGACGAATTCTCATCAAAAAGTTCTCACTTTCACTTCTTCAAAAGATCCAAAAATTTTTTCCTTTTTTATTTTCTGAAGAAACAATTTCTCTCACTCAAATTTTTACTTTTGAAAATGAGATCAAAGCAGCTCACAATTCAATATTTTTTGAACCTTCCTTCAACAATGATATTTTATTTATTTCCAAAAAAAATGAGATCTCGAAATTTATGTCATTCAGGAAAAATTGAGATTTCGATATTTTGATATTTTGTCAGTTTCTTTCTCGGTAAACTCTTTAGAAATAAAATTTATTTGTTTCAGCAATTTACAGAGACGTATTGAGAAAACAGGAAAGCTGGAATGAAGAAAGGAAACGTTCAACCGTTAAACCCGAGGATAAATGAGAAATCTCCAAGAGGGTCAATCATGGAAAAACCTCCGCAATTTACTCAGGTCAAAGCACCTCCATTGGTGAAATCGCAATTTAATAATGCCATTGAAGAAGATCTTGCCCATCTTCCTTATAAAGAAAATGTACAACTTGATTATGTTTCCTTCATGAATACTAATAAATCAAAAAGGAGGTTCAATCTCTTGCAAAGCAAATTGGTATTGACTACGAGACTGAAAAGGACAAATATCTATGGTTTCTTGCACAGGTATAGATTGGTTAATTCTTTGACATCATTGAGAAGGTGGTGAACCTTGACCTTCCTCCAGGCTGGATGAGAGAAGAAGATCCGAACGGAGCAATATATTATCATAATCCTGGTGAAAATCAGACAACAACTAAACACCCTATGATTGCCAAATTTCGTTCTCTGTTTAACGAGATCCTTGAGTATATTGTGAAATAATTTAACCATTTTTATCCCTTTCTAGGAATGAAATGTTGGGGAAAACCAAAATTATGGCTCTGAGAGAGAAAGTGCAAAAGTTGGAGCAGCAAGAAAAGGATGCTCAAACTCAATCTCAGCCAGCAAAGAAACAGTATGCTCCTTTGAAGAATGAAAAGTTCAAAAAGGTCCGAGCAGCAGCCAGCATTATCGCTTTAACGGCAACTTTGGGTAAAGCCGTCAAAGGCGAATCGAATGCAGAAAAGGCCATGAGGGCCCTCCCAGACCAGCCCCAGGAAATCGTGGACACTGAAAAAGCCAAAGAGAGGTTTGACAAAGTCAAGGAGCTCTTGGAGAAAAGAAGAAATACATACGAATCCAAGGTCAACGAAGTCGACAATTTAGTCAGAACCGAGGAAATCCTGAACATCTGCAAACAGTATTACATTCAAACCTACGGATTGTACCATAAAGAAGCCCCAGCTTCAATAACCCAAGTAGAGTCATACGATATGGTTCTTTTTGAGTATAACTATGAAAATCTCATATCTCATATTAGGTGGACCCAACAGGGATGATTGAAGCGGCCCGATTGTTCAATGTCAAGTCAACTCAGGCCTACCTGTTTTGGATTCTGCGTGCTTATTGTGGCCTTCCTCTCCCAGAATATTGGAGTAAGGTGTTTGATACAAATCTTCACAGGGAAATTTACTACAATTCTTGCTATGACGTCAAAATCAGTGTGCGACCCTGCTACTTTTACATTTTGGAACTAGTGAATTACGTGAAGCATGAAGTCTTGAGAGATAAAGAGTCCTTTTTGAATTTTAGCAATAAAATGTCCCTCTGTGACAAATTGGGCAGACAATACGATGTGGATCTCGCTTCAATGATCAAAGATTTGATCGAAAAGCCAAACTCGGAAAGAAAAAATTACTTTACCTATCATCAAAAAAAGGAAGTGAATAGAGAAGATGCTCAAAAGATTGTCAAAAAACGAAAAAAAGAAGAGCTAAATCCAAGTAATTCGAGTCGTTATTGATTGCTAATATCATATGTAGACTTTTCTGATGCTCATCTTTTTGAAATTGCAAGTCAACTCGGAATGGATTTAAATTCAGAACTCCATTTACTCAGTAACTGAATCCTTTTGAATAGAAATAATAACTCACTTCAAAATAGTGGTGATAGAAGAATTTGTCAGGAAGAGAGAGGGAACAGAGAGATGGTTTTTTAGACAAGTGCCAGATGGCCCAGCATTTTGGGTCAATCATGAACAACAAAAGGCTGTGAATCGTTATCCTTATCTCAAAGAATTGAAAAAAGAAATTGATGATTTTAAAAAGAATTTAGTGCATAATTTAGAAGATGCGAAAAGATATCTCAAGTCAGAATGGAGTCTCATCAAGGCTCTCTTTAGAAAGCACCCAGAACCGACTGCTAGAAAGATGATATTGGATGAAGCCAGAAATTTCGTTGAATTCTTTTTAAAACTCAAAGGAGAAAACTTTGGGGCAGGTTCAGCTGTCGAAGGCAAAGGGTACAATCTTTCAAACTTCTTGAGAAAAGTTGGAACACAGATCTCCAAAAGTGACATTATGGATTTACTGTTTTATTGCCCTTTTGATTTCAGTCAATTTATCAGTGATGATTTTCTTCGCTCTACAGAGAGTTATTTGCTGAAAAAGATTCATCAGAAAAATGTTTCTGAGGCTCTGGGTGATGCCTTTGGAGAACTTGATGATATTCGAATGCGTCATGATGCTTCATTTAACTCGGAAGGATCAAACGACTCTGCCAACAAAATCAGAATTAAAATCGAGGATTCCAAGAAGCTTTTGGACTTGGCCGCTAATATCAAAGGTCTCAGCTTGGACCCTGAAAAGAAGAGAGAGTTTATGAAGCTGTTGATTGATTTCGACCAAAAGTACGGTGACCACGACTTGGTGGATGCATTAGAAAAAGACTTGAAGACGAATATTTCGGACGAAGCTGCTCTGACTCAGGACTTGGTTGATCATATCAAGCAAGCCATTGGTGGAGATCTTTTGAAAAATGAAGATCCTGGGAGCAAAAACAAGAATCTCAACAACCTGTTTAGCGACAACATCAACGACGGGAAAGGCAGCAGCGGTAGTGCAGGAGTCGGAGTTACTGGCTCTAAGGATGATAAGAATATGGCAGGCTTGAGAAAAGATTCTCCTGATTTATTGAATCAGGGGATTATCAACTCAAGCAGCACTGAAAACTACAATTTTGAAGGAGGAAGAAGTCAGACTCGAAATAATGACCCAAGCTCTGCTCTTGGCTCGCAATTACTCCAGGATATTTCAAAAATCCAACAAAATACAAGAAATAGAAATGCTGCTGGCGACAAACTGATATCTGACATTGAAAACATCAACCAGAGCTCTTCAATTCGAACAAGTCCTCAATTGAAACCTGCTGGAACCACAGAAAACGTTTCGAACAATTATGATCAGCAGATTTCTGGTCATCTCTTGAAATCGAGTCGAGATGGCAGGAGATCAACAACCGAAAATCCTCAAAATCAAATGAAAAAAGTTGGTGGTTCAGAGGGAGCAGATGCAAAAGAGATTGCAGAAGGAGGAAGCGCTACTGAACACAAGAACAAGACAAAATCTAAGCAGCCAGGAAAACATCAGAGAACTGACTCCAATGACACCTTGATTGAAAAGTGGGATGCCGAAAATGGCTCTTATAATAATAGCCAGGATGCTATTGATGAGAGTGGAAGAGATTCGCAACGAGTTCCTGGAATCAAAATATCTCAGAAACTCGAGTATGATGAAAACGGCAAAATCATATTTACCAATCGACAAACTCAGGAGATGCTTGAGAATCTTGCTGAAGAACAGGCCAGACAGTCTTCAAGATCTCGCAGTCGAAACGCTACCGGAAGACGAGGATCTGATGCTGGCTCAGCAGAAGGAGACAGAATTGCGCCAAATGAGGGTGAAGTTGTTTATCAAGAGATCGTCCTCGAAAATGGAGAGAAGAAGCTTGTTCCAGTCATCTTAGACCAAACCAAAGTGCATAAAAATGAAAACCAGATTGTTTATAAAGAAATCATTCTTGAAAATGGAGAAAAGAAGCTTGTTCCAGTCATCCTCAACCAAAATGGTATCACAACAAGATTACATAAGGATCGATCTGCTAACCACTCTCCTGAACACCAATCAGATCCTGCCAGGAATGACACTCTCCCTGGCGTCACTGGAGTTCCTTTCCACCTACCATTCAGCGGCCAAGCAAATTCTAAATTTGCCGCTGATATCAGCTTTGATCCTCAAGTCATGAGAGACTCCTTCAATAAATATAACAGCATCGGAGGTCAGGGTCAGGGTCAGGGTCAGAAGAATCTTTTGAGACCGCATGGAAGTCATGATCTGAGAAAGGTAATCAATTTTTTTTCAACTAATATTCACCATCTATAGTCAATGAGCTCAGCAAGCAAACAATCAAATGGCAAAGTCCCAGTTCCACCATTATTCCGGTTCAGAGGAGGCGAAAATAATGGACCAATCAGGGATCCCCAAACATACAAAAGCTTAGAGCCTGGTTTGCAACATTTAGATATGGTCAGAGCAAAAAGTTATGAGAGGCACCCTGATAAGCCTGGAGTCTGGACTCATGTTGAGCTTTTCCAGGCTGAGGGAGAGGCTTTTCAATTTGACCAGCATGGAAACCCTGTCCACAACCCTGCAGTGTTTGAGAAAATGTCTGCTCAGTTGCCATATATGGATTCATACCGTCGGGCAATTCCTTATGAGCAGACTTTCTACACTCCGTACAGAAGAGGAAACCTTGGTGCCAAGAGATTCCTGGATTATATGACTTATTTGAATACCGTGGTGTTTCTGAGAAAACTCGACGTTCTCATCACAGATTTTCTGGTGAAACAATTTGCTGCAATTCAGCAACAAAGTTTGGGAATAGAATTCAAGCCTGATGATCCTGTCTTTAGAAAACTCTTTAAGAAAAGATACCAAAAGCTTATTCGGAGGCTCAGAGAGAATCTTTTGAAAAAGAAAGATTTCATCCAAAGTGTCTATTCAAAAATTTTCAACACTCCAAGCAACAACGTACCCGATATTA
>Ga0182738_1001426_pt1 | contig 29991 bp, 20 predicted proteins | sample eDN5th30CBELigMG_FD_128876 | JGI IMG/M metagenome (GOLD analysis project Ga0182738, IMG submission 128876) | Enriched Miracle-Growth compost microbial communities from Emeryville, California, USA - eDNA 5th pass 30_C BE-Lig MG (version 2)... ...
CCAGCGAGCAGATGCCGCCACCGGAATCGAACCGGCATCTGACCGGAGAACAGAAGGAAATCCTCAGACGCTGGATCGAGCAGGGGGCGGAGTATCAGTCCCACTGGTCGCTGGTGACTCCCCAGGCGGCAGCCATTCCGCAGGCTGCGAACAGGGACTGGGGACAGAACGACATTGATGCCTTTGTGCTGCAGGGCATGCAGACGCAGGGACTGCAACCGAATCCGAGAACGGACAAGGAGCAGTTGATTCGCCGGGTGACGTTCGATCTGACGGGATTGCCGCCGACGCTCGAGGAGATCGACAATTTTCTGGCCGATGAACGCCCGCAAGCTTATGAAACCGTGGTGGACCGGCTGTTGAATTCCCCGCATTTTGGGGAACGGCTGGCCGCCGAATGGCTCGATGTCGCCCGTTACAGCGACACCTACGGGTTTCAGGTGGACCGGGACCGGTTCGTCTGGCCCTGGCGGGACTGGGTGATCCGCTCGTTCAATCAGGATCTCCCTTATGACGAATTTCTGACCCGGCAGCTGGCCGGGGATCTGCTGCCGCATGCCACGCAGGACGACATTCTGGCCACCACGTTCTGCCGACTGCATCCCCAGGAAGCCGAAGGGGGGAGCATTCCCGAGGAATATCGTGTGGGATATGTGGCCGACCGCATTCAGACCGTGGCGACCGCATTTCTGGGCATGACGCTCGAATGTGCGCGGTGCCATGACCATAAATACGATCCGCTCACACAGAAGGAGTATTATCAGCTCTTTGCCTTTTTCGACGACATCGATGAGGCCGGGCTGTACTCCTATTTCACTCCCAGCATTCCGACACCGACGCTGCGCCTGATGAATGAACAGTCACAGCAACGCCTGAACGAACTGCAACAGACAACGAAGCAGGCCGAACAGAAACTTCTCGCGCTGCGTGAGTCTCTGATGCCGGAGTTTGAACAGTGGCAGGCCGATGCTCCGCAGTTTTCCCACCCGCTGACCGGCCAGATTGCCCATCTCGATTTCGAACAGGTTGCCGCGCCGAACCAGTCTGTTCGAGGACAGGTTGGCCAGGGAGTCCAGCTGACCGGTGACGACGGTATTTCCACCCAGGTGGGCAACTTTCATCGCTGGGAACCATTCTCGTTTTCCCTGTGGCTGAACACGCCCGATGTGAAAGAACGGGCGGTGGTGCTGCATCGCTCGCGGGCCTGGACCGATGCAGGCAGCCGCGGCTATGAACTGCTGATCGATCAGGGACAGCTGAGCTTTGCCCTGGTGCATTTCGATCCCGGCAATTCCCTGCGCATTCGAACCAGAGAACAGCTGCCGACAACAACCTGGCAGCATGTCGCCATGACTTATGACGGTTCGAGCCGCGCCAATGGGGTTCGACTCTATCTCAATGGGCAGCCTGTCGCCGTGGAGGTGATTCGAGACCAGCTGACCCGGGACATCACCGGAGGCGGGGGCGATAACATCGTCATTGGAGAACGGTTCCGGGATCACGGCTTTTCGAACGGGCAGGTCGATGAACTGCGCGTCTTCAATCGCGAGCTCTCGCGTCTGGAAGTGATGTCCCTGCATCAGCCCGGCACGTTTCATCAAGTCGTCGGATCGCTGCGGAATACACGTCCAGAAGAAGTGACCCCGCAAAACGGGATGCCGGAAGACGTGAGACAGGACTGCCTGCGGGAACATTTCCTGCTGGCGGAATGTGCCGTGGCCCGTCAGGGACGAAAAGAATTGCAGCAGGCCCGGCAACAGGAATCGGACTTGATCGAAGAGATTCCCGAGATCATGGTGATGCGGGACATGCCGAAGCCGAAACAGGCCTATCTGCTGCAGCGGGGAGAATACAACTTGCGGGGAGAGGAAGTGTTCCCCGACACTCCGGCCAGTCTGCCACACTTTCCGGACGGTGCTCCCCGCAACCGACTGGGGTTTGCCCGCTGGCTGACATCGCCGGAACATCCATTGACCGGACGGGTGGCGGTGAACCGTTACTGGCAGATGATCTTCGGAACCGGACTGGTGGAAACAACCGAAGATCTGGGAACCCAGGGGCAATGGCCTTCGCATCCCGAGTTGCTCGATACGCTGACCCGGCAGTGGATCGACCAGGGATGGAGCGTCAAATGGCTGCTGAAGCAGATGGTACTGTCTGAGACATATTGTCAGTCGTCCCGGGTCTCGGCAGAGAAAGAGCGCATCGACCCGTCCAACCGCTGGCTGTCGCACGCCGCCGGTTCCCGCATGACGGCGGAAATGCTGCGAGACAACGCCCTGGCGATCAGCGGATTGCTGGTGGATCGAATCGGAGGGCCGCCGGCACGCCCGTATGAGGTGGAAGTGGCGTTCAAACCGCTGCCTCGCGATCAGGGAGACGGCCTGTATCGTCGGAGCCTGTACACGTTCTGGAGTCGGACCGGTCCGGCCCCGGTGATGATGGCGCTGGATGCCGCGAAGCGGGACGTCTGCCAGGTGCGGCGCGAACGCACACTTTCTCCCCTGCAGCCGCTGGTGCTGCTGAATGGCCCGCAGTTTGTCGAGGCGGCACGATTCGTCTCGCAACGGGTGCTGACAGCCCACCCTGACGATGTGCGGTCACAACTGATCGACCTGTTCCGGTGGACCACCAGTCGTCATCCGCAGCCGCGCGAACTGGAGGTTCTGCATCGGCTGTATGTTCAGCATCTGGACGAGTTCACCCGGCATCCGGAACAGGCACAGGCCCTGCTCCACGTGGGAGACAAGGCCTGTGATGCCGACGTGAACCCGGCTCAACTGGCAGCGCTGACCGGGGTGACGAATATGCTGATGAACTTCGACGACGCAGTGTTCCGGCGTTAGAGCAGGCTGCTCCCACTTGAACTCTTGCCTTCCCGCTTTGGTGGGCGCGACTTCGCGTTCTGATGAAAGAAACGCCTTCACCATATGGCAAACGCGGCACATGCGGAAATGAAGTGATCTCCCAAGCATCCCCGAAGAGAGGCGTCTACTTCTTCCCTTGCGCTTTTCTGGCAGCTTCTTGCTCCCCTTTGAGCTGCTCAGGCGTCAGTTGCGGGGGTGGCTCAGCCGGCCCGGTGGCTTCTTTCGGGCTGCTGCACCCGACGATCAGGCATCCCAGGGGAACAATCCATGCAGCCAGCAGACGACGACGCGAAATCATGGCAGTGCATCCATCATGAGAACACGGAAATCGAGACAGGGAAGACGCTGTTCCGGCAGAGTTGTGGCAATGATCAAAAGCCGGAGCGTCTGCCATATGACTTGCGCTGACGCTTCCGGCTCTGTGGTACGCCCAGGCATCCCGAGGTTTAGAACTCACCGATAATATTGCCATCGGCTTTATCGGTAATGTTGCGCCAGGCGGTTAGATCGATGTTATCGCCGACAAACCGCACGCTGCCGTCGGCCATGGTGCACTGCACCCCGCCGGTGTGCAGGCTGCGGGGCCCCATTGCATAGCCTGAATTCTGGGCACAGTCATAATTCTTTGTGTTATTCGGCACATAATTGCCTGAAAAGCCCAGCTGATAGGCATTGTAGCCCCAGAACCAGGAGGTACCTGGGAGCCAGCTGGTATTGGACTGCAGGCTTCCACCATTGGTGCTGGGGCACTGCTCGGGAACCGTAGATGTTCCATTCGTATCTCCGCGAATGGGAAACCCGATGAGTGTTTCCGAGACTGCCGCGGTGTTTGAAGTTCCATCCAGCACGTCACGGACATTGACAAAGCTGTTCGTGCTGAACAATCCGCGCGGAGTGTAGATGGTTTCGTTCGGATAGGCTCCGACGTTCATGACGTAATTGTTGTGCCCATAGCTGGTACTGGGAGCCAGACCAGTGATGCGCACTCCGTCAGGGCCGATAAACGGCAGACCGCCGGTTCCAGGATCGGTCGGACAGCGATAGGCAGCGACGATGGCGCGCATCGGGCCACCGGGGTTGAGAGCATTGGCCCCGGAGTTTCCATCGGTGGCATCCCAGGAGCCCTGATTCCAGTCGATTCTTTCGTACAGCGGAGTCTGATCGATGAATGGCAGAAGACGGGCCAGCGCTCCGACGTTGCCGGTCGACCAGCTGGCCGACGGATGGGACATGTTTCTGATGCGCAGCGGCGGAAAGCCATTGTAGACATCGTGATAGTTGTGCAGGGCCAGGCCGATCTGCTTGAGATTGTTCTTGCACTGCGAGCGACGGCCGCTTCGCGCGCCTGCTGCACGGCCGGCAGCAGCAGGGCAATCAGAATAGCAATGATGGCAATCACGACCAGCAGTTCGATCAGTGTGAACCCGCGCTGGCTGCGGCGAATCCCACTGTTTCTCAAACGCCCCATGGAAACCTCGTCAATTCAGTTATGGAAATGCGACAATGAAAGACGGAACGACTTTCCTGTTCACATGTTGTGTCCTGCGATTCTACAAATCGCGCCCGGCATGACCTGGATTCACTGCCTGCGCGGAGATGGCTGCTGTTTCAGCCCGCCGAAGCCGGCGGAGAGAGACCGGGGGAGAATTTTCCCGGTTGCAGATCAAGAATTGGTCTCTGCAGAAATTCTGGATGTCACAGCTTATGGAGCATTGGTCCGATTTTCAATATGCGATTCCTGATGCGAAAGCCAAACCATTTGAACTTTCTGCCGATTGAACACCGCGATCGTCCAAAAGGATCGACAGATTAAATTTCCATAACGAAATCCCCCTGCAGCGGCTGGCAGGAAAGAAGTATTTGCCTCAAGAAAAGCACTGGTCGCGGCATGAAGGATCTCTGACGAAATGTGAACGGGATGCTGTCGCCCGAGGCATTCGCGCAGGCGTCCTGCTCCGGTGAAGCATGACGCTTCGCGTGGTGGAACATGGCCCCTGCGAGAGTGATGCGTTTCAGGCCCGGTCAAACGGGAAGGCGAGAACCTGTTGGATCGAAGTCCGCTGCAGACACCACATCAGCAGGCGATCGAATCCGAGTGCGACTCCCGAGCAGTCCGGAAGGCCCGGGGAGCGCATGGCCTCGAGCAGGCGGCTGGATTCCGGCAAGGGGGGCAGCCCGGCCTGTCTTCGCAAGGTGTTCTGTTGCCGCATTCGGGAAAGCAGTTCGTCGGCGTCGGTCAGTTCGTGATAACCGTTGCAGATTTCCATGCCGTCCAGATACAGCTCAAAGCGTTCGGCCACAGGAACAGGATCAGGGCGGACGCGCGCCAGAGCAGCCTGGGAAGCCGGAAAATCATAAACAAACACCCAGCGGCGGCGTTTCAATTCCGGTTCGACACACTCCGTCAGAAGAAAGTTGAGCAGGCCGTCGCGATCGGCGTCGAGGCCGGCCGGCAGGGTCTGTCCGGTGGCGAGTGCGGCCTGATGCAGCTGCTCAAGAGAAGCCGTGCCCGGGGAGAGCCCGATGGACTCGATGAAGGCCTGATCGTAAGTCAGGCGCTGGAACCGGTCTGGCAGTTCGGCCGCGCGCCGGGACCAGTTCGATGCCGATTTCGCCAGTGATGTGACCAGATTTTCCACCAGATCCATCTGCGCATGATCGTCGGTCTGCTCGGCATACCATTCGATCATCGTGAATTCCGGGTTGTGCCGAACGCCGACTTCATCCTGACGGAAAACCCGCGCAATTTCGAATACGCGGCCGGCTCCGTGCGCCATCAGGCGTTTCAGGGCGAATTCCGGAGAGGTCTGCAGATAGCCGGGTTGCCGGTTTCCCCACGGGACGGAAAACGGGTTGAGCCAGGCATCCACACAGGTGTCTCGCGACAGGATGGGAGTTTCGACTTCCCAATAGCCCTGGGATGTGAAGAACGCGCGGACCGCACTGAGCAGAACACTGCGCCGGCGGAGTGTTTCGAGCGTGGCGCTGGGGCCGGTAAGAGGATCAGAACCTGACGGCGTCGGCATGTTACTTCGCCGGTTTCTGGTCGCCGTGCGCCGCTTCGATCGCCTGCCGCAGGGACCGCAGATTGACCGGCTGAGTGAGAAGGATCGCCTGCGGAGCTGCTGTGGCCAGCTGCTGTTTCAGTTTTTCCTGGCTGTCGCTGAGGACCGCCGCCACGGCCACAGACTGCCCGGCGCTGAGTTTGAGGGCCTGCTGCACATCTCCACAGATCCGTTCGCCCAGTTCATCGCCAAAGAAGACAATGCCATAGGGGGCCATGGTTTTCAGGCGTGCGAGTGCGCGATCGGCATCGGCGAGCAGCACAACGCGAAATCCCCGCTGCGAAAAGTATTTTCGCAGCACGTCCTGCCGACCGGGACGATTTTCAACAAAGATGACGACCTTGGCTTCTCCGGCGAGAGCATCGGGAACAGCCGCAGAGAGTGCGGCCGGCTGGCCCAGTTTCCGCAAAGACTGTTCGAGCGTGCCGTTCAGTTCGCCAGGCGTCTGATAGCGGCGGACCGGGTTGACCTGCAGCAGCCGTTCGACAATCTGGACCGCTTCATCGGGCAGCTTCGAATCGATCGACGTGATGGGGCGGATATCGCGATACCGGCTGAAAGTCTTCCGTTCGTCGCGGTCTTTTGTACGGGGATAAGGAGCTTCCCCGGTCAGCAGCTCGTAAAGAATGGTGCCGAGAAAAAACAGATCGCTGCGCGGATCGTTGCGCGGGGCACCGGTGTTGCGTTCCAGAGTCGAATACTCGAGCGCCTGGGCGAGATCCCCTTTGGCCTGAGCGCCTGGCGGATGATCTTCGGTGGCCAGTCCGAAGTCGATGAGCTTGGCGACCCCCTGGCTGCTCATCAGCACGTTGGTGGTTTTCATGTCGCGATGCGTCAGCCCCAGGGCCAGAGCTGCTTCGAGGGCCCGGCTGATATGCAGCGTGTATTGCAGGGCTTCCAGCGGAGAGAGCCGGCCGCGAATTTTCAGGAAGTCGCGCAGGTTTCCCCCTTCGACGAATTCCATGGTGATGTAATGGAATTTGCCGAAGGTTCCGACTTCGAAAATCGGAACGATATTGGGATGCTTCAGCTTCTGGCCGAGCTGGCCTTCGCGGTGAAACAGCTGAATGGCCCCGGGATCTTTGGACCAGCGTTCCCGCAGAATCTTGATGCCGATCATCTGGCCGTCGCTGAGCCGGGAGGCCCGATACAGACGGGCGAAGCTGCCGGCGGCATTCTGATACATCAGCTTGCAGCCGCCGACAACCAGTTGATCGATCTGGCCTTTTTGAATCTTCTCGACCTGAAAGCCGGTCAGCAGATCGGCGCGTTCGAGCGCCTGCAGCAGTTCCTGACTGCCAGCCTGTTTGTCCAGCCTGGCCAACTGCATCTGCAGCGGACCAGGCGGGACCAGATGCAGGCTCTGCAGCTGATCGGTCAAGGAATGGAGAGATTCTTTCATGATCCGATTGCTGGGGCCGGAGGGCAATCAGTCAGCCAGGTTGACCGTGAAGAAAGACGACCGATTACGTGGCCTGCACTTCCTCCGCATTCCAGGCCTGCAGGGTCTGCACCTGGGGAACCGGATTGGCGGACAGATATTCGATGGCCTGCACCATGGCATAGCAGCCGGGCAGCGTGGTGACACAGGGAACACCATAGCTGACGGCCGCCGCACGAATGCGGCCTTCTTCGGTGCGGCTCCCGCGTCCGCTGGGGGTATTGAAGACGAACTGAACTTCGCCATTGACCATGTAGTCGATCAGGTTCGGCCGGCCTTCCTGGACCTTTTTGATCGTGTCGGCATCGATTCCGGCATCGTTGAGCACTTTGGCCGTACCGACTGTGGAGACGATTTTGAAGCCGAGCTGCCGCAGTTTGCGGGCAGGTTCGATCATGGCTTTCTTGTGCGCCCCGGACATGCTGATAAAGACCGTACCGGTATGGGGGAAATCAACGCCGGCGGCAATCTGGCTTTTGGCGAACGCCGCAGCGAAATCGTTGTCGATGCCCATCACTTCGCCGGTGGAACGCATTTCCGGCCCGAGGATGATGTCGACTCCGGAGAACCGGGCGAACGGGAACACGCTCTCTTTCACCGAGGTGTGCTGTGGCCAGACTTCTTCCGTCACGCCCTGATCACGCAACGACACACCGGCCATGATTTTGGCAGCCATGCCTGCCAGCGGCAGACCGGTGGCCTTCGAGACGAACGGGCTGGTGCGTGAAGCACGTGGATTCACTTCCAGAATGTAAACGTCATAACGCAGCCCCTGCGGAGTCTCCGACTTCTTGACCGCGAACTGAATGTTCATCAGTCCGAAGACCTTCAGTTCTCTGGCCAGGGCATAAGTGGCCTGGCGGATTTCGTCGATGACATGCCGGGGAAGTGAATAGGGGGGAAGTGCACAGGCCGAGTCACCGCTGTGAACGCCGGCCTCTTCGATGTGTTCCATCACGCCGCCGACCAGGGTGGTCTGCCCGTCGCTGATGGCGTCGACATCGACTTCGATCGCGTCTTCCAGGAACTTGTCGATCAGCACCGGATGATCCGGCGAGGCATCGACCGCTTCGTTCATATAGCGAATGAGCTGCGCTTCATCATGGCAGATTTCCATGGCGCGGCCTCCCAGCACATAACTGGGGCGGACCAGAACCGGATAGCCGATGCCGGCGGCCTTGGCCCGGGCTCCTTCGCTGTTGGTGGCCAGGCCGTTGGGGGGCTGACGCAGGTTGAGTTTTTCGAGAATCGCCTGAAAGCGTTCGCGATCTTCTGCGGCATCGATGGAGTCCGGGCTGGTCCCGATAATCGGAACTCCGGCAGCCTCCAGTCCTCGGGCAAGATTCAGCGGAGTCTGCCCGCCGAACTGCACAATGACCCCATCCGGATGAATGCGGTCACAGATATTCAGCACGTCTTCAGTAGTGAGCGGCTCGAAGAACAGCAGATCGGACGTGTCGTAATCGGTCGAGACGGTTTCCGGATTCGAGTTGACCATCACGCTTTCGATGCCCAGCTCGCGCATCGCCATAGAGGCGTGACAGCAGCAGTAGTCGAACTCGATCCCCTGCCCGATGCGGTTGGGCCCGCCACCCAGAATCATGATGCGTTTGCGGTCGCCCGGCGGCGGCGTTTCGTCTTCTGATTCGTAGGTACTGTAATAATACGGCGTGTAGGCTTCGAACTCGGCGGCGCAGGTGTCGACCTGTTTGAAGGTGACGACAATGCCCAGCTTTTTGCGATGCGCCCGAACTTCCATTTCGGTGGAATGCCACCAGCCGGACAACTGTTTGTCGGAAAACCCGTTCCGTTTGGCCCGCCAGATGAGGTCGCGGGGAACATCTTCGAGTCGGTCGTAACCCCGAATTTCGTGCTCGAGTTCCAGAATTCCGCGCAGCTGCGTGAGGAACCAGGGATCGATGCCGGTCAAAGACTGAATTTCTTCAACCGGGAAGCCGGCCTTCATGGCATAGCGGATGTAAAAAATGCGGTCCGCATTGGGAATGGAGAGCTTGCTGCGAATCTCTTCGATGGCCGGCTGGCGTTCGGTGCCCCAGAGATCTTTTTTGCCGCCCCCCAGGCCGAAGTGCCCGATTTCCAGCCCGCGAATCGCTTTCTGCAGCGACTCCTTGAAGGTGCGGCCAATCGCCATGGTTTCCCCGACCGATTTCATCTGCACAGTCAGAGTCGGGTCGGCATCAGGAAATTTTTCGAACGTCCAGCGGGGAAATTTGGTGACGACATAATCAATCGTCGGCTCGAAACAGGCTAGCGTTTCGCGCGTGATGTCGTTGGGGATTTCATCCAGACGATATCCGACGGCCAGCTTGGCGGCGATTTTGGCGATGGGAAATCCGGTCGCCTTGGAAGCCAGCGCGCTGGAACGGCTGACGCGTGGATTCATTTCGATGACCACCATGCGGCCGTTTTTCGGATTCACGGCAAACTGCACGTTCGATCCGCCGGTTTCCACGCCGATTTCGCGGATGCACGCAAACGTGGCATCGCGCATGTGCTGGTATTCTTTGTCCGTGAGCGTCTGGATGGGGGCCACCGTGATGGAGTCGCCGGTGTGGACTCCCATCGGATCGAGATTTTCGATGGAGCAGATGATCACGCAGTTGTCGGCGCAATCCCGCATGACTTCCATCTCGTATTCTTTCCAGCCGAGCACCGATTCTTCGAGCAGAACCTCGCTGACGGGGGAAAGTTTGAGTCCGTTGCGAACCCGTTCTTCGAATTCGTCCTTGTTATAGGCGATGCCTCCCCCCTGGCCGCCCAGCGTATAACTGGGGCGAATGATGATCGGCAGGCCGATTTCGCGCAGGGCCACGCGGGCTTCCTGCATATTGCGCACGACCATGGACCGGGGAACTTCGAGCCCGATCTTGAGCATGGCCTGCTTGAACGACTCGCGGCCTTCGGCCTTGGCGATCACATCGGCGCGGGCCCCGATCATTTCGACGCCGAGCATGTCGAGGACTCCCCGACGATGCAGGTCCATGGCGGTGTTGAGCGCGGTCTGGCCCCCGAGCGTGGGGAGCAGGGCGTCAGGGCGTTCCCGCTCCAGAATCTTCTGGACGTACTGCCAGGTGATTGGTTCGATATAGGTCCGATCGGCTGTGCCGGGATCGGTCATGATGGTGGCCGGATTGGAGTTCACCAATACGACTTCATATCCCTCATCGCGCAGAGCTTTGCAGGCCTGAGTGCCTGAGTAATCGAACTCGCAGGCCTGCCCAATCACGATTGGACCAGCCCCGATGATCAGAATTTTCCGAATGTCATCACGTCTTGGCACTGTGGTGCAAGTCCTTCCTGAGACTCGTCATCGATCACCGCGCAGGTACGGACAGACCCTGATCCCGGATTGACTGTTCCCGGGGGCACAGGGCGGCGATCGATCCCCCTCATTCAGAGCGCCGAAACGGCGCAAATTTCTCCAAAGCTATCAATCTCGCCGCTCGATTCAAGCGACCGCACCGGGAATTGCCAGCGACGAAACTGAATGCCCGGAAATGGCTCAATTTGTTTCACATCAGGTGACTCTGATGACAGGACGGTTTCATCACAGTCCTGCCGCCTGCGCATCAATTGAAGCGGGCTGCGCAAAGTGTTCTACTATGAGAGACAGCTGCCGGCCGGGAATTGCCGGCCCAGGCATGGCGAACAGAGCATCACGGTCAGGGCGTCATGACCAGGGCAATGCCGTTGTGAACAGGGCTCGGCTGTTGCTGTTCCTCGGCAAGACGCCAGACCCTGACGGGCTGCTCACACCAGCCTGCCGGACTGGCAAGACAGGCCGTGAGCTGTTTTCGGGCTGCTCCCTCTCTCCGTTGTTGACACCACAGGAGTTCTGATCATGGTCCGAACCGCTTCCACAATGCTCCCGCTGGGCAGTGCTGCTCCCGACTTTTCCCTCGAAAGCACGCACGGCAAAACGGTTTCGCTGGGCGATTTTGCCGGTAAACCGCTGCTGGTCATCTTCATGTGCAACCACTGCCCGTTCGTGAAGCACCTGCGTTCCGCACTGGCGGAATTCGGACGGGATTTTCAGACACGCGGACTGGCGATCGTGGGCATCAGCTCCAACGACGTGGAGGCCTACCCGCAGGATGGCCTGGACCAGATGAAGGTCGAAGCCCAGGAAGCCGGCTATACCTTTCCGTACCTGTTCGATGGCACACAGGCGGTCGCGAAGGCCTATCGCGCGGCCTGCACGCCCGACTTTTTCCTGTTCGACAAGTGCAAAAAGCTGGTCTATCGGGGGCAGTTCGATGACAGCCGCCCGAAAACAGACATTCCGATCACCGGTGCCGATCTTCGCGCAGCCTGCGAAGCGGTGCTGTCTGGCGATCCGGTGACCGAACGTCAGCTCCCCAGCATTGGCTGCAACATCAAGTGGAAGCCAGGACAGGAACCGGAATATTTCACCGGGCAGCCGGCTTCGAACTGAAAGATCGGCCCTTGACAAGCCTGCACGCCCTGTCGCATCACACAGGGCTCTTGCGCAGGCGAATGCGACCGCGCCTGTTCAGGTTCTTGTGTGAATTACTTCGCCCACGCCATTCGATTTCTGGATCGCCCCTGGTTCATGGCCGGAACTGCCATTCCGGACTGGCTGAACGTGGTGGACCGCAAATGCCGGGTGCGCCGCAAGAACGTGCTGGCCGGCCTGCCGGAACTTTCCGGGGTCGAACGGGATGTGGCGCTGGGCATTGTGCAGCATCTGGATGATGATCAATGGTTCCATGTCACGCCGGCATTTTTTGAATGCACAAACGATCTGGCAGTGGCATTTCGCAGCCATCTGGGCCCTGACGACGCCTGGCACTGTGGTTTTCTCGGGCACATCGTGCTTGAACTGCTGCTGGATGCAGAGCTGATCCGGCGGAATCCGGATCTGCTCGAGCAGTATTACACAGCGTTTCAGGCCATCGACCCTCGGATGGTGGCCGACGTGGTCTCACGTCTGGCAACCATTCCGGCCCCCGGCCTGTCGCAACTGATTCCGCTGTATGTGGAAGAACGGTTTCTGGCCGATTATCTGGATGATCGCCGACTGCTGCATCGCCTGAATCAGGTGATGCGCCGGGTGAAGCTCCCCGCCCTGCCTGGTTCGACCGTCGACGTTCTGGCCTGGAGCCGGGAACTGGTGGCCGTGCAGTCGCCTCAGCTGCTGCCGGAAAACCACTTTTTACCGGCTGGGGCGCTGCCGGATGCCGCTCCGTCTTCTGAAAAAGGATGCACCGGGGCCAATGCCCCTGAACTTCGTGGAACTTGACCGGATTTTAACCCCCCTCCTATACTCCGCTCGGATTGTCGGTGCCGGTGTGTTTCACATCTTCCACTGGCAGGTCACCTGCTGAAACTGGCGGGTTTCATCGGGGGGATACCTGAGTCTGCGTGGCCGGCCGTGCGTTCAGACGCATTGTCTGCCGGGAAACAGCATCAGGTCAGATCCCCGGGGACTTCACTCACGGAAGTCGTGATCCCATTTTTATTTCCCCTTTGCGTCTTTTCCGGAACAGACTCAATAGAGTTGCTTCCTGGAGCAGAGACCAGATGGCCGGACCGGGCCACAGGCTGAAGCGGCAATGACAGGTACAACTCCTCAGTCCAGTTCGAACGACCATTACCATCATGGCCCGGAGCAGACGGAACTGGAAAAAGGACTGAATACGGCCCTGACCCGGGTCGAGCCCTATTCCAATCAGATCCTGATCGGTTTCGTGGTGGTGACCCTGGTTCTGCTGGCCGGAATTTTCTGGTTCCGCTCCACCGGTGCGCGCCACACCGCCGGCTGGGACGAATTCATCAAGTGCCGCGCCCCGGAAGATTTCCTGGCGGTGGCCGACAACTATCCCGGCCTGCCGGTCGAGGAATGGGCTCGCCTGCAGGCCGCGCGGCAGTTCATGTCGGAAGGACTGGCCCAGGCCCTGACCAATCGGGCGACCAGTGACGAACGTCTGACCAAGGCCAAAGAAAGCTTTGACCAGCTGATTCATTCCGGCCGGCAGCCGGACGTGCGCGAAGAATCTCTGTATGGCCTGGCCACCTGCCTGGAAGCTCTGTCAGATGGAAAAGACGCAAAGGCGATTGACGCTTATCAGCAGCTGCTGCAGGAATTCCCTGAATCCCAGCACCGTCTGTGGGCGAACGAACGCATTGCCGCCCTGAAGCTGAAGAGCACCGAAGGCTTCTACGCCTGGTTCCGTCAACAGAATCCGAAGCCGGCCGAGCGTCCCAAGCCGCAGGATGTTCCGGCCCAGCCAGCGGAAGAAGGTTTCCCGGAACTCAACCTGCCGGCAGAATCTCAAGGGGACAAAAAAGAGTCCGGCCCCATCACCGTGCCCGCCACTCCTCCGACGGACATGAGCATTCAACTGCCAAAAGTGGAAGGGGAGGCCCCGAAAGACTTCCCGGCGGGAGAAAAGCCGGCGAATGGACAGCCCGCCCCTGGAAAAACAGACGCTGGAAAGACAGACGCCAAACCGGCCGAAAGCAAGCCAGTACCGGAATCAACCCCGGCTGCCACGGAAAAAATGCCGGCACCAGCCGCGCAGGCTCCAGCCGTTCCGGAATCGCCTGCCAAACCGGCTGAAGCGGCCCCGACCACCGATGCCGCGAAAAACGCTCCTCCGGCAGGTGCCGACTCGAAATAAACCGATCGCACCCGCCAGTCTGCACAGCGTGCATGCGGTCTGAAGATGTGTTCTCTGCTGCGCAGGGAATGCGGCCTGTGTGAAATTCCTGCGATCATCCCTGCGACTCAGTGCCGCCCGTGGAACAGGTTTTACGCCTGATGCGATCTGTCATGACCGACCTTCCCGGACCTGAATCCCAGTCGCTGACGGTCGAAGCCCGGGCTCATGGCTGGCGGGTGGACCATTATCTCAGCCGGATTTTTCCCAATCACAGCCGGGGCCTGTTTCAGAAGGCCATCGAACAGCAGACCGTGCTGGTGAATGGCTTGCCGGTCAAAGCCTCGCGCCGGCTGCGGGTGAACGACCGGATTTCCGTCACCTTACCGCAGGCGGCCGACAGCAGCATTGCCGCCGAAAATCTGCCGATCGAAGTCCTCTTCGAAGATGACCATCTGGCGGTCATCAACAAGCCGGCCGACATGGTGACTCACCCGGGCAAGGCCAACTTCACCGGCACACTCGCCGCGGCGGTGCAGTATCACTTTGATCAACTCAGCGATCTGGCCGGGCAGCTGCGCCCCGGAATCGTTCACCGGCTCGATCGTGACACCACCGGTGTGATTATCATCGCCAAAGACAACCAGGTGCATCATCGCCTGACACGGCAGTTCGAACAGCGGGTGGTGAAGAAAGAATATCGTGCCCTGGTCCGGGGAGTGATGGAACGCGAGGCCGACATGGTCCGCACCCATGTGAAAGTTCACCCGCGGGTCCGGGAAAAAATGATTGTCTGCCCTCCGGAAGAAAAATCACGCGAAGCCGTGACACAATATCGCGTGCTGAACCGGTTCCGCGGATTTACTGAAGTCCAACTGTTGCCGGAAACAGGCCGCACCCATCAGTTGCGTGTCCATCTGCAGCATCTGAAACACCCGATCATTGCCGACAAGCTGTATGCCGGACATGACCGGTTACTGCTGTCGGAACTGATCGGGCAGCCGGCCGAACCGGAGGAAGTGCCCCTGATCGCCCGGCAGGCGCTGCACGCCTATCGCCTGCAGCTGCGACATCCGGTGACGGACGCCATTATGGAATTCGTGGCTCCCCTGCCGGAAGATTTTCAACGCACACTCGACGCCCTGTGGACTTACCGAAAGCTCGACACATGAAGCTGGCAAAGGTTCTGACTGCGGACCATCACACGGCCGTGGCGGTGATTGAAGATGACCAGGCCCGCATTCTGCCGGGCATGTCCTCTCCGGCCGACATGCAACTGACGGCGCTGCTCGAAGCGAACGATCCGCTGGCAACCGTGCAAAAACTGTTGCCGAAAAGCAAAACCGTGCGTGTGGATCAGGTCCGGCTGCTGGCTCCCATTGACCAGCAGGAAGTCTGGGCGGCCGGCGTGACTTACAAACGCAGCCAGGTGGCCCGCATGGAAGAATCGGAATCGGCGGCGTCACACTATGACAAAGTCTATGTGGCTCCCCGTCCGGAAATCTTCTTCAAAGCGACCCCCAGCCGGGTTGTGGCCCCCGGGCAGCCCGTGCGCGTGCGGGCCGACAGCAACTGGTCGGTCCCTGAGCCGGAGCTGGCACTGGTCATCAACTCCCGGCTCGACATCGTGGGCTATACCATCGGCAACGATATGTCGGCCCGCGATATTGAAGGGGAAAACCCGCTCTACCTGCCCCAGGCCAAGGTCTATCGCCAGTGCTGTGCGCTAGGCCCGTGGATTTCTGTCATGAATGCGCCGCTGCCTGTCGCGGACACGGTGATTTCGATGCAGATCACCCGGGGAGCGGACACCCTGTTTCAGGCGAACACCACGCTGGCCCAGATGCATCGCTCGCTGCCGGAACTGGTCAGCTGGCTGGGCCGGGAAGATGAATTTCCCGAAGGCGCCATTCTGCTGACCGGAACCGGACTGGTTCCCGACAATTTCACACTGGAAAACGGCGATGAAATCGAGATCAGCATTTCCGGCATCGGCACGCTGCGGAATCCCGTGGTCAAAGACGCCGCAGTGCTGCGCCCGGAAGTGAGCCGCGATTGAAGCCGGGTTCAGGCTGTCGTTCCCGTTGCAGTTCAAACCGCGATTCAGGCCTGACGTGCTGCCGAGGTTGCATCTGTCGCCGCATCCGCAGCCGTTTCCGTAGCAGCCGGTGATCCCACCGAAGGGCATTCTGCTGATGGCGGTCACGCTGACTGCGATTCTGCTGACGGTGATTCAGTCGACAATGAGCCGGAGGCGTCTTTTGTGAGTCCCGGAGCCGGGGGAAGAGCTTCCGCCTGGGCAGACAGTCGGCGGCTGTTGCGGCGGCCGGCCTGTTCCAGAATGGAAACAATCACCAGCAGGCACAAGACCAGCGACACCACCAGCATGGCGGCCTGCCAGTCACGCACCTGATACAGCAGCAGAGCTCCCAGCCCGGTCGTCAGCGTGGCGAAATGCACCGTCAGCACGGCATTCCGGCGGCTCAGGCCCAGGTCGGTCAGCCGATGCGAGAAGTGATTCCGATCCGGCTGAAACGGGCTCTTTCCACTTCTGAGCCGGATGCCGATCACCGTCAGAAAATCATACAGCGGAATCGCCAGCACCAGAATCGGGGCGAGCAGCACATGGCGTTGCGGCAGATGCGGGTCATAAAACGTCCCCAGCACCGTCATCGAGGCCAGCAGCATGCCGATCAGCGTGCTGCCGGCATCTCCCATGAAGATCCGTGCCGGCGTCCAGTTATGGCAGAGAAATCCGGCGATTGATCCGGCCAGCACCAGGAGTGTCCCTCCGACGAGCCAGCGCGGTTCACTGGTCATCTGCAGCATCACCCAGGCGAACAGCAGCGAGGCCACCAGGCCGATGCCGCCGCACAGGCCGTCCATGTTGTCGAGAAAATTCAGGGAATTGATCAGGACCACAATCCAGCAGACCGTCAGCCCGGCCCCCACGACAGGATGCTCGATGAACAAGGTGCCGCGAATTCCGCCGGCCACCAGGGCACAGGCAATGAGGAACTGCACGGCCAGCCGACCGGTCCAGGGGAGCCCCACCCGGTCATCGAGCAGGCCCATGGCCATGAGCAGCGAGCCGCCTCCCAGAATCGCCCAGAGCTGCGGGGTCTTCTGCAGGGCTCCCGAGAGTGAAATATGAAACGCCGTGCCGACCCATCCGGCCTGCACTTCGTTCGAGGCCAGCCACCAGATTCCCAGCAGGGCGGCAAGCACGGGAATCACAAAGCCCAGATAAATCGCGACTCCGCCTCCCAGCGGCGTGGGAGTGGAGTGAACCTTTCGCGCGGCAGGCTGATCGACCAGCCCCCAGCGCGGGGCGAGCCACCGCATCAGCCAGGTTGCCGACCAGGAAATCAGAAAGGCCGGCAGAACACACGCACAGACAATGACAACCATCATGACCAGATCCGTGTGCTGACCGGGGCGGGTGCCCTGGGGCCCGCGTGATTCTTCAATGGAGTGGAAACAGGATACCTTTCAGGACCGCGAACCACACCTGACCAGGGCAGGAAACATCCCTTTTCGTGAGCGGATCAGAACAGGTTTCAGGACCGGTTCTCAAAGAAAAATGGCGTCGCCGGCAATGAGCACCAGCAACGCCATTTCGAAAAAACAGCACCTGAATCGGCCTGCTGCCTGCGGAAGCCCCTGCCGGTTACGACGAGGCCGAGGCGGTCTGATCACCAGGTTTTTGAGGAGACCGTTCGCGTTGAATGGCCTCATACACTTCTTGACGATGAACGGGGATTTCGGTCGGGGCCTGAATGCCCAGCCGCACCTTGTCACCACGGATATCAACAACCGTGATCACAATGTTGTCTCCAATCATGATACTTTCATCTCGATGGCGCGAAAGGACGAGCATCTTCCTGACTCCTCGTGCATGCGAAGCGGCTATGACCTGGTAGCGCGATTTCGCAGGTGATCCCAAATAGTGACGAATGATTCACAACAGTCTGCTGCAGGTCTTCGATAACCTGCGGCAAACATCAGATCGACCAGGTTTGTGACAAGATCAAACAGGAAGATTACGTATCCTGCGCAAATCACTGACTTCTGGTGGAGTGTTTGGGTTGCACGAATGTTGCCGACCAGGCTGAACTCACTGGGAAAATCTTTCACATTCCCTGAAAATGGGGTCAAGTTCCAGGCCGGACAGGCCAGGACGGTGTGTCGATCAACTGGACTTTCATTCAGGATACGGCTTTGAAATCGTGCGACGTGGCGATCGTGGGGGCCGGCATTGTCGGGCTGGCCACCGCCTGGCAACTGATGCAGCGTTTTCCCCGGGCACGCATCATCGTGCTCGAAAAAGCCGCCGAAGTGGCGGCCCACCAGAGCGGGCACAACTCAGGGGTCATGCATTCCGGCATCTACTACAAACCGGGATCACTCAAAGCCGAAAACTGCCGCCTCGGGAAGCTGGCCATGGAGGAGTTCTGCACCCGGCAGAACATTCCTTTCGAGCTCTGCGGCAAGGTGATTGTGGCGGTCGATTCCAGCGAATTGCCCCGCCTGCAGAACATCTATGAGCGTGGGCAGGCCAATGGAGTGGACTGCCGATTAATTGGTTCCGAAGAACTGAAGGAACTCGAGCCGCACGCCCGCGGTGTGGCCGCAATTCATGTGGCACGCGCCGGGATTGTCGATTATGCGCAGGTATGCCGTCGTCTGGCCGAACTGCTTCAGGCCGCCGGGCACGAGCTGCTTCTGAAGACGGACGTCCGGCAGATCGATCGGGACGGGGCGCGGATTCGCATGGGAACCAGCAGCGAACCGGTCGAGTGCCGGTTTCTGATCACCTGCGGCGGTCTCTGGGCCGACCGGCTGATTCGTCTGTCTGGTGAACGGCCTGTCGCTCCGATTGTCCCCTTTCGAGGTGAGTTCTTCGAATTGAAGCCGCAGGCCTATTCCCTGTGCCGGAATCTGATTTATCCGGTGCCTGATCCGGCATATCCCTTTCTGGGAGTCCACTTTACCAGAACGATTGCCGGCAAAGTGGAGTGCGGCCCCAATGCGGTGCTGGCCTTCGCCCGCAACGGATATCAGAAGACCGACCTGAACCTGCACGATCTGCTGGGCACGCTGGGCTATGTCGGTTTTCAGCGTATGGTTCTGCGGAACTGGAAGACCGGGCTGGGAGAACTGTGGCGATCCTGGAACAAGGCTGCGTTTGTCCGGGCACTGCAACGACTGGTGCCGGAAATTCAGGCCAGCGATCTGGTTCCGGCCCCGTCAGGAGTCCGGGCTCAGGCCCTGGGGGCCGATGGAACTCTGGTGGATGACTTTGTCATTCAACGGACGGACAATATGGTGCATGTGGGCAATGCCCCGTCCCCGGCGGCGACCGCCTCGCTGCAGATTGGCCGGCACATCGCCGATCAGCTCAACGGCTGCGGGTTGGAATAATGCCGGCTTTTCTTTCCGGTGCCGGGAGCCTGGTACCGGTCGGGGGCTTGAGACCGGATCGATGAATGGGAAGCGGTCCCGGCTCTGTGCCCCGGGAAAATGCGCGTGATGGATCATGGATAGACATGCATCGCCAAATTGAAAACATGACCAACAGGAACGCATCATGGCCATTCGGAAGACGGCGGAGATCAACTCCGCCGCTCGTCGGAGCGCTGAGCGTGATGGATCGCCGGGCGTGAAAGATCGCAACGTGTTGAATGGTCGCGCATTCCCACTCTGAGCGGCGGGATTCAGTCCCGCCGGCATCGGCCGGGTGGCTGGGGCGCCCAAAAAGCGATCATTCACGAAGAGGATGAATTCGCAGCCTGAAGCGAACGGCAACAACGAAGCGTCATGGCCCCAGTCATACGCATTTCCATTTGAAACAGCGCCGGGTGCCCCGGCTCTGTGAGCCGGGAAATTTGAGTATCGTCTGCCCGAAACGATCCACAGTCCTCCGAAATGTCAGCACGGCCGACACGGCCGTGGCACACAGGAGATGAGCCCGTCTCCGACACCCAGCCCGCTCGAAATAACGACCTCACCCCGGGCACCCGGCCTCTGCGATCTGGCAAGATCGTCTCGCCCAGAACTGGGGCCATGAACGTCCAATCTCGATGGACATCAAGTACCGCGCCCCAGCCATCCTGCCGGCTTCCCACTCAGAAAGCCCTCCCTTCAGGAGTGACTCATTCTGGAGCCGGATCATCGGTTTTGTAAGCCTGTTTCCCCTGCGAAAATGTCACGCGCTGTGTGACGAAACGGGCCCCCATTCAAAGTGAGACGCTCCGGTCATTCCTCGCCGGATTCCCGGTGCGGTTCCCGGGAGAGCTGCACCGAGCCACACAGCAGGGCAATCACGATCAGGGCCGTGACATACACCCCTTTTCCGATCAGATTGCTGACGTGCAGGCCTGCCAGATGATGGCCGGAATCTCCCGCAGGCGAAACCGCTGCCCAGAAGGGAATCGCAAAGACGGCAAGGCAGATTGCAGGGACAATTCCTCCCCGATTCAATATGGGAGACAATGTCCGCCAGTTGACGGCAAACAGCCAGAAGGCAATCCAGCCTCCCAGCGGGAGCCAGGGCCAGACGGTCCAGCACAGAACCTGCAGCAGTCGCCCCAGGGCGAAGATCACTTCCAGCAGGGATTGCAGCAGTTCCATTGCCCGTCACTCCTCCTGCAGCCGACGACTCCCTGACACGAAACCGCCGGCCTGTGCGCAAAATGCCGCTGATGCTGAAGGGCTTCCCGGCCTGCTGAACACAGCGTGCTGGAATCGCCCCCCGTCAGGGATGAGTGAACTGTCTGTTCACAACGTATCACAGTCCAGTGTGCTTGTCACAGGACTGTGAGTTTCGCCAGGGACCCAGACCGAAAGTGTGACGGGGACGGAGTCCGGATTACAGGGTGCCGTTCCACTGCTGGAACCGCAGCATCAGATCATCGCGCTGACTCTGCAGTTCAGGAATCTCCCACAATTCCTGAAGAGGATATTTCTCAGGAATCGGCTGCCCCAGCATCTCCAGCACCTGCCGCCAGATGATGATGGCCTTCAGGGCTTCTTCGATGATTTCTTCTTCATCGGCCACGACCAGGTTGGTCGTCGCATTCACCTGATATTCCCGAATCACCAGAGCCAGCTGGGCAATCCCCTGTTCCAGGTGGGCGCGGGCGGCATCGAAATCCTGCACTTCACGATACAGCCGGCGTCCTTCGGCCAGATGATAACGGGCCTGCGTCATCGATTCGCGTTTCTCAATATCGCAGTGCAGCTTCCAGTAAGGATAAGAAGTCAACTTGCGGTACCGGTCCTGCCATTCCCGTTTCTGTTCGAAGGTGACGTCTTCGGTTTTGGCGATGTCGGCCAGTTCTTTCAGACCGGCCTCGTCATTTTCCAGCACCAGCACCCCGAATCCGGCGGACAGAAATTTGTGCCGTCCATAGATGTTCGTCCAGTCGCTGTACGCCTGATCCCAGGCGGCGCGAACCTGTTTGGACCATTCCTGATAGGCGGCTTCCACCTGTTCCGGCGTCATGGAATCCAGATCGGCCTGCACCCCTTCTTTCTGCATCTCCTGGGCATGGGCCATCAGCGAGCGATAGGGATAGGCGATGAACAGCGCCAGATCCATGATGTGCTGTTCGACCCCTTTCTGTTCCAGCAGATCGTTCGCATTCTGATACCATTCGCGCGCCACCAGATAATGGGCCTGACGCTTCGGATTGATCTCTTCGTCCGGGCCCCCCTTCCAGCGGGCTTCATCGGGATCGGTCAGAAAGAACTTACGATAGCTTTCTTTCTCGTCGGCGGTCCCCAGCTTGTTTCCCAGAAAGGTTCCAGTATCGAAATAGAGTTCGGGTACCTGCCGGTTGCGGGAGACCCCGCGCATCATGAATTTGGCTCCGCGCTTCACCCAGTAATAACGGTCAGCCACGGCATCGCACTCGGCCGAAACGTTGTAGCCCAGGTTCCAGGCCTGAAATCGCCAGACCGACTTGAAGTGCGGCTGCAGCAGAATGATCGATTCGACCGTCTGCTCGAGCTGCGAAAAGTTCTTCTTGTCCTTGTATTCATCGGCTTTGCTCCACAGCACACTCGCGGCGACCCCGCGCATGCCCAGCAGCACCAGGTTCATTGTCGCGCTGGTCGGGTCCACGTCTCCCAGGCTCGCTTCGCCCAGGTCGTGCTTTTCGCGGGACTGTGCCAGAAAGCCCCGGGTGCCCCCGGAAGTCGACGAGGCCGGCGCCCCCAGCAGAATGATGGGGATCAGCAGAACGACAGCCACACTGGCATACAGAATTTTGCGTTGTCGGACAGTGAGCTGGTTCATTTGTGTTCAAGCTCCCGCAACTGCAGGCTGAAGTAGCCCAGAATAATCATGGGAATCAGAAAGCCCAGGGTGATCAGCAGGCTGGGCAGCAGCATGGCTCCCCAGGGGACGTCAAACCCGTTGGCCGGATATTCACTGGTATTGAAATACCGCAGGTCCGGAACCAGGGCATTGACGATGCGCAGCATTCCGAACACCCCCAGATCGAGTGTCTTGATAATGTCCGTTCCCACGTTCTGGGGGAGCGGACTGACTTCATTCATCTGGGTCAGCAGACGATAGGTCGATTCAAAACTACCGCCGCCGATCGGCCCTTTGCGTTCGGCCAGCCCGGTCAGCACCGTGTCGATTCTCGAACGGAACACATAGCCGACAAAAATCAGGCTGCCGGTCAGAATGGTGGCGACCGGACCTTTCACAAAGCAGCTGCTGGTCGTGCCGATGATGACGATCAGCATCAGCAACAGCCACAGTCCCAGACAGGCCTTGGAATAGCTCGACAAAAACGTGCGGTCCGGCTCGCGGAGAAACATGTCGTGACTGGCCACGCCAATGTATTGCTGCGATTCCAGAGCCCCGACCTCGACAGTCAGCTTGCCGTCGTAAATCAGGTCATCCGCCAGGTTGATCTTCTTTTCTTCGGCGTTGACCTCATAAGAGTCACGGTAAACCAGTTCCACCGGAATTCGCACGGTCGTGGCTTCGGCGTTCGTGGAGTGTTCTTCCACCGTATAGGTGCCGACCGGAACCCGCAGGTCCGTCTTCGGGTTGTACAGGCTCAGCGTATAGCGCAGCTGCTGGTTGACGTCCCCTTTGTAAGTCCGGAACGCTTCGAACGACTGCTCCAGCCGCAGTTCTCCGGCACGTTTCAGAGCGGCCGGATCCATTCCACTGAAAGTCCACATGGCGCGGGCATTCGTGCCCCCTTCAATGAAGCTGCGGTAATCCCAGATATCGCCGACATTCAGACCAGCCCCCGGGGCTCCGGTCCGATCCAGGAATTTCAGATCGCTGGTGTAATGCGGCACGCGGGCAATCAACTGGCTCTGCGCGGTCGCCGGAACTTTCTGCCAGATCCAGAAGTAACCACACACCGCCGTGACGACAAGCACCAGCGTCAGCACGCCTGCATATCCCAGCATGCGTCCAATCACCAGTTCGCTGCGGCGCACCGGCTTGGTCACCACCGTATGCAGGGAACGGGCTTTGATATCGGCCGGAATTCCCCAGCACGAAACCAGCAGCGCCATCAGGATCAGCAGAAAGCTCATGGCGGACATGACCAGGATCACATACGGCTTGGCCGCTCGATCCGAACCTCCGGTCCCCAGAAACCAGCCGCCAAACATGAACAGCAGCAGGAAGATCAGCCCGACCATAAAGGCCTTGCGACGCTGGGCTTCCTTGAAGGTCAGCAGCGCAATCGCCCCGATGCGGCGCGGGGACAGCAACACCAGATCCCGGATGCCGCGCGACAGCGTCAGCGCCATCATGCGCGGCCCGGCAGCTCCATAGGCGGTCAGTGAGGCCACAAACCCGACGACCAGGGCCACCAGTCCGGCCCCCACGACCACCAGCAGCCATTGCACCAGGGAGGGCAGTATTTCGTAACTGTCGATCTCGACAACCATACTCTCAGCCTTCGGTCGCAATACAAACCGGATGCGGGCAAAGTGCCCTGTCTCTCTCCCTGCACATTTCCTGCTTTCACAGACATTTCATCTGTCGCAGCAGAACAATGCAGGACAACCTTTCTGCAATGGCTTCCTGTCGGCATCGGGCAGCACAGCCGGAAATTCCTGTCCGGCGAACACCCCGATCACGACAGCGGCCGGGCACTTCTCCACCAGATAGACCTTTTGCCGTCCGGCCGGAAATGCGCCCCCCTGTTCAGCGTCCTGCCGAAGTCTCTTCCGTCGGACGTTCGCCTGGTTCGAAACGCCGTCCGGGACGGGCTTCGCTCTCTTCCACTGTCCGCAGGAAGAGTTCTTCCAGTGTCGAGGTCGGATGCGAAACCTTTTTCAGGCTCGCTCCATGACGCTTCAGCACCTCTTCGACTTCCCGAATCGCCTGCTCGTTCAGATCCGAAGTCAGCAGCTGGGTTTCTTCTTTGGCTTCCAGCAGTTCCTGCACGCTGCCGATCACCTTCAGCTCACCCCGATACAGAATGGCAATCCGGTCGCACACGTCCTGCACGTCTGCCAGCAGGTGACTGCTCATCACCACGGTTTTGCCTTGCGCCCGCAGGTCCAGGATCATGTCTTTCATGTCCCGGGTTCCGAGTGGGTCCAGTCCGCTGGTCGGTTCATCCAGCAGAACCAGCTCAGGATCGTTGATCAGCGCCTGGGCCAGACCAATCCGGCGGGTCATCCCCTTGGAGTATTCCTTCAGCTGCCGGCGACGGGCTCCCCCCTGCAGGCCGACCTGCTCAATCAGTTGATTCGTCCGTTTTTTGCGCTCGGCGGCCGACATTTTGAACAGCCGTCCATAGAAATCGAGCGTTTCTTCCGCATTCAGAAAGCGGTACAGATACGACTCTTCCGGCAGATAGCCGATCTTCTCGTTCTTTTCGACGTCATGAGCGGGCCGCCCCAGAATGCGAACGGTTCCCTCGGTTGGAAACAGCAGCCCCAGCAGCAGCTTCAGGGTCGTGGTCTTTCCCGACCCGTTCGGTCCCAGCAGACCGAAAATCTCTCCCCGTTTGACTTCCAGACTCAGGGAGTTCAGGGCTTTGACCTTCGGGCGCCCCCAGAAATCGCGATAAATCTTGGACAGATTGCGAATCTCAATCACATTGTCGGACACGATATTGCTTCCCCGAGATTCAGGTATCGGCTGTCCTCACCTTCCCCAGCGGTCAGGACACCGAAGATAGACGTGATCAATCAGAATTCTACTTGAGCCGGGATCATCCTGTCCGGCATTCTGCAGTCGACGTGGTGATCGGTTCTCTGGCGATCGTGCTGCCGGTTCCTGCCTCGCGACCGCCTGCCCGCCTGCAGTCTGGCTGCAAATCCGGCTCAGGTCAGACCTCCCGGCACAGAACCAGCAGACAAGGCTGGCAATCTGTCGCTGTCGCCGTTTCCTGAATGCCAGGCCTTCACCCCGCTTCAGTTCCCGGCATGAAAGACTCATTCCGGCAACTACTGTATGGAGGTGAACGCAACCTTTCAAGAAACGCAGACCTTGTTGCCGGTCAGCTTTGCGATCCGGACAATGTTTTGTGAAGTTTTGAAGAATTTTCCACATTGATGGCTTCGGCTCTCCGGCACGCTTATACTGACCCACTCCGATTTTTGTCTGTTTCCAGCGGCCATTCGGCTCCCGGCCCCCCGCCGACGGCACCTGTTGCGGACAGATCGGCACCTGCGACGGGCAGAATGGCACTCTTGCAGGCAGAACCAGACCGGCAGGCAGGCACAGGCCTCTCCGGAAACGCACACCTCAGACCGCATCAGAATCAAGGAGTGGAAGATTGATCGGCGGACCGTTGCTGGTGCGGGAACTGTTGACCCTGCCCCGAAATCCCAGACATTTCGCGTTTCGCGCCGGCTATGTCGCCATGCTGTGCGTGCTGATCTATACCGCCGCTCAAACCGCGGCCGGGCTCTCTCCCATGCGGGGAATCGGAGATCTTTCCCGGTTCGGAGGCTCCATCTTCAGTGTCGTCAGCATCTTTCAGCTGGCCCTGGTTGTCGGAGCGTCGCTGCTGTTCTCCGCCGGCAGCATTGCGCAGGAAAAAGACCGTCGCACCCTGATCCTGCTTCTCATGACCGACCTGCATGCCGGCGAACTGGTATTCGGCCGGGCACTCGCCAGTGTGCTGCCGGTCCTGTCGCTGATTGTCGTCTCCTTTCCGGTGCTCTGCCTGCTCCGGCTCCTCGGCGGCATCACCTGGCAGCAGGTGGTCTGGGTGGAACTCATCTCGCTGGCCGCCTGCCTGGCCGCCAGTGCCTGGGGAACACTCGTCGGCTACTGGCGTGAAAAAACCTTTCAGATCCTGGCAATCTCGTTTCTCGGTGCCGGCCTGTTTGTCGGGCTGGCCGAAACGACTCAGGCCATCATCGGAGCCGGCCATCCTGTCGGAAAATTCGCCGGAGCCTGCGACCCCTTTCGCGCGCTCGGTGAAGTGCTGCATCCGCTTTCCACCGGCTGGAATGTCGGCACCCCCTTCGTCAACGCCTGGAGTTCCGTGCTGGTCCTGTGCGGCGTCGCCCTGGTCCTCTGGATTTATACCTGCCTGATGGTGCGGGTCTGGAATCCTTCCCGGGTGCTTTATATTCAGGCCGGAGAAGCCGAAGAGTCGGAATCCGAAACCGATCTCGCCCCGGCGACCAACCGTGTTGTGCATCGACCGATCTGGTCGCAGCCGATTCTATGGCGGGAAATCTGCACCCAGGCCTATGGCCGGAAGGTTAGCCTGATCAAAATGGCCTTCGTGGTGTTCGCCGTCTGCTGCGTGCTCTGGCTGAGCCGGCTGCCTGAAGACGCCCCGCTGGTCTTCGGAACGATGTCCGGTACCGGTCTGGTCTTTGCACTGCTGTCGCTGACCGCGCTGATTCTGGTGAATGCCCAGGCCGTGACGGCCCTGACCTCCGAACGCGACGGGCAGACTCTCGAAATGCTGATGGTCACCGAACTGACTCCGGCCGAATTCATTTATGGCAAACTGCTCGGAGTGCTGTTCAACACCAAGGAAGTCGCTGCCATTCCGCTGGTCATCATGATCATGAGCTTTCTGCGTGGGGAAGTCGGCCTCGCGTCCTTCATCTGCATTGTGCTCTCTTATCTCGTGCTGGTCCTGTTTTCAGCCATGCTCGGTCTGCATGCCGGGGTTTCATTCACAGCATCCCGGGCGGCGATTCTGAACAGTCTGGGCACCATGTTTTTCCTGTTCGTCGGCATCCTGCTGTGCATGATGCTGATCGTCGAAGCCCGAACCAGTTTCATTCTGCAGCTACTCCCCTTCCTGATTTTCATTCTGGGGGGAAGCCTGGCGCTGGGAACGTCCCTGACGCATCAGAATCCGTCGCAGGCATTGATGATCGCTGCCGGAATTCTTCCGTTCGCCACGTTTTATGCCGTCGTCAGCTTTCTGCTGGGAGATGCACCGGCCGTGACGATGGCCATTCTGGCCGCCTACGGGGGAACCACCCTGGCCATGCTTGTGCCGGCAGTCAGTGCATTTGACCTGGCACTGGGACGCACAACCGACGAGCGGGGATGAACGATCTGTTCGAAACCATGCGACTCTGGCTCCCGGGAGGCCTGGCCCTGCTGGGCCTGATCGCGGCATCGGCATTCACCTCGGCCAGTGAAACAGCCCTGTTTTCGCTCACCCGCGACGACCTGCGGCGCATGCAGACCGGTTCCCTGTCCGAACGCCGCGTGACCGACCTGCTGCGTGATCCCGAAAAACTGCTGCGCGTCGTGCTGTTCTGGAACCTGCTGTTCAACCTCTCTTATTTCGCCATCAGCCTGGTGATGATGCGGCGGCTGATCCATGCCGGTCAGCAGAGTGCCGCGGCCACCTTCGGCATCGTCGGCTTCTTTGCACTGATCATCCTGGGAGAAATTACCCCCAAATGCCTGGCTGTGCTGCAGTCGCGACGCATTGCCGTTCTCGCGGTTCTGCCGATGCAGGTGGCCTCCCGGATTGTGGCCCCGGTCCTCCCCTGGATGGGAATGACCACGGCCATGCTGCGCCGGGTGTTCTGGCCCCATCTGCGTGCCGAGCCTTATCTCGATGTCGATGACATCGAACGGGCGGTCGAAACCTCGGAACTCGGCGTCGAACTCGCGCAGCTCGAACAGCATATTCTGGGACGGATTCTCGAACTTTCCGACATGACCGTCGAAGAAGTCATGCGCCCCCGCGGCACATATCCGATCTGGCAGCCGCCGGTGCATCTGGAAGAACTCCGCAGATTGCCAGGCGTGCCCGATGTCATGTTGTTTGCCGATGATGACCGCGACACCGTGGCCCGGGCTCTGCCTGTCCACGATGTCAGCCGGTTGCCGGAGCATCATCTGGAATATCTTTCCGTGCCGGTGATTTATGTCCCCTGGTGCGCCACCGTGGCCGATACCCTGGCGCAATTGCGGGCCGGGCTGCTCAGCGTCGCCACCGTCGTCAATGAATATGGCGAGACACTGGGCGTCATCACCGAGGGAGACATTCTCGACACTGTTTTGAATCCCGCGGCCAGCCGCGTGCAGCGGCTTCTGCAGCAGGCGCCGATTGTCGAAAACGCCGACGGCACCTTCACCACGACCGGGTTGACGACCCTGCGATTTCTGACACACCACCTCGATTTCGACGTCGATTTTGAAGACGGAGATCCTGTCACTGTGGCGGCATTGCTGCACCAGGAGCTGGAACGATTTCCGGTGGTCGACGATGAATGTGTCTGGTCAGGCCTGAAGTTTCATGTTGTTCAGGCAGGTCAGCCGGGAGAAGAAATTCAGGTGCGGATTGAACGGATTGACCCGGCCGTGGCCGATCCCCTGCCGAGCTGATTTTGCGGATGTTTGTAATGCGGATTTGCACCGCCGGGTGCCGCTGACGGCTTGTCCGCCAGTGCGAGAGCCTGCCCTACGGGACTGAATCTGCTGCTGTCGGCAGGCGGCCCCAAGTTCTTCGCGCAACGTCCGCAGGTGCCAAAAGGAAATACCAGGCCGAATCTAACGATAAAGATCGGCTCAGGAAACAATGCTCTAAACAGCTCCAGCCGGCCCCTGGGGCGCGGGGTCACTGCCAACATCTCGAAGGGAACTGTTCTTCCAAGAAACCTGCGAGAACAACTTGCTTTCGAGCAAGTCGCTGCAAATCCCACCTCCGGACAAATGTTAAAGCTTACCATGAAGGATGTTCGCTGGCCTGCATCAGATGGTTGGGTCAAAATGCAGCAGATCGTGCAGTCCGGTGGACGAGAAGGGTCAATCAACGTCCATTATGTTTACAACACTTGCACAAAACAAATTGACGATATTAAAATCGTCTTGCCTGGAGTAAGATAAATGATTATCCGTGCTATCAAGAAGCAAAGACAGGAGTGCCCAGAAAAGATCAGGCCACTCATCCCTGGGACTGGAGCATTTGTAAGCCTCGGGAAAGAGTACGACGTTCACACAGTAGTTGTTATTGATGGAATTATGCTTGTTCAAATAGTTGATGACCTCGGGTATCCAGCATGGCTTCCATGTATGTTATTTGAAATTGTGAATGGAGTAATTCCATGTGACTGGAAGTGCAATTTTTTCACGCAGAATGAAGACGCACAAATATGCACCGTCTTCGGACCAGAGTTTATTTCCCAAAGTGAAGATGCATATCAGGCAATGGTTGAATTGGATGCGGCTCAAGTTGATCTCTTCTGGAAGCGAATCGACGCACTTTCACTGAGGGAAGATTCTTGATGATTTGAGATTAAGCGTGAAATGGAATCGCCAAGAATTGTGGCATGTTCGCCTCGCTGTGCTATGCAAATGTGGTGGACAGTAAATGTCTACAAATTTAGATCTGAAAATGTTTTTTGAGACAACAACTCATGAGCGAGATGCAAACTGAAGCAGTGATCGCCAGCCCCCCCCCCCCCCCAAACGACCGCAAAGGTTTTTGAAAACTTTTGTTAAAAATTTGTGAAAATGGGGGGAAAGTAAGTGAAAAAAG